>JAEIGA010019560.1_pt1 | contig 10325 bp, 13 predicted proteins | sample 9270691 | NCBI WGS metagenome assembly JAEIGA01 (sample SAMN17057246, study PRJNA624740) | gut metagenome | biome: biome; isolation source: fecal sample | host: Bos grunniens | place: China: Xizang | collected 2019
CTGTCACCGCGGGCTCGATGTATGTCTTCGCGGCATCCACTACCGGAGCGACGTACTGGCTATAGTAGCCACCGACGGAAGACATCGCGTTCTCTACGACATCGCGTCCGGTCTGCACCGCCGGGATGATGACGTTCGTCAGCGCGTCCGAGATCGCAGTCGCGACAGGAGCGAACATCTCAGCTCCGGCGAGCTTGACGTTCTGCATCGCGAGCTCCATCTTCTCTGATGCAGACAGCGTGTCTTCATACACCTGATCGAGAGCGCCTTCGCTCTCGCCGGTTATGGCTGCATACATCTCGTCGAACGACAGCTGACCTTTTTCTGCAGCATCGTACATCGTGACGCCGGCACGCGCTCCGAAGAGCTCGATGGCATCCGCAGATGTTACCGTTCCGTCTTCGACTCCCTTCACGAATTCAGTGAAGCCTTCCTTCGCGTCGATGCCCTGCTTCGTCCATTCCGCGACGCCCTTCTTCATGCCAGCGAGGATCGCGGACGTATTCGCGCCACTCTTCTCGAAGTTCGCCAGCATCGCGATGGCATCATCAGTGGAGAATCCCATCTGCTTAAAGCTCGCTGCATTCGCGTTGACGTCATTCGCCAGCTTGCTAACGTCTATGCCGGCCTGCTGGCCTGCTACAGTCAGCTTATCCAGTGTGGCTGCGTACTCGTCGGAAGAGATCCCGGCATTATTCATCATCCGAGTGACTTCCTGCACCGCCTGCGTAGCATCCACGCCTGTGACCTTGGCATACTTCATCGTCTCCTCAGAAGCAGCCTGCAGTTCTTCGCCTTCGAGGCCGAGTCTCGTGTTGACCTCACCGACGGCCGCGCCTATATCTCCAAAGTCGCCCACTACATTCGAGGCGACATCCTTATATACTTTTTCAAGTTCCTTCGCTGCTTCTCCTGTCGCGCCAGTAGCTTTGATGACGTTGAACGTGCCCTCCTGGACCTGTTCGAACGCATCAAAGCCTATCTTACCGACGCCGATGAGTGCAGCGCCTATGGCCGCCGGGACTGCGAACTTCGCGAGCATGCCCCCGAGATTCGAGTTGAACAGCTTGCCTGCTGCGTCTCCGGCCTTGCCTACACCGTCATTCAGCGGATTCACGACCGAATTTATGACCTTATCGGACGTTCCGTCTGATTTCGGTATTATAGTCACATATGCTCTTGCGACTTCCGTACCGCTTCCTGACATTTGCTCTACCTCTTCTTATCCCACCAGTCCCAAAATTCCGAGATCGGTATCGCACCGTCCCCTATAGTCTGGTGCTTCTTCGGACGCGGATACTCTAATGCTCTGTGCCCCTTCTTCGTGTTCGCCTGGACGAATACGTCGAAGAGATCCGCGAGTATCGCGTTCGTCTTTGCTGTCGTGCACCATGCACCGAACTCATCTTTCGGATCCAGTTCCCTGCCGAGAGCCGAGTCTGGTCCAAGGTTACTGATAAACGACAAGAGGGCGACCATGCCGGCCGCCCCCATATCCATGTACTCACTAAGAGTGCGCCCTGTCCGCGTCATGAGATCGTACTCGAGAGCACGATCGTGCTCATCTATCAGACGGACAAGGCCTAAGATTCCCCCACTTCTGCACCCTGTTCTCTGGACGCGACTCCCCACGCTTTCAGGATGTCGCTAAGTGTGATCGTATCCAGCTCGTCCACGACGTCTCCCATGTACTTGCGGAGGATCTCCACCTGCACATCGAATTCCTCTTCATCGCCCTGGTGCTGCTGCATCCTCTTCAGGAGGCTGTATGGCATCGATGATGCCAGTGGAACCTTATACACCTTCTTGTCGCCCTGGAGCTGGAAGCTGAAAAGCTCCGGCGCGTCTTTTCCGAATTTTCTCATCTTTTACATTCCCTTCTCATTCTTAAGATTCGCTGTCTACAGGAATAACCTGTCCGTCATCCGTCAGGATGTATGCGTTGTGGCCATTCTCGTCCGGATAAGTCGAAAGCGTTACGCCCCAGCCTACCGCGTTAGTCGAGTTGAATGTCACTTCGCTGAGCTCTGTGATCTGTCCGTTAGGAACTGCGATCACCATTCTCGCGTCGCCATCCTTCATAAGGAACAGCCATGTCTTCGGATCAGGCAGATGTGCGCCGAGCGCAGCCTTGACCTGATTGCCGTGAGTCGTAGTCGCCGCTTTCGAAGTGACATACTTATCACCGAATGTGAGCTTCATCTGGTTCTCATTCGTTGAGATCATGGTCCATCCCAGAGTGCCGTCGAATGACGATATGAGCTTCCTGACTGTGGCTCCGCTCCAGTCCTTGATGTCCGTAGTGTTCATCGTAGGCGTAAGAGTAAGTCCATCTTCTGAGACATACTCATTACCTGTGAATGCGGAGTTGTAACTGACCCCATCTTTTGTGATATCCGTGAGATCAGGAATAGCTGTTCCGAGAGGAGCACTCAGGATCGCTCCTGTGGTACCCTGCTCAGGCAGCCCTACTCTTACTTCTCTTGTTTCAGGCATTGTTCTCACTCCTTGTTCTTGTTGTTATCCGCGCCTTGAAAGTGACGCGCCCTATCGTCGGATGTCTTGGATCCGGATTATTGTACGGAAGGGTCTCGATCTCGGACGCATAGCACGGAGATCCGAGCTGTGTGCCTGTAAGAGATCTCACGAAGTCGCACAGATTCGATGCAGCTGTCATAGCATCCGCTTCATCTTCCGCATAGACGTCAAAATCCACGTTATGATACTCTATAACGAGATCCGTCGTATATCCGCCGGTCCTTACTACGTGCACATGCGGAAAGTCGCTTCCCAGTGTCGTGGGAAGCGCATGCGCCGATGCACTGTAGTCCTGATCTATCAGAGCCTTGTATAGAGCCGTCTCTATGTCATTGCATATTCTCATCTATGTACCGCCTTCGTCAGGACCTTGTCTTCAGCCTCTTCATATGCGCCTTCGATGTCGTCAGCGCCTACGAAGCCCGCAGCCGTGAACTGATTATGCTGCGCACGATCATACCGGAAGTGATCACCGGCATTCGCCCTGATCTTCTCCCCGGCTTCGTCCACGACAGCCTGCATCCCTGCAGACTTGAAAATCTCGGCCCATCCTTCTCCGTTATGTTCTATTACTACTTTCGCGCCCATTATCCAATAAACCTCACAAGAGTGCATCTCGTAGATGATACTCGACCTGTAGGCGACTCCGTATGAAATACCTCGCCTTCGATCTCGTATGTGTCGCCCTTATATACGATGCGGTCTCCCGCTAATATATCCGCATCGTATGGACCTCTCAGTGTCCTCCGGACCGTCCTCTGCTCTGTCCGCTCTCCGAATTCCTGTGACGTCGCCTGAGCAGTGACCTGGATGTCATGCTCAGTATGACTTACAGCATTCGCCCAGTCATATGCGTCCATCCCATTCTTCTTTATAAGCGGAGCTCTGAGAACTGTGACCGTATCCTTGCAGAAACTAAGCGGCATGGCTTCCCACCACCTTGTAAGGCTCGAGGGCGCTTCTCTGCTGCGAAGTCAGCGATGCTGCTATGCTGGATGCCGATGAACTGTAGCTTATGCTCACGCCGTCAGCACTTTCCGACGTTACTCCGGACGCTACCGAAAGAACTCCGGCAGTGATGGCACAGATCGTCTCTTCGAGATCCGGAACAGCTTCAGAGTCAAAGCCTGCTTCATAGCTTACTTCGATGCTCATCCACTTCTCCGCCCATTTGCCTGGACAGGACCTCTTCAGGAGACCATCCTCACGCCATTCGTACTCCGTACCGGCTTCGAGCTCTCTGCCATCTTCCACGACCTTCTTTACGTCACTGACGTATGCCGCAGGAAGACGCGTCAGGATCCCTCCGCCTTCCGGATGAGCTCTACAGTCAAGGGACGGACTGATATGCCATCCGCAGTAGTTGCGCACGGCCTGAGAGGCGGCTTTCAGAGCCGCCTCTACTCGCCGATTGCCTGCGAAAGCATTATTCGTCCTCGCATTGAAAGTCTCGACCGTGATCAACGGTTCGAGCTTATCGTCGACTTCATATCCCCAGGCTGTTCTCATTTGTTCTCCGGCTTTTTGCGGGATTTGTTCTTCGCAGTCTGTTTCTTCACTTTCGGCTCGGGCTGTTTCTTTTCATGCACAGGAACTGCACCCGGGAACTGTCCCAGGTCCTTGTCTGCGATCTGAACAGTCATGCCGCGCCATTTGTAGATATTCATTCTCACGCCCTCCATTTCGGATTAAGACTCGCTGTCTGCTGACAGGATCACGAACGCTTCCGGTCTTCTAACTGCAAGCGCAAGTCTTTCCTCGATCAGGATACATACGAGATTCTTGATGAAGTCATCTTCGTTCTCATATGCGAAGTTTACGGACATTCCGCCCTTTCTGAGGATCTCGCCGCCGAGTCTGAATGCTCCGACGAGAGCTGTACCTGCAGGAACTGCTCCGGATACTACTGTCCTGAGACCCCAGATAGGAGGCTGCTCGATGACGCCGCCCTGGCCGTACTGCGCGTAGAAGTATCCACCGCCGTAATACTGCTGATTGGCATCCTTCGCGAGTCTCAGTGTCTGATAGTCTGCCGGGTTGATAACTACAGCATCAGCCGAGAGCTTTGTCTGCTGTTTTACATCCATGGCAGCGCCGAAGATGTTATCAGCATTAAGTCCTGACTTTGTCTGAACTCCGCTCGTTCCCATCAGTTCTCCTACGAGATAGTCCTCGACTTTGAGAGCATGCTCATACATGCCTCTCTGGTTGATGGCATTAGCCAGCCATGGAGCATCCTCGACGAGCTCTTTCGTTTCCTTCATGTAGGAAGCGATCTTGTCGAGCGCTACTGTAACAGGAGTCGGATCTCCGAAGCTCATCATAGGCTTCTTGTTTCCTTCTGCTACTTCGTCCGGACCACCCTCTACAGTGCTGGACTCACGATAGAACTGCACTGCAGCAGCGCTGATCGGAGCTGAGCTGAAGAGATCTGCGACCAGAAGCTCTCTTCTGTATCCCTCGATGATCTCTTTCTCATACTCTGTAGTAGCCGGAGCGATACCGGTCGGCTTATCCATTACGGCAGCCGATTTGTACTCGATAGTGGCATTGACGCCTCTATTCCCGAGATCGATGCCTGACTTCTTGAACTCATGAGCGACATAGTCGCCAAGAGTATGGAACTCAGGCTTCTTGCTCTTCTCAGCAGGAGCTGTCTCCGGCTTACTGAGCCCTCTCAGGAGCTCGTCAGCCTGTGCTGCAGCATCCATCTTTGCCTGGATGTCCTTGACATCGTTGATGGCTTTGGTGAGATCCTCGGCTGTCTTCTCGCCGCTCTCCACGCCCTTCTTTACTTCTGCGAGACTTTTCTTCGCAGCTTCAAGCATTTCTTTCAGTGTCATTTCTCTACTCCTTTGTTAAAATATCGTTAGCTTCCTTAAGCAGCTTCTCCTTCTGCTCCTTGTCGTTGTCCGTATCCGGATCCTTCGACTTGGCATCCGCATCGTCCTGCCCATCTGTATCATCAAGCTCTCCCAGCAAACCCTGAGCGAGCTTAATAATCTGTCTTAATGTTTCCTCATCCGCCGCGCTGTTCCTCTTCCCGGACTTCACGCTCACGACCGATGTATCCGGATTCGCCGGATATAACACGAGGCTGACCTCGAAGATGTCGAGCTTCCTCAGCTCGTTGCACTCGCGGCCGTCTTCCAGCGTGACAGTGCCCTGCTCCAGCACGTTATACGCGAATGAGAATTTGCACAGCCTTCCATCCAGCGCGAGCTTCCTCGCCTGCTGCGCTTCTTCCGTATCGTCGAAGTCAGCATCGAACAGGAGACCGTGATCGTCCTCTTCCAGCTTCGTGACTGTTCCGATGAAGTTCTTCAGGTCCATCTCGTTGTGGTTATACAAAAACGGAACGACTCTCCCTTCATCCTTCAGCCTTTTTATGCATTCAGTGAAAGCGCCCTGCTTCACTATGTCGCCCCAGCTATCCGGCTCCCGCGTCCATGTGGACGCATATCCTGTTATGGATCCGTTATCGGCCTTTACTTCGACCGTCTTCGTCTTGATGTTCATACTCCCTCCTACAGAGGCGCTCTTTTGATGCCTCTCGAACCATTTGTGGATCTCCTCTATAACTTCCGGAGGCCTGCCATCCTCTTCAGCCCTCGCAAGACATGTCTCTTCGTCCTCGTCGAGTACGATGATGTCAGCTCCGGCATTCTGGTATCGCTCCATCTGCCACGCCGTAGGCTCGCTATGGATCACCCAGCCTTCTACGTCAGGATTCTCCAGGAGATAGTCCACCGCACCGGCTCTCGCCTTGTATGCCGCACTCCTCACCGGCTCTTCGCAGGCGTGAGGCTTCGAGCTTCCGAGAGCCTGAGCTATAACGTCATAATCTACCCGCACGTCTCCGTCAGCCGCGTGCTCTTTCACATATGTCGACTTCCCGGAACACGGCGGACCTAAAATCACATGCAGCATCATCTCACCTCGATCTCTACTACACACTGACATCCGGCGACCTCCTCGACGCTTAATGCATCGATGTCGCCCGGCCACATCGCGCCGTTACTGAACGGCTTGTCATATTCCACGGTCTCTCCGTCCATCGCTGCATGCGATGCCCTCGGATTCCCGGATGTCACCATCCATGTCTTATATGCTTTGTGATCACCGCTGGAATTCTGCTTACAGGCTTCCAGCGCTGCCCATGAGACGAGAGCTCCGGCGAATGCAGCTCCGGCTGTGCCGGCTCTGTTCTCCTCGGCGTTCTCGAAGACGCCCTCCGGAGTCGACTTCTCAGCGTCTTCATCAAGATCTCCGCTGAGCGCCGCCTCCAGCTCGTCATGAGTCGTCTGATTCACCATCTCGGCACGGCGCTTCGCCATGCTGCGGATATATGCTTCCGTCCTGTCGGCGTCATACTCGCCGTCTTCGAACAGATTCCTCACGGATTCCTTCCCGACGGCTTTGCTTATAGGAAAAGCAGCCTTGAACAGATCTTCCGTCAGCTCACTATTCCAGCGCTCCTCATCCCACCATTTCTCTGAATCAGCTCCGAGCCTCGCCAGGACTGTCTTACTCTGACGCTCGAAGAAGTCACGGTATACCTTCGATATCGCTTCCTTCTCGTCGTCCGTCGGCTTCCCGCGAGTCTTCTTCGCCTTCGCCTTAAGCCCGAGATACTTCCTCACATCATCGATGGAATTGAACCGTTCCTTCGTCGGATCCGTATCCCTCGGAGACGCGAGATCTCCGACCAGTACGTTCAGCGGAGTTATAAGCTCGTCTCCGCCTTCGATCGCAGGGAGATCGAGCTTCGCCCTCGCTTCATTCCTCGACAGGAACGGAGCTCCGACCGCGCTCGACAGCGTCTGGATCTTCTCTTCGAACGTGCCTTCGGTCTTTATCGTTATGTCATATGCGATATAGTGGCTCGCCGGCTCTCCGACAGTAGGAAGAACGACCTTATTCAGACGGTCTGTAGCCTGCATCAGAGTAGGCGCGAGGCAGTCGTTATATAATGCCCTCGCATTATCCTTCGCGCTGGCGTATGTCTGTCCGGATCCCGGCCAGATCATGGCCGGATTAACATGATAGACAGCTGCACAGTCTTCTCTGGACAGCTTTACGCTTTCCGCCCATTCCACGTCCCTGGAATTGAACTGGATCGACTTGATCTCCATGCCGTCTTCCATGATCGGCATTCCTCCGGATTCAGAGCCTTTATCTCCGGCCCATGAGTTCTTGAATGTGTCCTTGAATCTTTCGAATGCCCCTTCAGACCACGGCACCACATCCTTCGGACGCGTCACATATGCATTGAATCTGCCACCACGCTGCCACATCTGACGTCTGAACCTATTGCTCTCCACCTGCTCATGCAGCGAGTCCGTCAGAGCGCTTATCCTGCTGTACTGGCGCATCGGATCCGTCGGATCATATCCATGGAACAGGATGAACTTGTCGCTCGGAACTTCCAGCGGCGGCTGTCCATTATTCCCGATGATGATGTAATCCGGAGCGAACGGCGACTCGCCCTTATAGCTCAGGATCCATGTCGATGGAATAGGCCACAGAGCCCATCCGCTCTCCGTATCCTGGCTCGGCAGGAGAAGCGTCAGGAATCTTTCGTACAAAAGAAGATCCGAATACATCCAGCGCTTGAATTCATACGCTGTCATATCCGGATTCGGGCTTGCCATCAGCTTCGCTGCAGGACTGTCGAGGACCCTCGGCCTGTCTGTATCACTCTTCCGGTCGAATACCTTCAGCGGAACTTCCGCTGCATTATCCGCCAGGAACGAGATCACGGCCCTTAAGTTCGGCTGAGACTTATAAAGCGTGGCCGCATCCATCTGCGCCACGCTTACTCCGTAATCACTGTTATAATAAATATACCTGTATTCCGGTCTGAACAGGTTCCTCAGACCTGATAGTATCGACATATGTTTCCTCCTCATACGACGAGTACGCCTCGTGAATTATATACGCTGTCATAGGACTTCTGTCTATCGACCTGCGTCGCACTCCCGAGAGCCATCGTCACCGCCACCAGCGGAGATATGTCCTCCTGGGATTTGTCTCTGTCCCACGCCCATGCGCCGTCTCCCATCGGCCTCGTCGCTGCTATGTTCGCCGCGAGATCGAGCGCCGGCTGACTGGTATGATATACTCGCACCGCATCGGACTCTCCTGTGCCTGCTGCGACCGCGTCATACATCCTTCCACACCATCCGGCGACGTCTTTCCCCGAGCATTCCACGATCTCGACGCCTTCTATCGCCGCGAGCACGTCCATCATGCTCGCTATAGGTGCTCCCTTGCTCTGGAGAGCTACCTTCATGCCGCCCGGATATTTCGGAGCAGCTTTTTCAAACCACTTTTTCAGCCATGCTATGCCGCTTCTGTACTCGGCAAGCTCTATATGCCATGCTCCGTCTTTTCGCAGACCACAGACACCGATGCTCGCATGCGCCCGGTCTGCGGATATGTCCACTCCCCACCATAGAGGAGAGCTCTTTTTGATCCTGCTCTTATCATCACGCCCTGCTTCCCACGCTTCACGAGGGAATGGCGGCGTCACCGTCGACGTCACCCACTGACATAGGCACTCTGTTTTGAATACGTCTGCAGGATCATCCGCATACGATTCCTTCAGAGCTGATATGTCGATAGTGTACCCGAGCGACGGATTCGCCTGGCGCCACGCCTCTTCATCGCCCGGATCCGCTTTAGGATCCGCGGACCATTCGAACAGGCCGAGGGCTCCGGTATCTGCGGACGGATCTGCGATCGGCTCGGCTTCGCCCAGCTCTTTCGCGATGCCGTCAGGATCCCCGAGCCTCGCGTGAGCTTTGATCCGGAAGTGACGCAGCACTACTGACGTTCCGTCTCCGGCATTGCTCATGCACCATATCAGAGAATTCTTCACCGCCATGCCGGTCTTAGACAGCGCAGCCCACGCATCCCATGTCTGGTGCTCACGGAGCTCGTCCATGAGAATAAGATTCGCTGTCTTCCCACGCCCCGCCTTACGGTTAGAGGCCTTCACCCTGTAATCACGATTACCGACCAGCTGCAGCCGCTTGCTGCCGTTCGTATACCACACATGCTTCACCGCTTTCGACAGCACCGGGATATCCTGCGCCATCTCCACGACTTTCTGCCAGGTATCTTCAGCATTGCTCACGTCCTGGCTCGTCCCGAGGACGAGTCCGACCTCGAGCTGATATAAGAAATACAAAGCGATCACGCATCCAAGCGTGGTCTTTCCGTTCTGCCGGCCTTCCAGCACGATCACGATCCGGAACCTGAGCTTCCATCCCGCCTCTTCATCATCGATAACCTCGAAGGCATGTATGAGCAGCCACTTCTGCTGCGGCGTGAGCTCGATGTTCAATACTTCTTTCGCGAAGTCGATTATCTCGAAGCCCACCGACGTGTCAGGAGTAAGCAGCCGGAGAGGCGGCGTATATATCCTCGGCTCTGTATTTCCTCTAAGCTCCATCCTCTGTCTTCTTCCACTTGCTGTGTCCCACCAGACTGTCCTCCTGCCTCTCCTCCACGATCTCGCCTGGAGTAAGATGCAGCACCTGACAGTATTTCAGGAACGTACTCGGCGTCACATTGTCATAACGTTTGTCGATTATAGGCCAGTCCGGATCATCCATCACCGCTGCCAGCTTCAGCGCGGCTTCGATAGCAGCGCCGTGCTTTTTCCGGTCGATCAGACCCGCTTTCACGGCCTTATTCACTGATGTTTTTAGTCTCGATGTGACACTCATTTCCATCTATACGCGCACGCGCGCGTCCCCCTCTCCTGTTCGGAGGGATAA
>JAEIGA010019561.1_pt1 | contig 10325 bp, 11 predicted proteins | sample 9270691 | NCBI WGS metagenome assembly JAEIGA01 (sample SAMN17057246, study PRJNA624740) | gut metagenome | biome: biome; isolation source: fecal sample | host: Bos grunniens | place: China: Xizang | collected 2019
GATTCATCGCCATGTCACCACCTCGCCCTGGCCTGTGCGCTTGGTGTAGCGGTTCATGGCTATCCATATCTGCTCGCCGGTGATGTAGCTGGGTCTCTGACGGCCACCGCCATCGCCATCCTGCAGACGGCTGGCCAGATTGCCAGACTGGGCAGCATTGAGCACCACCTCGCCTGCATTCAGGCTGGCGGGTATCTGGTCGTTAGAGTAGGTGTTCCCCTGAACGATACCGCCCTCTGCATATCTGGCCGATGACTTGACGGTTCCTATGGTGGTCACCATCGACACCATGGCTGCAGCAGCGCCGGCTATCAGGCCGTAGACCGAGGTCTTCAGCGTGGGATCTGCTGCGAGTGCCTGGGCGTATGCGAGTGCTATCTGGGCGATGGACATCGCGATGGTTCCCGCCACCTTGGCTGCAGGATCTTCGATGGCATTGAAGGCCGTTCCGATGGTGCTGACGATGCTGGCCGTGATGGCTGCACTCTTACCGATGGCCTTCACGCTCTCGTTCACCTCGCCTTTGGCCTGCACACCCTCCACATTGTTCAGGTACTTGAAGGCATCGGCCAGCGACTTCACGCTGTTGCCTGCTTCGTCGGAGCTCTGCTTCACGGCATCGGCATAGGCTTTGAAAGCATCCGACGGGCCGCTCATCTCCGGAGCCTTGAAGCTGTCGGCCATGGCAGAAGCCTTCCGCATGGCTGCTTCGTATTGCTTCTGGATGTCGTCTACGATTGACTTGGTGGTGGATTTTCCGCCTTTGGTGGTGGAGGTGGTGGGGTTGGTATCGGCAGGCTCGAGGGGAGATGGTACCTGTTTGTGCAGTTCCTGAGCCCTTCGAACGTATTCTGCTCTCATCTTCAGGGCTGCGTCAATTTCCATCTGCAACCTGTCTCTTGCAGCCTTAGCCGTGCTGCTGTTGTCTCCCTTGAAAGCAGACGCCTGGAATCGCTTGTCGTTGATGTATTGGTCGAAGGCAGCAAGCTGTTGCTTGTATATGCTGTACTGTCCAGCCGTTTTCCCACTTCCAAGCCTTCCGATCATACGATCCACCTTTGTCTGCTGGCCGTTCCCTCCGCCATTGAGTTTCGCCATTGCAGCCGCGGCGCGTCCAGCGGATGTCGTCATGCTGTCCAATCCCCTGACCACATCTGTCAGCCAGTCCACGGCTGATTTCAGGAAGCCGTTTGACGAATTGATGTGAAGATTCAAACCTTCCCATGCAGACGCAAGCGACTTGAGCGAGCCGTCGAGGTTGTCGGTGTTGATTCTGGCCTGTTCCTCGGCGGTGTTCGTGCCGGTGATCTCTTCCTTCATGCGCTTGGCCTCGTCTGCAGCATTTGCGAGTGCCATGGCCTGCGATGCGAACATCTTGCCCGCAATCTCCTGATAGCTCACGATGTCGAGGTTGGCTTTTTTCAGGTTCTCGAATGCCTGCGTCAGTCCCACGATGCTGGGCTTGAATTCTCTGTTGGCCTGCTTCTCGAGGTTCATGATGATGCTTCGCAGGGCTGTTCCTGCCGTCGAAGCATCGAAGCCTGCCTTTGCCAGCTGCTCGAGGTTGGCCACCAGCTCTTCGTAGTCCGTGCCCACGGCCTTGGCCGCTGTTGCCGACTTGGTGATGGCCTCTCCCAGCCAGGCGATGTCGCCAGCACCCTTCTGGGAGGCTGCAGCCAGCACGTTGATGTATCGCTCTGCGTTATTCGAGTCGCCTCCCATCTGGTTGATTGAGGTCGAGAGGGTCTGCGCTGCTGTCTGAAGGTCTATGCCTGCAGCCTCCGAGAGCGTGATGGCATTCTTCGTCACGGCCTTCAATGCCTCGCTGCTGCTGAGCAGCTGTGGCTGCTGCGAGCCTATCATCTTGAAAGCGTCGGCCACCTGTGAGGCGCTCAGCGTGGTGGACGAACCAAGCTCGATGGCATACTCCTTCAGCGTGTTCAGATCTTCGCCCGTCTTGCCTGTCAGCGATGACAGCTGCGACATGGACAACTGGAAGTTCTTGGCCGTCTCGATGTTGCTGGCGATGGCTGCACCCAATGCACCCACGCCTGCAGTCACGCTTGCGAACCTTGCAGCCGTCGTGGTGAGTGTTCCTGACAGTTGCTTCATGACTCCGCCCATCGACAGGTTGTCCTTACGAAATCCGTCGAGCTGTTTCCTTGCTTTGGCGATGTTGGCATCGTAATTGCTCACATCGGCCTTCATTCTTACTAATACGTCGCCTTTAGCCATTTATCTGAGTTTTTACATATTCGTTGATTGCGTCCGAAAGTCTCTCCGCTGCAGCCTCCATCTGCCAGGGTGCTGTACGTCCGAACCAGTTCGTCCGCCTGATGCTCCCTCTGTTGCCGAAGCGGGTGTTTCGGTCTACGGTTCCCGAACCGATGAATCTCAGGATGAAGCCGCGGTCAGATCCGAAGTAGGTGTCAAGACGGTTGCGCCCCTCCACTCTCGGTCTTCTGTTGCCGCCGCGCATGTTCGGATTCTGGTCTACCTTCCTTGTGCGTACCAGCTGGAACCTTGCGCCTGCCTTGCCTTTCTTTTTCTGTAAGATGCTGAGATTACCGCCTATGGCCGTCTTGTAGACAGCATATTTTACGGCACGGAAGGCTTTTCGAGGGTCATCCTTTAGGTAGTTCTTGGCATCCTTCGACAGGTTGTTCCTGGCTTCACGCAGTATCTTGGTGACCAGCGATCGTGTGAGCCCCTTCATCTGAGGGTCGGAGGTCAGGATTCTGCCAAAAGCCTCGAGGTCGGCATCCACGCCATACACCTCGACAAGCCCGCCGCCACCTCTGCTCCTGCTCCCGCTATTGAGGTAGGTAGGGCGCGAACCCCTGTATCCATTGACATATTCAGAAAGTCTTCCCATGCAAACCCCCCGATTTGCGGTCGGGGGTTTACTGGTATTACCATTTGAAATTCCTCATGTCCTCTTCCAGCTCGCGCTTCTCTTCGGGCGTTAGATAGACGGGCTCTTCCGTCGTGTCCCATGGCAGGGGCAACAGGTCGTGCGGGTGGTTGATATTGCTCTCCCTGAGTGCCTTGCTTCCGCAAAAGGCTGACATCATGTGGAAGGTCTGCCATCTGATGGAGCTCCACAGGTGCTGCGCCCTGCGTTCGTAGCCCCGCTCTATCAGCAGGATGTCGGTGAAGTCGAGCTCATAGAGGAACTCCTTGCGGGCTATTCCTATCTCGCCCACGAACTTGCTGTATCGTTCATGGGCTGTTACGGGTTTTTTCTTTTGTTCCCTTTCCCCTTCAGCTTGTTGGAATCTTCCTTGATCTGCTTCGCCACCACGTCGCCGACGGCATACCATTCGTTCCTGATTTCCGAGATGGCGCTGAGCAGGATGTTCCGTTCGTCGGCTGACAGTCGGAACAGGATGTCGCTGCCTGTGATGGGTGCTTCAGGCTCCACGCCTGTCTCTGCCTTCTGATAGGCTGCCCATGCCGTGATGGCTGCCATCGCCAGCGTCTGCAGGTCTTCGATGGTGGCCTGTGGCGGGATGGTGTTGCCGTCGGCATCTTCCGTCGGCACGAATACCGCGATGGACTTGTGGCTGATGTCCTCGAAATAGTTCTCTGTAGCCGGGCAATAGATCAGCGTCACGTCCTTGCCCAGGATGTTGATGGTCTTTTCTTTCATAGTTAAAATCCGAATTTTGTTGTTAGATGAAAAGACGGCCCGCCAGCCTTATGCGGGTTTGGCGGGCCGTCAGTAAAGAAGGTATATGAATTGGGATTTATGCGCCAACAGTATAGGCACCCCAGCCGTTCATCTGAGCGTCGTAGGTGGCAGTCTGCTTGTTGGGGCCATTGATGGTCAGCTGTGTCAGGATGACACTACCGCTGACGATGATGGCACCCTTGGTGCGCTGGTTGTCGCCTGAGACGTTCGCGATCTGGAACTTCACGGGACCGCCAGCCTCATAGATATTCTCCAGGGCGTTCAGATCCTGTGCCTCTACCAATGAATCGATGGTCTCGTCTGAGCGTACCAGGGCCGATGTCGAGATGTCGAAGTTCACGGCTGTGACCTCCTGCTGCACCCAGTCGCCTGTGGTGTCTTTTGTCGAAGCGTCCTCCACGGTACAGCTGACATGGAGCGTCAGCGATTTGGCTGCTGCAACCACCTTTGCCGGAGTGGCGGTGTTGTCAGAACCAAGAAATAGTCGAATGAATTGTCCTTTTGTCATAGCTGTATAGTTTTAGTCGCCTAATCCCTCGATTGCACCAGTACCTGTGAACTGCAGGCTCTTGGTGGCATACTCGCGGTCGTTGAATACGAAAGAGCCATCCGTGAGGTATGCCTGGCCCTGACGACCGAAGTCTGCCTCCACGGCGGTGGTGTTATCAGTAGTAGACGTTTCATCCCATTTCAGGGTGAACGGTGTCGCGTTCTTGATGGCGGTGAGGAAGGTGCCGATATCCGACACGTCGAGCGACTCAACCTGGACTTGCCAGCTCTTTGTCGTCACGCTCGGCTTCGAGGCCATTCCCACGTCATCCTTCGAAGACGTATCGTCTGTATTATTCGTCAGCGTGATCGTGCAGTTCGTGGCCTGTCCCACGACGGCACTACCGATGAACACACGGAAATTCTGTCCTTTTAGTGTCTGCATACTTTTGAGTATTTTAGGAGTAATCTATAAGTCGCTGTCGGTCTCGCATTCGTAGTTGAGCACCACCTTCACGGCTGGCTTCATCATGTCGTAGGCAATCTCGGAGAAACTGAAGTTGTAGTCGTTGGGACACAGTTCATCTCCCTCGATCATCTCGTTGGCATAGAAGCGCCTGTGGGCTTCAATCACGTACTGGTGGATGGTCTGCCTGACGGCTACCGCCATCTCGTTCAATTCCTCGCGGTTCCTGCCCACGATGGCGATGGAGATGTTCACCATGTCTATGGGGCCCTCATACATATTATCCTTCGATGTGCCCTGGTTGCTGCCGCCGTCATTGTTCACGATGATGTATGGCAGCTCTGCGTTGTCCATATCCTCTTCAGGATAGGCCACGTTGTTGTAGAAGCCATGAGCGGGCAGCATGGCCACCAGCGGCTCATTGCTCTCGAGAGCCTGGATGAAGAATGAATCTGTCAGGAGTCCCATCTTTTACTTTTGCTTTGACTGTTTCGACTTTCCTATTTCCTTTGTCACTTTTCAAAGAAACCGGCGACAGACAGGCTTTCACGCCGCTGCCGCCGGCTGGATTTAACTATGAAGAAAATCCGAAAAGTGTATGAGAGAGTTTTTAGATCTCAGATGAGCTCAGATCGTCTACAATCTTGTACAGGCCGAAAGCCTGAGTAGGATAAACAGCGGGATTTCCAGAGGGCTGGCCACCGTTGATGTAGACGGAGAGGTCGGTCATTGACCATGATGTGTTCAGGGTGATGGCGGTGATACCCTTCTTAGCGACGGCCTGAGATACAGCGTCGATAGAGAGGCGAACGGGGCCGTGCTGCTGAAGTGCGAACCACTCCCAGTAACCGATCTCGATGTAACGGTCGGTGGTAGCCACCAGCTTGTTACCAGAGAGCTCGGTGTCTACGAAGTGAGACACGGTGTAGGGGTAACCGGCGCAAAGGCCATTCTCGATCACGAAGCCACCGGCTGCACCCTCGATCTTCGGAGTAGCCTTCAGCTCGGCCTCAGTCACGCGATCCATAGAGATGCAGACGTTGCCCTCGAAGAATCCCTTGTCAGAGAACTCGGCCACAGCCTGGAGGATGTTCTTGTAGGCATCCTTACCCAGCTTGATGGTCTTAGCGGTAAGTCCAGAGAACGGGCCCTTGTTACCAGACCATGCAGCCTGTGAGTAGATCTTCTTAGCCAGGTACACACGCAGGGCTATGTCGAACTTGGCCTGCACGAATGCCATCAAGTCGAAGGCAGCGTTGTCGATGGCCATGTTGCTGACAGGAACAGTCAGGCCCACGCGACGGGCATTCGGAGAGATCTTGGCGAAATCGAGCACCTGATCAGTCAGGCTCTCTACCTCACCTACTTCTTCCATCTCAACGTCGTTGAGAGAAACAGGCCAAATCTCGTTACCCTCCACACCTGTTACGATGCGCAAGCCTGCAGGCAGGCCCAGGCCCTCATGCAAGGTGGGGATCATCTCCTTGATGGTGAGGTTGATGGCACCTGAAGCAGCGATGTTGGCTGTGGTGTTGCCACCAGCAGGATTCAACAGGATCTCGCGCTTGCCGTTGCCTTCCTTCACACCCTGGATGAACTCACGGAAGGTCTTTTTGATATTCTCCTTCTCACGGGTGGCGTTAGCCTCGGTGTTAGCAACTTCGAGGTTGATACCGCTCATCTCGCGCTCGCAGAGCTCGATCTCACGGGTCAGGTTGAGTACCTGAATCTTCTCTTCCTCAGTAAACTCACGATTGGTGGCCTTCATGTAGAGGTCGCCCAATTTCTCATTAGCAGCAGCACGCTGCTGATGAAGCTCTTGGAAAGTCTTTTTCATTTGCTTTAATTAATTAAAGGGTTATTACTAATTGTTGACTAAAATTTCTTGTCAAACTGTGCCAGACGCTCAAGGTGCTCGCGGCGACGCTTCATCTCCATCTGGATATTAGCCTCGCGCTGCTGCTCTTCAGTAACCTTCAGTTTGTCGTCGATCTGCTTCAGCATCTCATCGCCCTGCTCACGGGTAGCAACAGATGTCTGCTCATAGGCCGGATGGGTAACGATAGACACATCATAGAGTCCAGTGATGCGCTTCACATGGCGAAGCCATACTTCCTTGCCATCCTCAGTCTTCTCATCGGTACGCTCAAAGCTCACGCCATTCTCGCTGTCCTGCCAATCGTCGCTGAAGGCGAATGACATGCCGCTGATGTCGCCACGCTTGATGAGTTCGATGGTGTCATCCGCGCTGTTGGTCTTGGGGAGGTCACAGCTGGCTTCAACGTTGTTGGCGTTGAGCTTCAGGTCAAGTGTGCCCTTTCCCTCACGGCAGCGTCCAAGTACATCTGTCACCTTGTTCGAGTGGTTGATGTTCAGGATCACATCGGAGCGAGTCAGCAAATCGGGAGAGATGCAGCCTGGCTCCAATATCTCATACACCGCACGGGTGTCGCTCCACGGTGTCAGGTTCACAGATCGTACACCAAAGATGATGGGCGTACCCTCCACTCTTCGGCTCTGCTCTTCGCCTTCACCAGCCTCGCGGATGCGAAGTCCGCAAGTAACCATCGGGATAAATCTTACTTGTTTCATATCTTGTTTGTTTACTACGATTAGCGTCTCATTATGCGGCTACTTTCCTGTTTGGGGTTTACCGCTGTACGGCACTTTGGCTGTGAGCCATAGCCGTGCAGGATTCTGTTGCTCTGATTGCAGAGCTCATCCATGATCTGCCTTTGTTCGTCTGTCATGGCTCTTCCTTTTTAGATCCGTCGTTATTACTCTCAGAAGGTCGCCCGCCACCGTTGCTGCGTAACTTCTCGCTACCCACCTCTGCCAGGTTGGTGCTCACATAGTGGGCATCGCCCTCGGGGATGGAAGGAAGGTCGTACTGGTTACGCAGTTCGTTCACGCTCCATCCTGCCTCGAGGTGCAGCTTGTCAATCTCTGCCTGGCCCTTCGCGTCGAGTCGTCGGAGAGCCAGCTCGCACACATGGATACGCCTGCGACCGAAGTCCTCAGAGCCCAGCAGTTTACTGTTCAGTTCGTCCTCATGCTTGCGGATGCGCGGCTGGATGGTGCGAAGCAGGAACTCCTGCGTGGCATGTTCTGGCATCTTGTAGTTGCTACCCTGCTCTTCCATCATCATGATGCGGGGAATACCCAGGATGCGGGCTATCTCTGCCACCTCGAAACCACGGCTCTCGAGCAGCTGCAGCTGTTGTGCCGTCTGGCTGATCACCTGCACCTTGTCGAGACCTCGCAGGCTCACCACGTCGTTATGGTAGAGTGCATCCTGCAGCTCTTTCGCATATTTGGTCATCTCCTCCTTCTTGTACAGGCCACCATTCAGCAATCCCTGACTGCCTGTCTTTTCCTCTCCGATGATCAGCTTCATCTTACCGCCCTTGGCCATGTCCTGAAGGGCCTGTTCGCCACCCGTGGCTGCTATCGACAGGGTATTGATGGCTGCCCAGATCATGGGGATGCCCATATACATGTCTTCGGTCAGGAACACGTTCTTGAAGTGCAGCACGTCGCGCGATGGCACCTGGGCTCGGATGGCGGGGCCATAGAGTCCGTTATATGTCAGACTGTAGGTGTCGCTGATGGGGTCGTACCCGCCACCCGTACACAGCCAGAGGGCTGAAGGGTCGCCATACTGGTCGCGCTCGATGAGAACGAAGGCGTTGCCCCAGTAGATCTTGCGGAACTCAATCTGTTCCTGCATCTCCGAGGCTGTCATCAGCGGATTCGGACGAACCTGCAGCAGGTAGTTCAGCTTGCGTCCAGGGCCCCATTCGTCCACGACGAAATTGCCACCCTCGGCATTCTTCTTCTGGTACTGCACCTTCATCTGTCCCATGGTCTGCATGATGAGACTCACGCCACGACACCATGCAGGCACCAGCAGCGACTGTCGCCCGTATGGGCGCACCACGTTGGCCTCCCAGTCGCCACCCGTCGCTGCAGGCTGGTTACTCGGAGCGTTGGGATCGGTGGTCGAGGGCACACCAGGCGCTTGGCGTGTTGCCACTTCCCTGTTGAAGAATACAGGAAGCGTGCCTGTGGGTGAAAATAGTCCAAGTAGATTCATATCTATACTGTTTTTGTTTCTTCGCTTTTATCGCTGTGGGTTTACTCGGTTGCAGGCTTGAAGATGTCTGGCACCTCCACGCTACACACGATGGCCTCCTTCTCGGCTGTGCGCTCGTTCACGGCAAAGAAGTAGCGCTCCTGTGCCTCCATGAACTTGTTGATGTAGGTGTGGCCGGAGGCGAAGCCTCGACGTAGCTTGTTGGCCACCCATTCCTCTGCCGTCTTCGTCCAGTAGTGGTCTAAGCGCATCACGCTGTGGTCGTAGGGTGTGAAGGCACCGTTCTTTACCACCTCGCCTCGGGTGTTGATGGCCTTCAGGCTACTGTCAGGATGGTGAGGGCTGGGGAACTTCACCTCGCCCAGGCCACCACGCACGAAGCATTTCACATGGTCGTTCTCTGGGCGATCATATTTCACATGCTTATCTACGGGCATTACCTCGGTGAATCTTACGGCCAGCGGTCGGTCATCGTAATGCACCAGCCCATTGTCGGTGAACAGTCGCCAGTTGATGAGCAGCGTGTCGCCGATGGTGTAGGGTGCGAACATCGACTCAATCTTCTTGCGGCCTTCCCATCTGAGATACTCATCCATATCCAAGAAGCCTATCCAGGCATACTCGTTGCCGTGGTTCTTGTAACAATGCTCATAGGCTGGTATCTGTGCGAACTTCTTATCATGGATATCGGTGATCTCCACGAAGCCGGTCTTCACGTAGTCGGCCAGCGTCTCAGCCAGCGGGGTCTCACCTCCGAAGTAGTTGTCGTATATGAACACCTTGCTCACGCCTATCTTCTTGTAGTGCTCCACCCATTCGCAGGCATAGCGGTTCTCGTTGCGCCCGATGGCGCAGATGGCCACCTTCTTCTCGCCTCTCATATGGGGCGTGGGCTCCCACAGCTGTCGGTGCTTCTGCAGCCACTCTGCCTGTGCCTTCAGGTCTGAGCGAGCCCAGCTGCCTTTCTGGTAATGCTCCATCAATGGCCTGATGTCGATGCGCCGACCATGGGCTCCACCCTTGTGCCTGTGGATGTCCTCATAGAACGATGCGCCGGTGTCGTACCAGTTATGCCTGTCGTTATCGTTTTTCGAGTGGATCATCCACGCCCGCTCAGGGTCGAAGTAGCTCAGCCCGCATTTTTTACACATGGGGACGTTGATATAGCAGAGCATCGGCACCAGCCTCCCGATGTGGAAGCGGTTGCCTGGTTGGGGATCCTGCACATGGCCCACGGCCACCTGATTATCCTGGAACATGAAGTCCACATCCTTCTTCAGCAGCACGTCGGAGTCCATGAGCAGGAATCCGTCGGGCAGCAGCTCCATGAGTTTCTGCACGCTCATCATGTGGCGGTCTGATGCCCACCCGTTGGTGGTGGTGTTGCTCTTGTTGTAGCGAGCCAGTTCCACGTCGAAGTTGATGTACTTGCCTTTGGTGTTGTCCAGTACCGTCACACCCTTCATCTGGATCTTGAATGGGCGCTGGGTGCTGTTGTCGAAGACTGTCACATGGTAGTCCATGCCTCCATGCTTCCTGATGCTCAGGATGGCAGCCTCGGTCAGTTCTGGGGTGTTGTA
>JAEIGA010019562.1_pt1 | contig 10325 bp, 13 predicted proteins | sample 9270691 | NCBI WGS metagenome assembly JAEIGA01 (sample SAMN17057246, study PRJNA624740) | gut metagenome | biome: biome; isolation source: fecal sample | host: Bos grunniens | place: China: Xizang | collected 2019
AAATCGAGATTCCAGATGATGATGCCGGTGATAAGATCGCTACCGGAGGTGATGCAATCACGTACATTGAGGACAAGGTGAACGCTAAATAATTTTGTCTGAAATAAAAAGATAAGGAGGTAACTGATTCAGTCACCTCCTTTTTTATGTCGTCTATTATTTCTTTTCTGCAGTCTTTGGCGCTGAGAATGTGAATTTCAGCTGTGGCCTTCCTTCAGCCGCTCCAGGTCCGTTCAAGGTTGCGTTGTAGTATCTGTCCTTGTCCAGTTCCACAGAGCTGCTTTCGTTTGAAGAACTGCTTGATGAGCTGGCATACATGGCCATCATCATATAGTTGTAATAGTTGTTGTAGCCGTATCCGCCGTAATCACCATATCCACCATATCCACCATATCCGTATCCGCCGTATCCGCCATACCCGCCGTAACCATATCCATAACCGTACGGATCATACATCATGTTATTGTAGTATGAATTGTACATCAGGTTGTTGTAGTAGTCGTTCATGCTGTTGTCGGTCTCGGTCTTGGTGATCTCCTCGTGCATGATGAGGAACCAGATGTCGTACTTGGCAATGGTCTTCTCATAATCTTCAGCATTCCTGTCGATCTTGAGTATCTCCTGCACGTGGTGGCTGATGTCCGGGCAATACATGTTTGTAGACCTGTTGATGTTTCCCTGATTTTCGCTGCTTATGCTCGAGTCGGTGAGTCCTGCATAAGTTATGTAGTTTCCATCCTCGTTTATCAGGCGCACTGTCGGACTCAGTACCATAGGGTATTTTTCAAGTCTGGCGAAATCCCCGTTTACATTGTAAGGCATGATGATGGTCGCCTTGTTTATCACGACCTGACTGAGGTCTTCGATGCCAGCCTTGCCGATCTCATCTTCCAGGATTGCCTTGATTTCCTTGGCTTTGACAACGGGTTTGAGACCGCTTCCGCCCTCGATGTAGATTAGTTCCTTCTGTCCGGCTTCCCAGTCTGCGACGAATTTCTTTCCGGTGCCGTGTTCGCTTGCGTTGAAAGCGAACTGGGTAGGGTATCCGGAGTCTGTTCTCTTGATGAACTCGCCAGGTCCGAAGTAGAATACGTATGATGTATCGACGTCTTTCCTCTCACCGAAGTCTGCCGTTACCTTGAGTTCAGCATAGTTGCCGCTGAGGTATCCCTGGCTGTCTGTGCTGAGCGGGAGCTCGAACATGTTGATGCGGCCGCCGTTGCTGACAGGAGTATCTGTGGTTATATAGATTCCCGGGAGTTTATCCATATATCGCTTCATGCTGTCGAGCGGACCTATTTCCTTCAGCCTTTCGATCATGCTGAGAGCAAACTCCTCTGAAAAGTCAAATGTAAGGGAATCTCCTCCGTCATAGATAGGGATTCCGTTGGTGATCCTTTTTGAAAGGTCCAGATATTTCTCCCTGTTTTCTGGAATCGAGAATGCGTTCACATACATCATTGTCGTGTCCAGGGCTGTCTTCAGTTCTGAGACATATACGTTCTGGAGCATCCTCTCCTGATTGTCATGTATCATGGAAAGGGTGTCGCGCGATGCACTGAAATGGAACTGCCTGATTCTGATGTTGTCTCCGAACACAAGGGTGTCAGTGAGAGGGAGAAGGGTGAATGTCGTGCTCTTGATGCAGTCTCCGAGAATGTCGTCCTTGACAGAACCGAAGGTGAATCTTGTGTTGCTGTATGCAGACAAGCTGTCAGCCATCTGGATGGTCACATCCTGGAGGTCGACCGCCTCAGGGATGAACACATCCCATTTCTGATCTGTAGGTATGAAGTTCTGTCCGAGTTCTTCGTTTACTTTGATGCAGGACGCAAGGGATAGCAGCATCGCGCCGCACACGGCAATAATGCGTCCTCTGCTGAGGGATTTCAGATTCATTATAACTGATCGTAAAAACTGTTGTAATCTTCTATGTATGAGCCGTTCTGGATTGCCTCTTTGTTGAATTGAAGCATTGGAAGTCCGCTTTCCTTGCAGAATCCGATGATTTCCTCATCTATGTTTTCAGCGCCCAGAATTATTCCGTCAGAATAGCTCACGGCGAGTTTTGCAAGATTTATGCCTGTAGGGGATTCCATCATCTTCATATCCTCTGCCGTGACATTGCCTATGAGGGCTTTGCTGATGAAGTCCTCGGCGAATTCCTTCGGTGTATCGTCGTAAAGCGAAGTCACGACCTTGCTGTTCGAGAATATAGGATCGTCGACATATGTCTTTTTCAGATAAAGCGGCAGTACGTGGGAGATCCATCCCTGACAATGGATGATGTCAGGAGCCCAACGCTGCTTCTTTACAGCTTCCAGGACGCCTCTTGCAAAGAATATGGCTCTTTCGGCATTATCCTTGAAAAATTCACCGTTATCGTCGCAATATACACTCTTGCGGTGGAAATAGTCTTCATTATCAATGAAGTATACCTGCATTCTTGCAGATGAAATCGATGCGACCTTTATTACCATCGGCCTGTCCACATCGTTGATCACGATGTTCATTCCGGAGAGGCGGATAACCTCGTGGAGCTGGTTCTTGCGCTCGTTTATGCAACCATACCTTGGCATGAATGAACGGATTTCCTTCTTCCTTTCCTGTATGCCTTGCGGAAGATACCTTCCGATGTTTGCTATTTCAGATTCCGGGAGATAAGGGAATATCTCTGAATTTACGAACAAGACCCTTTTTACCGAATTATCCATATTCTAAATATTAAATGACGTTAATCTCCACAAAGGTACGAATTTTTTTGATATTGTCCTGCAGTTTTACTTATCTTTGAACTTTTGATTCAAGAATCTTGTGAAACTTTCAGGCATATGGGTAAGGTAGAAAATAAGATGATGCGCCGCAGGCTTGCGAATGCCTATCTTTCATCGGTAATCAGCATAAGTCTTGTGCTTCTCCTTGTAGGAGTGGCATCCATGCTGCTTGTCAATGCAAAGAGTGTATCTGACTATTTCAAGGAGAATATGCAGGTGTCCGTGCTGATGAAGCAGAGCGTGTCTGAGGAAAAGGCCATGAAGTTCCAGGAGAAACTTGAAAAGGAAAAGTTCATCAAGAGCACGCTTTTCGTTTCCAAGGAGCAGGGGCGTCGTGAACTTGCCGAGCAGCTGGGTGAGGATTTTCTGGACGTCTTCGAAACCTCTCCTATCCCTGTTGCGATAGATGTTACTCTGGAGGCGGATTATGTGTCCAGAGACAGTCTGGAGATGGTCAAGGCGCATATCGGAAAGTCGGACCTTGTGGAAGAGGTCGTGTATCAGACATCTCTTGTGGAAGCCCTGAATGCCAATATCAGCAAGGTCTCTCTTGTGATAGGTGTGTTCATCGCTCTTCTGCTTTTCATTTCATTTGTGCTGATCAACAATACAGTGCGTCTCAATGTCTTTGCGAGACGTTTTACCATACATACCATGAAGCTTGTCGGGGCCACAAGGTCGTTCATCCGCGCTCCGTTCCTCGTTCAGGGGGCTTTTCAGGGCTTGTTTTCATCCTTTGTGGCCATTGTGATGCTTGTCATCATGATGTTCTTCATAAGAAGTGAGTTCAGTCAGTTGTTCGAGATCTTCAGGGTGGAGCTTCTCCTTCTGGTAATGGGCATCGTTATAGTTTCGGGACTGGTGATATGCCTTGTGAGCACGTGGTTTGTAGTGAATAAGCTTATTTCCCTTAAAAAGGACGAACTTTATTATTGATGTCGATATGGAAGAGAAGAATACAAAGATGGCGATTACATCGAAAGGACTCAAGACCCTTCTTATGGGTCTGATAGTCATGGTGTCCGGCTATATACTCATGATGGGTGGCGGAAGCGAAGATCCGGAGGTCTTCAACTATGCGATGTTTGATTTCCGCAGGATGGTGGCGGCTCCGCTTGTCATAATTGCCGGCATCGTGATCGAAGTCGTTGCCATCATGTCTGTTTCAAAAAAGGATAAGGAATAGAAGGAATGGAGTGGTTTGAGGCTTTGGTTCTGGGAGTCCTTCAAGGACTTACGGAATTCCTTCCTGTAAGCAGCAGCGGTCATCTGGAGATAGGGAAGGCTCTTCTTGGGGTCGAGACTCAGGATGACCTGCTTTTCACGACTATGGTTCATGCTGCGACCGTGCTCAGTACGATCGTGGTGTTCCGTGGTCAGATATGGGATCTTTTGAAAGGCTTCTTCACGGGTCTCAAGGAGGTCCGGATAGAAAGGAAGGATGGAAAATCGGTGCTGGTATGCAATGATCAGACAGATTATCTGTTGAAGATCGCGCTGTCGATGGTGCCGATATTCGTCGTGGGTGTATTCTTCAAGGATCAGGTGGAATCCCTGTTCGGTTCCATTACGGTGGTCGGATTCGCCCTTCTGGCAACTGCTGTGCTTCTTTTCTTTTCGGATTATGCGTCGCGTCCCGGAAGATCATCGATTTTTCCTTCGAATGACTATAGGAACGGAATATCATACTGGCAGGCTTTTGCAGTAGGTCTCGGACAGGCCTTTGCGGTCATTCCCGGCCTCTCCCGTTCCGGTACTACCATTTCTACGGGACTTATATGCGGGGTGCGTCGTGAGTCTATGGCTCAATTCTCATTCCTGATGGTTCTCATTCCGATATTGGGAGAGACGATCCTTGAGATTGCGGGAGGCGACCTGGCTGCATCGTCGGTGAGCGCATTATGTCTTGTCGTGGGATTTGTGTCTGCTTTTGTTTCAGGACTGCTTGCCTGCAAGGTCATGGTGGCGCTTGTGAAGAGGGCTCGTCTCTCGTGGTTTGCTCTGTACTGCCTTGTTGCTGCAGCATGCATCTTCATATTTGCATAACCGTTTTGTCGTCCCCGACCCGATGGGGATCTTACCATAACTAATGAACAAGAAACTGACATACTTCGTCTCCGACGTTCATCTCGGTCTGCAGGTTTCCGATCCTGCCGGTCGTGAGGCTCGGTTCGTGGAATTTCTGCGCAATCTGCCGCAGGAAACAGATGCTCTGTATCTTCTGGGGGATGTATGGGATTTCTGGTACGAGTATCGTGATGTGGTGCCGAAAGGCTATGTCCGGGTGTTTGCTGCTCTGCAGGATCTCATGGACAGAGGTGTCAAGGTCTTCTTCTTCCAAGGTAATCACGACGTCTGGACCTACAGTTATTTCGAGGAGCTGGGAATGACGCGCCTTGAGCAGCCTTATGTTGTGGAAATAGGTGGCAGGCGTTTCTGCCTGGGTCATGGTGACGGTCTCGGTCCTGTGCCGGCAGGTTACCGTTTCCTGCGCGGTGTCTTCCACAACCGTGTGCTGCAGTTCCTGTTCAGCATGCTTCATCCGTGGATCGCCTTCAGGCTTGGTAACGGCTGGTCCAAGGGAAACAGGCTTGCCCGGCATGAAGAGTATGTCTTCCGGGGAGCTGATGAGCCTTTGTATAAGTTTGCCGAGGATTTCGGCCTTGAGAATTCTATAGATTTCTTTGTTTTCGGACATTACCATGCTCGTGCGGATCTGACTCTGCCGTGCGGGGCTCGTCTTCTGCTCCTGAAGGACTGGATGGATTCGTCGTCATATATCTGCTACGACTCATCTTCTTCCGAATTCGCTGTCGTATAGTCTTCCTTTTCGAGATGGCGCTAGTTGTAGTGCGCTGTTGCTTTGCCCGCTCTGAGTGTCGGCAATGTCTTTCTGCGGCCCGACTGTTTTGCGTGTTTTGTAAGTGTTTGACGGACAACGTGTTGTTTGAAATGCCTGCCTTCCTCGCCATGCAGGGGTTTTGATTAAGATGTTGATTGCCAGAGGTTTGCAGAACACGCAGGTTTAGACAACGTGGGCTTTTGAGAAGCATCGCTATGCAATGCTGTGTGAGCTACAGGTATTTTTCCGGGATAGGCATCTGGGGTGGATCTTTCCAGAAAATTGAGAAATAGAAAGGTGCGAAGTCCCCTGCCTCCCATATCTGCACAAGTTCTTCCGTGAGCAGGTCCTCGCCCTCGGGATCATATGGTTTCTTCAGATCGGAGCCGAAGATTTTTGCGATTCCTTGCCAGAAGCCGGCTGTGATGCCGCTCTTGTAACCTTTGATGATATCGTATGATGATTTGCCGACCTCGCGGTCAACGAGTTTCATGATAAGAGCACCTTGGCTGACTGTCAGGTTGCGCATCTGGCTTTCGAATACTTCGAAGAGTTCCTTCTGCACCCTGGCGATGTATTTCTCTCTCTTGACGCCTTTGAGTCTGTCTGCGGCAATCACGCTGTCCGCCTCGATGACCAGCTTCTTCGCTACCAGTGCATATGGGTACGCCTTGCTGAAATTATGCACGAGTCTGTAGTATTTCCGCCATTCTTTTCCTTTCTGACGTGGAAGGCGAGAATATATTTTCGATGCGGTTATGTTGTCATAATAGATGGTATCCTCTCCTTCAACGAAGAACGGGAGGGCCTCGTTATCATCAGTGTTCCGATCTTCCGTACTGACCGCTATGCTGCTTCTTACCTGCTCGACGGAGATTTTCTTCTCTTCCTTCTTTCCCTTCCATCTCTGGGCATGACAGTCTTCCGCTCCTGCTGCGAGAAGGAGCAGGCCGGTGAAGAGGGCTGTTATTTTTCTGTTTTTTATTGTCATGCCTTGTAGCGGGAGTTTTTTTCAGCCTGCAAATTTAGCAAATCCGCTTTCCTATGCAAAATCCCTGCCTTTCTGGATTGATGCTGCATTAAATAGGCTGATCTTGTTTTTGGTGGGTTTGTTATATGACGGTCTCGTTGTCGAGGTCGAAGATGCTGCGGTCATGCAGGTGCAGTCATTGCGTGGAGTGCAGACCATGGTGCGGTTTGGGGTCTTTCAGCAGCGGTAGAGTGGCAGACGTTGTTTCTGGCGGTGAAGTCCGGCGTCGGTACAAATTTTCAGGAATTCTTGTACCGACGCTTCGCTTTATGTGGTGATTTGGGCGTTTTGGGCTAGCGTCGGTACGAGAATCGTGCTTTTTATGCACCCACGGTATTCCCCTTCCGTTACTGCCCCTTCTTTCTCCGCCCTCCTACCTTCTTTCTCCCCCTCCCGTCTCCTTGCCATGTCGCACATGGTCGGACATCTCGTTGCTGGTGTCATAAACTGTAATCGGTGGGAGGTCGGTTGCCTGGCATTGCGAAACTGGGTTACGTTGCAAGCAAGCTGACCGAGCTTGTCGTCTTCTGGGAGTTGCCTGGCATTGCAAAACGTGTTTACATTGCAAGGCAACGGCGGATCTGTGCTTCTGGAATATGATACTGCCGGTACAGCAGGTTTCCGATCTCCTGTTTTTCTGAGCGCGAAAGATGATATACGGAGGTTTTGCCGTATTTGGGAACGATGTTTCTATCGATTTCGGTACATAGGTCAATGTCGGATATCTTCCTGTAGTCAGATTTTCCGTTTTCATAAACGAGCATTTTGTCCAATGTGTGGTCTTTGATTCCTGTTTCTATGGAATTCAGATTGACCGGTTTTGCGTCGTTTCTATCCTTTTCCTGCTCTTTTTCCCATTCCTCTCCTGATTTCCGCGACATATAGTAGTTGAACGCCCGTGGACTGGCATACATGTTTTCTACTTGTACGATATCCAGGACGCTTTCGCGCAGGAAGACTCCGCTTTCGCTCATTTTGTAGTGCTTAGGCCACTCTGCCTTCCTTCCTATGAATCTTGCGAAGGATCTCTCGCTCAGCAGCCTTTCCGGAGGTCTTTTCCCCATCTCGTTCTGAAAAATAGCGTTGACGGAGCAGTGTGGATATGCATAGGGTATTGGAACAAGGCCGTGGTGTAGGGCGTTTCTCAACACATATGTCATGGCGGCAAGGTGGTGGTAAAGACCTGCAATCTCCATTGAGAAGTGCGTTTTTTCTCCTACTCTTCCATGTCTTCCATACTTTCTGTTGAAGTACTTTGAATATGACTGCCTCATTGTGTACATGAATCCTGTAGGATCTTCGCTCTGGATCATCTTGTGACAGTGTGTCGATTGGAAGGATTCCACCAGTCCTGTTGAGCCGGTCTTATAGAGGGCCAGTGCAAAGCAGTTGAATCCGCGATTATAGTCTTCTTCGTCCCGGAACAGGACTTCGTCGCCTCCGGAAAGGCAGAGATGCCACGTCTTTTTCATAACATTTATCTTTTTCACAAAATCTTCTCATCGAATCACCCTCACATCTCTCTCGAAATGTTTGAAGTACAGGCAAATATATGGTATTATGCTGGAATTCTACAAAGAGTTTTTGGAAAATCCTCTTTTCAATAAGCGTCGGTGCGAGTTTCGTGCAATAGTTGTACCGACGCCTCATATTCTGTGTTGTTTCAGGTGGTATGGGGTAGCGTCGGTGCGAGATTCTGGGCGTTCTTGTACCCACGCCTGTTGTGTGGGGCCGGAACGTGGCAGATGTGGCGGAGGTTTTCCGGTGTTTCATGCCCCGTGCCAAACTCGTTCGGATGTCTGTTTTGCTCTGGTCAAAAATGCGAGGATAAATTTTTAAACAAGGTTTGTAACTGTGTGAAAATACGTGATTTAACTGCTGAAAACTTTGGTCGAAAATATGCGATATTTTTTGTTGAAGGTATTGCGGTTTCGAAAAAAATGACTACCTTTGCAACCCATTAATTGAGGACCACTCCGCCCAACCAGCTGATACTCAATTACTTGGGGATATTTGAAAAAGTTTTTTATAAAGTAGAGAACAATGTTACAACCAAAGAAAACAAAATTCAGAAGGCAGCAGAAAGGCCGCATGAAAGGTCTCTCACAGAGGGGAAACCAGCTTGCGTTCGGCTCATTCGGCATCAAGACTTTGGAGAGCTGCTGGCTTACAGGACGCCAGATCGAGGCAGCACGTCAGGCTGTTTCACGTTATATGAAGCGTGAAGGAAAGATCTGGATCAGAGTATTCCCTGACAAGCCATACACAAAGAAGCCAGCCGAGGTGCGAATGGGTAAAGGTAAGGGTAATCCGGAGGGATTCGTATGCCCTGTAACCCCAGGCCGTATTCTTATTGAGGCAGAAGGCGTATCTCTCGAGATCGCAAGAGAGGCACTCCGTCTTGGAGCCCAGAAACTTCCTGTGACTACGAAGTTCGTGGTACGTAGAGACTATGTAGAATAATTTAATGGAGAAAAGAAATGAAAGCATCTGAAGTACGCGAAATGTCAATCGCAGATTTGCGCGAGCGTATCGAGCTTGAGAAAGCAAACCTCGATACAATGAAGGTAAACCACACTATCTCTCCATTAGAGGATACATCAAAGATTGCAAAGGCAAGAAAGGACATCGCTCGTATGATGACTATCCTTGCTGAGAAAGAGTCACAGAACTAAAAATTGAATTCCCATGGAAAGAAATCTTCGTAAGGAAAGAATAGGTGTTGTGGTCAGCAACAAGATGGACAAGTCTATCGTGGTTGCAGTTGAAAGAAAAGAGAAACACCCAATGTACGGCAAGTTCGTAAAGAAGACCACAAAGTTCGTAGCTCACGATGAGAAGAACGAGTGCAGCAAGGGCGACACAGTACGCATCATGGAGACTCGTCCACTCAGCAAGACAAAGAACTGGAGATTAGTAGAAATCGTAGAAAAAGTTAAGTAATAATGATACAGCAGGAATCACGTTTACAGGTGGCAGACAACAGCGGTGCAAAGGAAGTTCTTTGTATCCGTGTTCTGGGTGGTACCCGCCGCCGTTATGCAAGAGTGGGCGACAAGATCGTTGTTGCAGTTAAGAGCGCAATCCCTGGCGGTGACGCTAAGAAGGGCGCTGTTTCAAAGGCTGTAGTTGTCCGCACTAAGAAGGAGATTCGTCGTCAGGATGGTTCTTACATCCGTTTCGATGACAATGCTTGCGTTCTTCTCAACAATGCAGGTGAGGTTAAAGGTACTCGTATCTTCGGCCCTGTAGCAAGAGAGCTTCGCGAGAACTATATGAAGATCGTTTCACTGGCACCAGAGGTCCTCTAATCAAGAAGTCAATATGAAGAAGTTACATATCAAGAAAGGCGACACAGTCTATGTAAACGCCGGTAACGACAAAGGTAAGACCGGTAAGGTGCTTGAGGTAATCCCTTCAAAGGATCGCGCTATCGTTGAGGGCATCAACATCGTTAGCAAGCACACTAAACCAAACCCAAAACATCCTCAGGGTGGTATTGTTAAACAGGAGGCAGGCGTACACATCTCAAACCTTCAGGTAGTAGACCCTAAGACAGGTGCTCCTACAAGAATCGGCCGCAAGATGGTTGATGGTAAGAATGTCCGTTATGCTAAAAAATCTGGAGAGGAGATTAAGTAATGGCAAAGAAGAATAATACAGCAGAAGTTGCAGCAGT
>JAEIGA010019563.1_pt1 | contig 10324 bp, 7 predicted proteins | sample 9270691 | NCBI WGS metagenome assembly JAEIGA01 (sample SAMN17057246, study PRJNA624740) | gut metagenome | biome: biome; isolation source: fecal sample | host: Bos grunniens | place: China: Xizang | collected 2019
ATCGCGCGCTGCTATACCGGCCGGTTCAAAGGACTGTATGGCCTTGAGAACCGTAAGCAGTTGTTCCTCGGTAACAGAGATGTTATTGTATATCAGCAGTTCGTCCTCAATTTCAGAGAGCGGTTTGCGCAACAGACCATCCTCGTCGAGAGTTCCAATGATATACTCGCCGATGGCCATTTCATCGGGTGTGAGCGGGAGTTCACCAAGCTGTTCCATCAGCGTATCACCAAAGGAGAGTACATCACCATACACAGGTTCACCCGATGGCACATAACCTCCTGTGGCTACGGGTATGTCATCGTTGCCGCTGTAGTCATCATCTGCATAGGCCGGATAGGGTTCGGGCATATCACCCCCTCCATCAACATTCACAACAGCCTCATCAGGTTCCACAGCTTCAAGAGCGGGGTTATCCATAACCTCACCACGCACTCTCTCCTCTATCTCGACCGTTGTCATCTCAAGCAATTGCACAGCAAGGAGTTGCTGTGGCGACAAGGTCTGGGCAAGTGCCTGCAGTTGTTGTTGTGTCTGTGAATATGAGTTGTTCGGCATACCGGTCCTGTGTTCTTAATATTTGAAACTGCTTCCACCAAGGAATTCACGCGCCAATGACGTTGGCGGCAATTCCTTGTCCTGCAAAGGTACAATATAATCCAGGAAACGCAAAAGCCTTTGCGCCTCGGAATACTCGGCACAGTTCTCGGGAACGGAGCGCAGCATAGGCTCGGCCTGCGACTTGAACACAGCCAGTTCGTAGAAGAGTGAGGAGTTGAACATCACATCGGCATTCTCCTGATAGGGGAATATCCATTTCTCCTCGCCGCGCCGCACATCGGACCAACGCATGATAGTCTCTTGCGCATGGTAGCCACGATACTTCGCATCGCGTATTAGACGGCGCAACAGACGGTTGTCCGACGTTGATATGTAGTTGTGGTAATCGAGTTTTATTGAGGTGAGAGCCGACACATAGATGCGGAACTTCTCATTGTCGGGCACTTGCGACGTGAGCATGGGATTCAATGCGTGTGTTCCCTCAATGACAAGCACCATCTGCGATGTCAGTTTCAGACGCTTGCCGTTGAATTCGCGTTCACCTGTCTTGAAATTGTAGGTGGGTATATCCACCTCCTCGCCGCCCAGCATACGGCTCAACGAGTCGTTGAAGAAAGGGAGGTCTATGGAGTGAATCGACTCGAAATCGTAGTCGCCGTCGGGTTTGCGGGGCGTGTGCGTGCGATTCACGAAATAGTCATCAAGTGAAATGGCATAGGGCTTGAGGCCACAGGCAAGCAACTGTATGCTCAAGCGTTTGCTGAAGGTTGTCTTACCCGATGATGAGGGGCCTGCAATGAGTACAACCTTTGAGCCTTGCTGCGCAATGCTGTCGGCAATCTGCGAGAGACGGCGCTCCTGCAGCACCTCCGAAATGTTCACAAGGTCCGTTCCATAACCGGCGCGTACAGCCTTGTTGAAATCGCCTATAGTCTCTACCCCCATCTTCTGGTGCCATTGCAGACGTTCCTCAAAGAGTTCGTGCAGCTTCTCCTGCGGCACTTTATCCTCGAGTTCCGTGGGACACTCCTTGTTGGGAACACGGAGCAGAATGCCGTCGTCATACTTTTCAATCTCAAAGAGTGTTATGTAGCCGGAACTTGGCACCAGGCCGTTATAATAGCTGTCGACATAGCCGTCAAGTTCATAATAGCTTGTATAAAGGTGGTCATAGGTCTCGAGCAGGCGCACCTTGTCAATGCGGCCTATACGCCTGAATATCTCAATGGCCTCGGCTGTATGGCACTCTACCCTCTCGAACGGGATGTCGCTGTTTATTATCAGGCGCATCTTCTCGCGCACCATATCGACCTGTTCCTCGCTGACGGGGGTATCCATACGGCAATAATATCCTTTGGATATCGCATTCTCAAAACGTACCATAGCACCTGGGAAAAGCTCGTTCATAGCTTTCATGAACACGAAAGTGAGCGAACGGGCATACATACGCATACCGTCATCGGTACGCAGGTCTATGAACTCAACATCCTTGTGACGGTAGAGCCTGAGCGCCAGTCCCTCGGTAACATTGTTCACACGGGCAGCGATTACGCCATACGGCATATCAAGTTCAAGAGCATCGTATATCTCGCGTAACGACACACCGCTGCGGAATTCCCTTGTAACACCATTGTTCTTGCAGAAAATACGTATCATAGCCATAGGTTTTTGCATATAGAGCAAAAATACAAACAAATGACGCCAAAAGAACAAATGGCGCCACTTTTTTTTGTTAAATTAAACATAATTCACTTTTTGTTATTTGATTTTACACAAACATTCTATAAATTTGCTTGCATCACATATTACGGAGTATTATGGAAAAGATGGCACAATACATAAAGAGCATAGAGATTGATTCACTGTGGAGCAACCGCAAGCACATCTATTGGGAATTGCGCCCCGATGTCAACATTCTGAGCGGAAGCAATGGTGTGGGCAAGAGTACAATCATCAACCGTTCGGCACGCCATCTGAATGTCATGCGTGAGGGACGGCTCACCACCACACCCGAGGATGGCGTAAAGGTCACATTCTATCCCGAGGATGCAACAAGCATCAACTTTGACATCATAAGCAGCATTGACCGCCCGATAATGAGCGGTGACATGCTCGACAAGATTCCGGGTGCCGACATACGCACGGAGCTTGATTGGCAGCTCTACAATCTCCAGCGCCGTTACCTCAACTACCAGGTGAATGTGGGCAACAGGATTATCTCCCTGCTCACATCGGGCAACCCCGATGACCAGCGTCTTGCCACAGAACTCACCAAGCCCAAGAAACTGTTCCAGGACCTTGTCGACGAGCTGTTCGCACCAACGGCAAAGACCATCGCACGCGACAGCAACGAAATATTCTTTATCCAATATGGCGAAAGGATATCGCCATACGTACTCTCATCGGGTGAAAAACAGATCCTTGTAATTCTGCTCACAGCACTTGTACAGGAGAACCGCCCGGGAGTGATGCTGATGGACGAGCCCGAGATTTCACTGCACATCGAATGGCAGCAACGTCTAATAACCCTTGTACGCACACTCAACCCCAACACGCAGATCATTCTCTGCACCCACTCCCCGGCCATAATAATGGACGGTTGGATGGATGCCGTAACGGAGATGGAAGACATAACGAGGTGAAAACGGAAAGCTGAGGGTTTAACCGAGGATTCGACAATGCACGCGAAGTGTGATTAAAGAACTGTTATAATTCAACTGAGATATGAAAAGGCTTACCGAATATCTCAACTCAAGTTTCATAGAGGCTGCAAACTCTCTGCGGCCAAAGAGAGCAGCCCAACGCATCATAGCATACGTGGAGAGTTATGATGACATATCCTTCTGGCGCTCTGTCTTCAATGAATATGAGAGTGACAAGGTGCATTTCGAGATTATGTTGCCAGCACGCAGCAAACTCACAAAAGGCAAGAAACAGGCAATGATGAACCTGCTTGGTCAGGCATACGGCCGCAACATGATTGCCTGCGTTGACAGTGACTACGACTATCTGCTGCAGGGTGCGACATCCACGTCGCGCCAAATGTTGGAGAACAGATACATACTGCACACATATGCCTATTCAATAGAAAATTACCGTTGCTTTGCCGACAGCCTGAAACAGGTGTGCGTGCTATGCACCCAGAACGACAGCAATGTAATAGATTTCAAGGAGCTCTTCAGGCTCTATTCACGCATCTGTTACCCGCTTTTTGTGTGGAATATACTGCTCTACCGCCGGCACGACACAAAGACAATGAGCATGCTGCACTTTTGCGAGATTGTACGCCTTTCGTCGTTCACCGTGGGCAACCCGGCAAACTCATTGCAGCAATTGGACAACCGCGTGAAGCACAACATCAGGATGCTCGAGAAACAGTTCCCCGAACTGAAAGCGGAGTATGAGAAACTTGACAAGGAGCTTGCGGCACTTGGCATCAACCCCGACGAGACCTACTTCTACATACAGGGGCACCATATTATGAACGGTGTGACAATGCGCATCATGCAGCCCGTGTGCCGTCACCTGCGCAGCAAGCGCGAGGAGGAGATAGAGCGCTACGCCTATCACCGGCAGCAATACAACAACGAACTCTCGGCCTACCGTCACAGCCAGTGCGACGTAGCGACAATGCTCAGCAAGAACACCGACTACAAGAACGCGACACCCTATCAGCTGTTAAGGGCGGACATAGAAAAGTTATTGGGAACAATTATGGTTCAAGAATGAACGCTTTATCTTCTTCTCCAGAACACCGGAGTGAGCAGCAACAGCACTGCAAAGAATTCAAGACGGCCAACAAGCATCTGGAAAGCACTGAACCATTTCACTGCAGCAGGCAACATTGCAAAAGAGTCCATTGGACCATAGTTGCCAAGAGCCGGTCCTACATTACCCACCGATGCGACAGAGAGGCTGAAGGCATCAAGGAAATCAACGCCGAATGCCATATTCACAAACAATCCCGCCACAAGCATAAAGATATAGATTACCGTATAGGCAAGGATTGCCGACTGGACTGCCGACGGTATTATGCGGCCTGTCATTCGCACAGGGATTACCGCATTGGGGTGAACGATGCGCTTGAATTCGTTCCACATCACCTTGAAAAGGATTGATATGCGTGCGCACTTCATAGCACCCGATGTTGAGCCCGAGCAGGCACCGATGAACATCAGCGCACACAGCAGCAACCACAGCAAAGGCATCCACATCGCATAGTTCACGGTAGCAAAGCCTGTCGTTGTCTGCAACGACACCACCTGGAACAACGAGGCACGCAAGGAACCCTCGACTCCCAGACCGGTTGTAAAGTAGAGCCCTACACCGATGACAAAGGAGAAGGCGGCAGCCACCATAATATAAGTCTTGAACTCGGTATCACGCAACAGAGCCATAGGGCGCACCTTGAAGATTGCCAGGTAGAGCAACGAGAGATTGACACCCGAGACGAACATGAAGAGTGTTATCACATACTCAATCACAGGTGAGTTGAAAGCCGCAATGCTCGCCTGTTTGGTAGAGAAACCGCCGGTGGCAATTGTAGACATAGAGTGGCACACTGCATCGAACCATCCCATCCCGGCAACGCGCAACGCAACGGAGCAGGCTATTGTGAGCGCGATGTATATGGTGAGAATCCAACGCGCAGTCACCGATATGCGGGGATGCAATTTGGAGCGTATGGGGCCCACCGACTCGGCCGAGAAAAGATTTATGTCATTGAGGCCGAACATTGGAAATACCGCTACTGTAAAGAACACTATACCCAAACCACCTACCCAGTGTGTCATCATACGCCAGAAGAGGATGGATTTCGGCAACGCCTCTATATCTTGCAGGATTGTTGCGCCGGTGGTTGTAAAGCCCGACATTGTCTCAAAAAAGGCATCGGTGAACGAAGGGATGCTGCCGGTGAGGATATAGGGCAAGGTACCGAAAAGCGAAAAGACAATCCAGCAGAGAGTGACCACCACATAGCCGTCCTTGCGCGAGATGTTCCTTTCGCCACCCTTGCAGAATGTGACAAGAAGCAACCCCAGAAGAGCAATGATTCCGAATGAATAAAGAAGTGGCCTGACGGTGTCCTCGCCATAGTACAAGGAGACACCGATACTGCCCGAGAGGAACGCTGCCTCAATGAAAAGCAGGATTCCTATGATGCGGAATATTACTTTAGGGTGAAACATATTCTATCTGAAATATTTTTCCAACTTTTTGAGTACACTCTCCAGGCAGAAGAAGATGACGTGGTCACCGGGCTCTATCATGGTGTTACCGGTAACGTGCATACCCACTCCGTTACGTATGAGACCGCCGATATTCGCGCCGTTGGGCAACCCCAGATTCTTCACGGGCTTGCGTGTTATGAGTGCATCCTCATGTACAGGGAACTCCGCAACCACAGCCTGGATGAACGTGAGGCACTTGACACTCGACACATCAGTCTTGAGCATCATCTGGAATATGGTGCTTGCAGCAAGTTTCTTCTTATTGATGACCGAACCGATATCCATTTTCTCGGCCATTGATATGTAGTCAATATTCTCAATCTCTGAAACGGCGCGGCACACTCCTGCACGCTTTGCAGCAAGACAGGCAAGGATGTTCGTTTCGGAGTTGTCGCTCAAGGCAATGAACACATCGGTATTGGCAATGCCTTCGCTACGCAACAGCTCGGGGTCACGAGCATCGCCGTTGATGACCATCACCTCGTCATCTACAAGCTCAAGCAGTTTGTGACAACGGTTCAGGTCGCTCTCTATAATCTTGACATCAATATCCCCCGATATAAGTTTTGTAGTACGCACGGCAATGCGGCTACCGCCCATGATGATGATGCTCTTGACCTCGGAGAACTGTTCCTTGCCGCAAATCTGACGGATGTAGGGAATATTCTCGTGGGTAGTCATAAAACAGACTATATCATTGGGAACAATGCAGTCGTTACCACGCGGGATGATTGTTTCATCACCACGTTGCATTGCCACTATGTGATAGGGAATGTCGCGGGGCAAATCCTTGAAAGGAGTGTTTATTATCATTGCATTCTCCCTTACCTTGACACCTACCATCACAAGCGCACCGCCGCCGAACTCAAGCAACTGGCGCATCCAACTGTATTTGATGCTTGTTGCTATCTCCTCGGCTGCAAGCTGTTCGGGGTAGATAAGAGAATCCACACCAAGCGAAGAGAAATACTCCTTGTGCTTGGGAAGCAGATATTCATAATTGTCTATTCGGGCAATGGTCTTGGCCGCACCAAGATAATGGGCCAATATGCAGGCTGTTATATTACGGCTCTCGTCGGGGGTAACGGCCACGAACAGGTCGGCGCTTCCCACACCGGCATCTTTGAGAGATGAAATTTTGGTTGGGTCGCCGACAATCGTCTGTAGGTCGAACGATGTCTCCATCTTGCCCAACTTCTCCTCGCTCTCATCAAGCAGAACCACATTCTCGTTCTCCGAAGAAAGCATCTTCGCGAGATGCGTGCCAACGGCACCGGCACCGGCAATGACAATTCTCATAAAATCAAATTTTATTTTACAAACAGGCTATGCCTTCTTGGGAAATTACTCTTTATTGAATTCCATAATGGCGTCAAGGACGCTTTCGGCATCCATTCCGCATATCCTGTACAACTGTTCGGGGGTCCCGTGTTCTATGAAGGAATCGGGTATTCCAAGAACCTTTATACGCGGAGTATAACCATTCTGCGCCATAAATTCCGTTACAGCACAACCCAGACCGCCCTTCACAGTACCGTCCTCAAGGGTTACTACATATTTGAAGTTTTCGCCCACCTCGCGCAGGATATCCTCATCAATCGGCTTCAGGAAGCGCATATCGTAGTGGGCAACGCCAACACCCTTTGCGGCCGCAGCCTTGACAACACTCTCCATCAGTTTACCAATGGGGCCTATTGTCAGGAAGGCAACATCAGCGCCATCGGTAAGCTTACGTCCTGTACCCACCTTCACGCACTCCAATGGACAACGCCAGTCGGTGAGGTCGCCCTTGCCGCGTGGGTATCGTATGACAAATGTTCCCATATCGGGCTGCACTGCAGTATACATAAGTCGGCGCAGTTCGCACTCATCGTATGGTGAGGATATTGTTATATTAGGCACCGGACGCAAATATGCAAGGTCAAACGCACCGTGGTGTGTAGGACCATCCTCGCCGACAATACCGGCTCTGTCGAGGCAGAACACCATATTCAAGCGCTGCAATGCAGCATCGTGAATGAGATTGTCATAACCTCGCTGCATGAATGACGAGTAGATGTTGCAGAAGGGGAGATGGCCGCCTTTTGCAAGACCGGCCGAGAAGGTCACTGCGTGCCCCTCGGCAATACCTACATCAAAGAAACGACTTGGGAAAACATCCATAAGTTTGTTCATAGAACAGCCCGTAGGCATTGCGGGAGTAATTCCTACAATCTTCTCATTCTGCTTGGCAAGCTCAACAAGCGTTTCGCCGAATACATCCTGGAAACGTGGTGAACCACTGTCGGAAACTATGCGCTCACCGGTCTCAACGTCAAAGATTCCCGGTTGATGCCATACTGTAGCATTCTTCTCGGCAGGCTCCCATCCCTTGCCCTTGATGGTGTGTATATGAAGCATCTTAGGTCCCTTCATATCCTTGATGCTCTTGAGCATACGCACAAGTTCAAGGACATTGTGGCCATTGATGGGGCCGAAATAACGGGCGCTCATTCCCTCGAAGAAGTTGTTCTGCTTGAACAGCATGGCCTTGAGCCCGTTGTTGAAACGTATGAGTGCGTTGGCACGTTGTTCATTGAGGATGCCAACCTTTTTCAAGGCCTTTGCTATGCCGTAGCGTATCTTGTTGTATGCCCTTGACGAATGCATTGAGATGAGAACCTCGCTCATTCCACCCACACTCTTGTCTATGGACATATTGTTGTCATTGAGAATTATCAGCAGATTGCTCTTTGTATTGGCAAGGTTGTTGAGTCCCTCATAGGCCAAGCCACCGCTCATTGAGCCATCACCTATTATGGCAACCACGTGTTCATTGCTGCCATTCATTGCTGCCGAGACAGCAAGGCCCAGGGCTGCCGAGATAGAGTTCGATGCATGGCCCGCCACAAAAGCGTCATACTCGCTCTCATCGGGCGAGGGGAAGGGCTTTATTCCGTTCAGCTTGCGGTTGGTGTGGAAACGGTCTCGGCGACCCGTGAGAATCTTATGACCATAGGCCTGATGTCCCACATCCCACACCAGTTTGTCCTCGGGTGTCGAGAATACATAGTGCAGAGCCACGGTTAGCTCTACAGAGCCAAGACTCGATGCAAAGTGTCCGGGATTGTTCGCCAGAGAATCAATGATAAAGCCACGGAGTTCACTACAAACCTGTTCCAGTTGATTTTCGGACAACTTGCGCAGGTCAGCAGGTGAGTCAATGGTCTCAAGCAAAGGATATTTTATCTCTTTTTCCATTTGTATCTTCTATTTTCCATTATGACAGTAACACTGTCAGAAACGCAATTGTACTGCAAGCATACAATTACAACCACATTTGGTTTATCGCAAATATAATAGTAAAAAACAAATTTGTTGCAAAGATATTATAAATCTTAATGAAGTTGATTATTTTTGCATACAAATTACTCGAACGATGCTTTTTACGACACCCGTTGAATTGCCTTGTGGCACACAGGAAATTTCACACAGGAGCAGAATCCTACTCATTGGCTCTTGCTTTGCAGGCAATATGGGCGCGGCTCTCCTCGACAGGAAATTCAATGTCGATGTGAACCCGTTTGGCGTACAGTACAATCCTTTGTCGATAGCGACAGTGCTTGCAAGGATTGTTGACGGCACACCGTTCAACGATAGTTCGCCCGAGATTTTCGAGTACAACGGCAAGTGGCACAGCACACTGCACCATAGTGACTTTTCACGCAACAGCAAGGAAGAAGTGATAAAGGAGGTAAACGGCAGGCTGTTGAAGGCTCACGATGCCATTTGCCAATGCGACACCATAATTATTACATTGGGTACCGCATATGCATACATCAGCAAGCGCGACAATGCCGTCGTCGGCAATTGCCACAAATTACCCGGCAGCAGTTTTACACGTGTCAGGTTGGGGATTGAGGAGATTACAGAGAGTATGACGGCCGTAATGCAGCGCATCATTGCCTGCAATCCGAAGGTGAAGTTCATATTCACCGTGAGTCCCATACGGCACCTGCGCGATGGCGCACACGACAACCAGAAGAGCAAGGCGACACTGCTGCTTGCCATTGACAAGATGACACAGATGCAGCCGCACAACACAGCCTATTTCCCTTCATACGAGATTATGATGGATGAGCTGCGCGACTACAGGTTCTATGCCGACGATATGCTTCACCCCTCGGCAAAAGCTGTTGAATATATATGGGAGTGCTTTGACAGATGCTATTTCAGTGAAGCGACAAGGGCGTTGAACACAAGAACCCTGGAGATTGCACGCGGACTGGCACACCGTCCGTTCGACCCGCAGTCGCCCCCATACAGGCAATTCGTGACACAACTGTTGCATAAGATTGAAACCATAGAGAAAGAGTATCCATTCATCGATTTCGAAAACGAGAAGAGACAATGCAATACACTGTTGAACAGATAAAGGAGATATTGAAAGCCGACGGAAGGCTTGCCGTTCCCGTGAGCAAGGTGACACGCCTGCTCACTGACAGCCGTTCACTCACTTTCCCCGAGGAGACACTATTCTTTGCCATCAGGAC
>JAEIGA010019564.1_pt1 | contig 10323 bp, 9 predicted proteins | sample 9270691 | NCBI WGS metagenome assembly JAEIGA01 (sample SAMN17057246, study PRJNA624740) | gut metagenome | biome: biome; isolation source: fecal sample | host: Bos grunniens | place: China: Xizang | collected 2019
AGAAGACAGGTGCTACACCTGACGGTCGTGAGAAGGGTATCGCATTTGCACCGGGTGCAAACCCAATGCATGGACGAGATAAGTGCGGTGCTGTTGCTTCGCTTTCGTCAGTTGCGAAGTTGCGCTACCGTGACTCGCAGGACGGTATCTCGAACACATTCTCGATTGTTCCAAAGTCGCTTGGTGTTGATGAGGCAACTCGTGTGGAGAACCTTGTAACAATGATGGACGGTTACTTTACAAAGGGTGCACACCACCTCAATGTGAACGTCTTGAATCGCGAGATGTTGATGGATGCAATGGAGCATCCGGAGAAGTATCCACAGCTCACAATCCGTGTTTCGGGTTACGCAGTAAACTTCACCAAGTTGAGCCGTGAGCACCAGTTGGAGGTTATCTCTCGTTCGTTCCACGAGCGTATGTAATTTATAAGAGGCGTTAGAGTCGTTAGGGGCGTTAGGGGCTTTTGCTCACTAATGCCCCTAAATAAAATAGAAACTATGAAACTTAAAGTCCATTCATACGAGTCGCTCGGTACATTTGATGGTCCGGGTTTGCGTCTTGTGGTGTTCTTGCAGGGTTGCAACTTCCGTTGCCTCTATTGCGCCAATCCCGACACTATCGATGTGTGTGGCGAGGCCAAGGAGACCGATTTGGAGCATATCGTCGAGCAGGCCGTGAGCGAAAAACCATTCTTCGGCAAACGAGGAGGTGTAACATTCAGTGGTGGCGAGCCTACTTTACAGGCTAAGGCGTTGATTCCGCTGGTTAAACAATTGAAGGAGCAGGGCATTCACGTCTGTATCGATACGAATGGCTCGGTATGGAATGAGTATGTCGAAGAGTTGTTCTCGTTGGTCGATTTGGTGTTGCTTGATGTGAAGCAACACAACCCATCGAAACACCAACTCCTCACCGAGCGTAGCAACGAACAGACTTTGCGTACTGCGGAGTGGTTGGAGCGCAGCAGAAAACCATTTTGGTTGCGCTATGTGCTTGTGCCTGGTTATAGTGATGCAGAGGAGGATATCTGCACTTTGGGTGACCATCTTGGCAAGTTCGAGATGGTGGAGCGTGTCGAGATTCTGCCATATCATACCCTTGGCGTACATAAGTACGAGGTAATGGGGCAGGAGTATAAGTTGAAGGATGTGAAGGAGAATACGCCCGAACAACTCGATCGGGCCAAGGCTCTCTTCGAGCAATACTTCAAGACGGTATTTGTGAACTAACAAGAAACGAGCGATGTCAAACATCGCTCGTTTATCTTTTATAATATCTCCGCCAGCACTCGCTCCATTTTGTGACGTATGCGGTCGTTGCAGAGGTTGCCGATGCTGCCTGCGTGGGTGTGGTGTACCTCGCGCGTAGGGGTGTAGCGCCCCTCCTGTACGGCTATGCCCACTTCGCGGTAGGCCTCGCGGAAAGGTGTACCCTCCAAAACAAGGCGGTTGACATCCTCTACCGTAAAGAGATAATCATACTTTTTATCCTCCAAAAGACCCTCGTTGATGCGGATGTGCTGCAACATAAAGTCGCACATTGCCATCACCTCGCATATCTCGCGCGTTGCAGGGAAGATAATATCCTTCAACAACTGCATATCGCGGTGGTAACCGAGAGGGAGATTTGCCGTCAAGAGGGCAATCTCGTTCGGTACGGCTTGCAATCGGTTGCACTTGCCTCGCGTAATCTCGAATACATCGGGATTCTTCTTGTGAGGCATAATGCTCGATCCCGTAGTGAGGTTGTCGGGGAAGGAGATGAAACCGAAATTTTGGCACATAAAGAGGCATACATCCATCGCAAAGCGTCCGATGGTTGAGGCCAGTGCTGCTACGGCATAGGCTGCTGCACGCTCGGTCTTGCCACGACTCATCTGTGCTGCTACGGCATTATAGTGGAGCGTCTCGAAGCCAAGCAACTCGGCTGTCATCTCGCGGTTGAGCGGGAACGACGAGCCATATCCCGCAGCCGAGCCAAGTGGGTTTTGGTTGGCTGTGTCGTAAGCTGCCACCACCAATCGCATATCGTCGATGAGCGACTCGGCGTAGGCTCCAAACCACAATCCGAACGACGATGGCATAGCGATTTGCAGATGTGTATAACCCGGCATAAGCACCGACTTATGCTCCTCGCTGAGGGTGATTAGACGGTCGAAAAGAGCCTTGGCGTGGCGAGCGATATCGCGTAGTTCATCGCGCATAAAGAGCTTCAAATCGACGAGTACCTGGTCGTTGCGCGAGCGTCCCGAGTGGATTTTCTTGCCCACGTCGCCCAACTTGCGGGTGAGCATCAACTCTACCTGCGAGTGTACATCCTCCACACCCTCTTCGATGACGAAGTTGCCCCTTTTGGCCTCCTCCAACAACTCGGAGAGTGCGACAAGAAGCTTATCGAGCTCCTCTTTTTCGAGTAGACCTATGGTTTCGAGCATCTTGATATGGGCCATCGAGCCCTCGATGTCGTACTGCGCCAGACGTAGGTCGAGCACGCGGTCGTTGCCTACGGTATACTCCTCAATAGCCTTGTCCGGCTCAAATCCTTTATTCCAAAGTTTCATTCTATATCGTCTGTTTTAATTCGTCAAGAAGTTTCTGATATATGGTAATTCCCTCCTCGATTTCGCTCACAAGCACATATTCGTCGGCAGTGTGCGAGCGAGAAGAGTCTCCTACGCCCATCTTTAATGCCGCTAACCCCTGCATTATGGCGCGGTCGGATGTGGTAGGTGATACGAAAGCCTCGCACCCTATGGCTTTTGCAGCTATTACAAGCGGATGCGAAAGCGCTATTGCCGAGGCGCGAACGCGTGTAGAACGAGGCACAGCATCGCACTCCAAAGCCTCCTGCAAGATTGCGACGACCTCCTCGTTCGAGTAGGCGTCGGTGGTGCGGACATCCGCAACGAAACGACACTCATCAGGCACGATATTGTGTTGTGTGCCGGCTTTGATTTGGGTTACCGAAATCTTTATCTCGCCCAACTGCTCCGAGGTGCGCTCGAAGCGGAAGTTGCGCAATCGCTCGATGTCGCACATAGCCTTGTAGATGGCATTTTCGCCCTCGTTGCGTGCTGCGTGACCACTCTTGCCGTGTACCGTGCAGTCGAGTACTACGAGCCCTCGTTCGGCTGTGGCCGCCTTCATCGAGGTAGGTTCTCCGACCAAGACCATATCGACCTTGATGCCCTGCTCTGCAAGGTGTGGCAGAAATGAGCGCATACCCCTCTCGCCCATATTCTCCTCTTCGGCAGTCAATGCGAGAAGCAGATTGTAGGGTAGGGCAGAGGTGTCGTAGTTGTTGCAGAACGTGGTGAGCAGAGTTACCAACGACGCTCCAGCATCGTTGCTTCCCAAGCCATATAGCTTGCCGTCTTCGATAGTAGGCTCGAAAGGGTTGCGTGTGTAGGCCGCCGAAGGCTTCACCGTATCCTGATGCGAATTGAGCATAAGGGTAGGCTTGTTCTGGTCGTAACCTCGACTCAATGCCCATATATTGTTGTGATGACGACGCACCTCAACACCTCGCTCCGTTAACTCGGCTGCGAGAATATCGGCAGTACCCTCCTCATTGCCCGAAAGCGAAGGCGTTGCTATAAGACGTTGTAGTAACTCTATTGCGTTCATCGTTTTATCGTTGTTCCTGCTGAGGTGTTGTTGAGCTGTTCCGAGTGTTTGATTGTGACGCTCGTCACGCCACTCTCAATCGCGCGGAAGGCGTTGTCAATCTTCGGTATCATACCCTTGCTGATAATGCCCTCACTACGCAAGGTTGGGTAGTCGGCCTTGGTGATAAGTGATATTACCGAGCTCTCATCCTCCACATCGCGCAGCACACCCTGCTTCTCGAAGCAAAATACCAAGTCGGTTGTTGCTATGGCCGATGCCGCTACCGCTACGGCCGAGGCTACACTATCGGCATTGGAGTTGAGTAGTGAGCCGTTTCCGTCGTGCGTAATGGCGCAGAAGATGGGCGTAATGCCACTATTGAGCAGCGTCGCCAATAACTCTTTGTTTATCTTCGATGCCTCTATGTCGCCCACAAAACCGTAGTCAAGAGGTTCGGGATTGCGCTTTACGGCAGGTATCATATTGCCGTCAGCGCCGGAGAATCCGAGCGCATTGCACCCTTTGGCCTGCAACATTGCCACTATGCGCTTGTTTAGAAGACCTGCGTAGACCATTGTCACCACATCGAGAGTTGCTGCATCGGTCACGCGACGTCCCTCTATCATTGTGGTCGGAATCTCCAACTTCTCGGCCAAACGCGTAGCGAGTTTACCTCCGCCGTGGATAAGAATCTTAGGCGATAGTAGCTGCGTAAAATCGGCAACGAAGCGCTCCAAAGCCACTTCGTTGTCGATAACATTGCCTCCTATCTTTACAACCGTTATTTTCATCTATTGCAAATCTTCAAGCATTCTCTTCAATACCACTTGTGCCGAAATTTCGCGGTTGGCAGCCTCAGGAATTACCAAACTTGCCTCCGACTCGATAACCTCGTCCGTAACAATCATATTGCGTCGTACGGGGAGGCAGTGCATAAAGTAGGCGTTGTTGGTGAGTGCCATCTTCTGGGCATCGACGGTCCAATCCCTATCCTCGCAGAGCACCTTGCCGTAGTTGTCGCCCTTGTAGGCCGACCAGTTCTTGGCATAGATGAAATCTGCGCCCTCGAAGGCCTTGCGCTGGTCATACTCTATGGTTGCACCACGGGTGAATTTATCATCCAGCTCATACCCCTTAGGATGAGTGATAACAAGCTCGTAGTCGCTTTTGAGTACCCACTCGGCAAAGGAGTTGGCCACAGCCTGAGGCAGAGCCTTCGGATGTGGAGCCCACGTCAATACTACCTTTGGGCGTGGTGTGCGCTTGTGCTCCTCGATAGTAATCATATCGGCAAAGCTCTGCAATGGGTGGCGTGTTGCCGCCTCCATACTGAATACAGGTCGTCCCGAGTACTTTATAAACTGCTCGATGACGCGCTCCTCGTAGTCCTCCTTGCGATCCTTCAACCCTGCAAAGGAGCGAACTCCGATGATGTCGCAGTAGGAGCCCATCACAGGGATCGCCTCCAAGAGGTGCTCGGCCTTGTCGCCATCCATCACCACACCGCGCTCGGTTTCGAGCTTCCAGGCACCCTGATTTACGTCGAGTACCATAACATTCATTCCGAGATTCATTGCCGCCTTCTGTGTCGAGAGGCGTGTGCGAAGCGAGGAGTTGAAGAATATCATCAACAGCGTCTTGTTCTCGCCCAGATGTTTGTAGGCGAATCGGTCGCGCTTCACTTCGAGCGCTTCACGCAGAGCCTCCTTCAAGTAGCCCAAATCCTCTACGCAAGTAAACTTTTTCATATCAAGTGAGTAGTTAATTTAATAGTTCTTTGAGTGCAACGAGGAACTTGTCGGCCTCCTTGCGTGTTACGGTGAGCGCGGGGAGCAGTCGTACCGTAGTAGCACCTGCACCACCTGTGAAGATGTGGTACTTCTTCAAGAGCTGCAAGCGCATCTCCGAAGCCGAGCCCTCAATCTCCATTCCAATCATCAGGCCTCGTCCGCGTACCTCTTTCAACTGTGGTATCTTGCGCAACTCTGCAAGGAGATATTCGCCCACTTCGCGTGCATTATTCACCAGATGCTCCTGCTCAAAAATCTCCAACACAGCAATAGCCGCAGCACAAGCCAGATGGTTGCCGCCAAATGTGGTGCCAAGCATACCCTTTGTAGCCTCGAAGTGCGGTGCAATAAGTACCGCTCCCATAGGGAAGCCGTTGGCTATACCCTTCGCCGAGGTTATGATGTCGGGGCGTATGCCGGCGTGCTGATGGGCAAAGAAATCACCCGTACGGCCATATCCCGACTGAATCTCGTCGAGGATGAGCGATACGCCATATTTTGTAGTTACCTCACGCAACTGTTGCAGAAAATCGTCCGTTGGACAGTGGATTCCGGCCACACCCTGAATACCCTCAATCAATACCGCGCAGAACTCGTTGGTAGCGAGCTTCGCCTCCACAGCCTCGATGTCGTTCAGAGGTACGAACTCCACATTTTCGGTACGGTTGAACGGAGCGATAATCTTTGGGTTGTCCGTAGCCGCAACAGCACCTGAGGTGCGTCCGTGGAAGGCTTTGCCGAAGGCTAAAACTCTCCTCTTGCCTGAGTGGAATGATGCGAGCTTGATGGCATTTTCGTTTGCCTCGGCTCCCGAGTTGCAGAGGAAGAGCGAGTAATCCTCGTAGCCACTCGCCTTGCCAAGCATCTCTGCAAAGCGCACCTGCAACGAATTCTCCACCGAGTTGGAGTAGAATCCGAGTTTTGCCACCTGCTGTGCCACCGCCTCCACATAGTGAGGGTGTGCGTGTCCCACCGATATTACTGCGTGACCGCCATACAAATCGAGATACTCTGTGCCATCTGCCGTATAGACATAGTTGCCCTTACCGCTTACAGGTTCGATATCGTAGAGTGAATATACATCAAAAAGTTTCATAATCTAATTAAAAAGCCGAAGGTTTGAGGTGTAAGCCCTCCTTCTCGTCGAATCCGCAAATCAAATTCATATTCTCCACCGCCTGTCCCGACGCACCCTTCAAAAGGTTGTCGATAGCCGATACGATGTGCAACTTTGTGCCATACTTCGCTACATAGACGAGGGCCTTGTTGGTGTTTACCACCTGCTTCAAGTCGATATTCTTCTCGGCCACAAAGCAGAAGCGCGAGTCGGCATAGTACTCCTTGTAGAGTGCCACAGCCTCTTCGGCCGAGAGAGAACACTCGGTATAGACCGAGGCCAGGATGCCGCGAGCAAAGTCACCTCGCATAGGTACAAAGTTCAGAGCCTTGTCGAACGAAGGTTGGAGCGAACGGAGGTTGCGACCAATCTCCAACAGATGCTGATGCTCGAAGGCCTTGTAGGTCGAAATATTGTCCGTGCGCCACGAGAAGTGTGTTGTAGCCGATGGCTTTACACCCGCACCCGTAGAGCCCGTAATGGCGGTGATATGCACCTCGTCATTCAAGAGCTGAGCCGCAGCAAGTGGCAACAATGCCAACTGAATTGCCGTAGCAAAGCAACCGGGGTTGGCAATGCGTGTTGCTGTGGCAATCTTCTCGCGTTGCATCTCAGGCAATCCGTATACGAAACCATCGTGCTCGTCGCGGAAGTCCTGTGCAAGGTCTACGATCTTTAACTCGGCGGGCACTTCATTCTCCTCCATAAACTTGGCACTTGCACCGTGTGCCGAGCAGAGGAACAACACCTCGATAGCCTTCAAGTCGTACTCTGCCGAGAAGCGTATGTCGCACTCGCCATACAACCCTCCGTGGACATCGCTTACGAGGTTACCGCCATTGCTGGTCGAGTGAACAAAAACAATCTCCACTTTGGGGTGGTTCACCAGCAGACGAATCAACTCGCCTGCCGTGTATCCGGCACCGCCTATAATACCAACCTTTACCACTACTTACCGTTCTTTTTCTGGTTATTGTAATATATTTTGAGAGGGTTTGCCATAATCTTGGTAAAGCCCTTCACGTCGTCGGCACTCCAAGCCTTGTTCACCTCGCCATACTCGCCAAAGTCGGTCTTCATAAGGTCGAATGATGACTCTACGCCTACGAGAGTGTAGGAGAGTGGACGGAGGATAATCTCAACCACACCCGTAACATTCTCCTGCGAGTGGAGCAACATAGCCTCGATGTCGCGCATTACAGGGTCGAGATACTGCGCCTCGTGGAGGAACATACCGTACCAAGTACCCACTTGATCCTTCCAATACATCTGCCACTTTGTGAGGGTGTGCTTTTCGAGCATCTTGTGAGCGTTGATGATCAACATTGGAGCTGCTGCCTCGAAACCTACACGGCCCTTGATGCCGATGATGGTGTCGCCGATATGCATATCGCGACCAATGCCATACTTCGATGCGATGGCCTCTACGGCACGAATGGCATCCACCTTGCTTGTGTACTCTACGCCATTTACGGTCGAAATCTCACCCTTGACGAAGCCAAGTTTGAGCGACTCCTCGCCCTCGGCTGTAACCTGGCTTGGGTAGGCGTGCTCAGGCAGAGTCTGCTCCGAGCGCAAGGTCTCCTTGCCACCTACACTTGTGCCCCACAAACCCTTGTTGATGGAGTACTCCAACTTTGTGAAGTCGGCCACATAGCCACGCTCTTTGAGGTAGTTGATCTCGTACTCGCGAGTGAGAGTCATATCGCGTGTTGGGGTGATAATCTCGATCTCAGGAGCCATAATCTGGAATGTAAGGTCAAATCGCACCTGGTCGTTGCCTGCACCTGTCGAGCCGTGAGCCACGCAGTCTGCGCCAACCTCCTTGGCATACTGGATAATTGCCATAGCCTGGAAGATACGCTCCGACGATACCGAGATAGGGTAGGTACCGTTGCGCAAAACATTGCCGAAGACCATATACTTGATGCTACGCTCATAGTACTCCTCGGTGATGTCGAGCGAGGCGTGCTGCTTTGCTCCCAAACGGTATGCACGCTCCTCGATAGAGGCGAGCTCCTCCTCTGAGAAACCTCCCGTATTGGCAATCGCTGTGTATACTTCGTATCCGAGCTCCTCGGTCAGATACTTTACGCAAAACGAGGTGTCTAAACCTCCGCTAAATGCTAAAACAACCTTTTTCTTATCCATAGTTATATCGTTTTTTGTTATTTCAAGTGGAAAATCTTTTTGATGACATTCTTTATAGCCATTGCGTACGGGCTCCACCACGACTGCTTTTGAAGCGGAGTCTTTGGGTCGTAGAGCATTCCTGTACATAGGCACATACGACGGTTGTTGCGACAGAGAATGTCGTAGTTGCAGCAACCCTCGCAACCCTGCCAAAACTCATCATCCTGCGTCAACTCCGAGAATGTAACGGGCTTGTAGCCGAGGCGTGTGTTGAGTTTCATTACGGGCAATGATGTTGTAATGGAGAACAACTTAGCGAATGGGAATCGCATACGCGCCAACTCGAATGTGCGCTTTTTGATCTCGCCTGCCAAGCCGAGGTGGCGATATTCGGGGTCTACAATCAAACCCGATGTGGCAACATAGTCGCCGTGTCCCCAGCACTCGATATAGCTGAAACCTACCAATCTGTCGCCATCGAGCGCAACTACTGCTTTTCCTCCCGTAATCTTCGATGAGATATACTCCGGCGAACGACGCGCAATACCTGTTCCGCGTTGCAAGGCCGATTCGTAGATTAGTTGACAAATCTGTTCGGCATACTCTGCGTGCTCGGGTTGTGCGAAAATGATATTAATTGAATTATTATGCATTTATATTCGATATATTTACAATTTTATCTATTTTCCAAAAATCTGCGCAAATGTAGTAAAAATTCGGAAACATTATCCTTAGATTCTATATTATTTTATAAAATAGGTATAAAATAGTTGACAATGGTTGCATATATGAAAAAATATGCAGAAAATAGGGGTTAAATCCTACTCTCTGCATACATTATTGTTGTATTTGTCTACTAATTTCCTACCTCGCAGAGGAACTTGATACGCACCAAACGAATCTCCTCCTCGGAATATTCACCTCCGAGCTCTTCGATAGCCTCCGAAAGCGAATCGCTCTCAGCGTCCTCCTTGAAGTAGAGGTAGATATCCTCGATCTTCTCCTCGTCCATATAGTCGGAGAGGTAGTATTGGATGTTCAGTTTTGTACCCGAATTAACGATAGCCTCAATCTCGGTGAGCAACTCGTCGAATGTCAGATTCTTAGCGCGTGCAATATCGTCGAAATCCATCTGACGGTCGATAGATTGGATGATGAAGATCTTGTTGCCGGCCTTGTTTGCCACCGACTTAACCACCATATCCTGAGGACGGATAATGTCGTTCTCCTCGACATAGACCTTGATGAGTTCGATGAACTCTTTGCCGAATTTGTTGGCCTTGCCGACTCCTACACCTGAGATGTTCTGCATCTCCTCGATGGTTATAGGGTACTGTATCGCCATATCCTGCAACGAAGGGTCCTGGAATATGACAAACGGAGGCAAATCGTGTTTCTGAGCCACCTTGCGTCGCAAATCTTTGAGCATTGCAAAGAGTTGTTCGTCGGCAACTCCTCCCCCTTTTGGAACAGAGGCCTCGGCCGAACGCTCCTCCTCGTCGAAGTCGCGGTCTTGCGCCACCATAACCTTCGTAGGTTTGGCGATATAGGCCTCGCCAACGCTGTTGATAGATATGAGTCCGTAGTTCTCGATATTCTTATCTATGAGGCCCATTATGAGTCCCTGACGTACCACTGCCGACCAGTGACGTTCGCCCTTGCTCTTGCCTAT
>JAEIGA010019565.1_pt1 | contig 10323 bp, 7 predicted proteins | sample 9270691 | NCBI WGS metagenome assembly JAEIGA01 (sample SAMN17057246, study PRJNA624740) | gut metagenome | biome: biome; isolation source: fecal sample | host: Bos grunniens | place: China: Xizang | collected 2019
AAAGATTGGGTTATTAACGGAAACCTCGTTGGCCGTATCAACTAATCTGTTAAAGTTTAAAGCTTTGTAATAGAAAAGGTCCCGAAAGTGAAACTTTCGGGACCTTTTCCAATTCCGATAAAAGTTTTATTTCAAAACCATTTCAGAAGTTTTACCATTAATGGTTACTTTATATTTGCCCGGGAATCCACGGAATTTAACGTCACCATTTGCATCGGCTTTAAACGTTCCTTTTGTGGTCCAGGTTTCATGCCACAATTTATAAATGGTTTTTGCTGCTGGTTTTTCACGACCATCCATAGCAATGATTCCACCATTCTTTATCCAATGACGACCATCCCAGAAACCCCAAAGTAAAATTCCTTCAACTGCCGGGTGGCTAAATGCAGAACGGATAAATAGTTCATAACGTTTAGCTTGTTCTTCTTCTGAAAAGTCCATTCCATTTTCCCAAGTTCCAAAATCAAGTTCTGTCACTTTTATTGGGAGCCCTAAAGAAGCCAACTTGTCAAGGCGTTCTTTTACAAGGCCAGGAACTACTGGGCGTGCGTTAAAATGACACTGTACACCAATTCCATGAACAGGGACTTTACGTGCAAGCATTCCTTTTACAATTTCGTAAAGGCGATCGGTTTCTCCAGCAGAAATAACATTGTATTCATTGATAAATAACTTTGCTGTAGGGTCTGCTTTGTGAGCCCAAATATGAGCGCTATCTAACAAGCCCCAACCGCATTTATCAAAGATAAATGCTTCGTGGAAGACTTCGTTCCAAACATCGTATTCAACAATTTGACCTTTATATTCTTTGAGGTCTCTATCGATACGTGCTTTAATTTTTTGCCCAATTTCTTTACAGCTTCCCTGGTTACTGAAATGTTTGTCAAATCCATAACCTTGGTGGCCCCAAACTAATGTATGGGCACGGAACCCCCAACCATTATCTTTGACATAATCTAAGTATTCCTTAAATTCTCTTTTTTTCAGTTTACCTTTTTTAGGTTCATATTCAGGCCATTTAAATTGGTTTTCTGGGACTCCATACCAGAAATATTTATTAGCAGTTTGACGATACCATTTTTCAACGCTGTCCTTAGAATCATAAAGAGCTAATGCTGTTCCAAAAGGATAATCATGGCGCACTAGTTCTACCTTGACATCAGCATTTGGAGTTGCTTTAATAGAAAAATCTTTTTTGCGAAGGCTATCAATACGAGCATCGGCAGCGTTATACCATGTCATATCGTTTACACCTTCAACAGGGACAACTTCTACATCATCTACATAAATGTCACCTTTGGCATGCCCTAATTGGAATGCTACGTTATTTAAACCATAACCTTTTTGGTCGGCAAGGAAAGTCATAGAATATTCTTTCCATTCTTTAGTCAATTCATAAGAAGCACTTTCTTTTTGACGATAATCAGGCGGACCACCTTGCACAATAGCCACAATCGGGCCACTACCGTTTGCGATTTTTGCTTTAAATTTTAATGTGTAGAATGTTGAATCCGCTAAAAATTTTGGTGGTTGTAATTGCAAACTCCACCAGGTTTTTGGTTTTTTCTTGATGCTAACCATTGAACCTTGGCTTTTATCAACACCAATTCCTGGAGTACCTAGTTTTTGTTCAATGACAGATGGGTCTTTTTCATTGTTCCAGACATACCAACCACCATCACCATATTCTAAGTTTCCATTATTCATAATGTTTTGGCTAAATGCTAATGCTGTAAAGCCAACTATGGGGAGCGCTAATTTTAAAAACACAAAACCTCCATGAGATTTAAGTTTAACATTCTCACGCTGAATATATACATTTCCATTTTAAAAAGAGAACTATTTTAAAATATTGTTTAATTACGTTATATGTAAATTAAGCTCCTAACCAAACGATAACTCCAGCAAAAACAACGCTTACCATGGTCATCAATTTGATAAGAATATTTAAAGATGGCCCGGCAGTATCCTTGAATGGGTCACCTACCGTATCACCAACTACGCCAGCTTTGTGCGTTTCAGAGCCTTTACCACCAAAATTTCCCTTTTCAATAAACTTTTTCGCATTGTCCCAAGCGCCACCCGCATTGTTTAACATACAAGCAAGAACAAATCCACAAGCTAAACCGCCAGCTAAAAGACCGAATACACCAGCAATTCCCATTATCCAGCCGACAAGTACAGGAACAATAACGGCAAGTAAAGAAGGTATTATCATTTCTCGCTGAGCGCCTTTCGTTGAAATTGCGACACAACGAGCATAATCTGGTTTTCCGGTTCCTTCCATAATGCCAGGAATTTCTTTGAATTGACGGCGCACTTCTTCTACCATAGAAGCTGCTGCGCGACCAACTGCTTTAATAGTTAAAGCACAGAACAAGAAAGCCATCATACAGCCAATGAAAAGCCCGCCTAGTAGCATTGGGTTCATTAAATTCAAATGAAACGCTGCCATAAAATCGGCAAATGTGGCTTGTGAAAGTGATAGAGCCAGAACTTCTCCATTTTCTGCAATCATTCTTGCCCCATTTTCTAAAATGGTTCCGCCTTTAGCATTTTGCAATAAAGCTTCTGGAGAATTATAAAAAGAAACGCCTCCTAGAGTAAAACCTCCGTCTTGAGAAAATTTCCCTAGCCATAATTTGATTTCTTCTACATAAGATGCTAAAAGAGCCATTGCAGTTAATGCCGCAGAACCAATAGCAAAACCTTTTCCAGTGGCTGCTGTCGTGTTTCCTAACATATCTAAACTATCGGTTCTCTCTCTCACTTCTGGAGGAAGCCCAGCCATTTCGGCATTACCGCCTGCATTATCGGCTATAGGGCCAAAGGCATCTGTTGCTAAAGTTATTCCAAGAGTTGAAAGCATTCCGACGGCCGCAAAACCTACTCCATAAAGGCCTTCTGAAATATTGGTGAAACCTCCTGCAAAGCCAAATGCACAAATTAAACCTATAACAATTATAATCACTGGAAATGCCGTTGATAACATTCCAACAGCAATACCATCAATAATTGTGGTTGCAGCCCCTAAACGCGCTTGAGAAGCAATACCTTGCGTTGGTTTAAAAGCATCAGAGGTGTAATATTCCGTACACTGTCCAATTAAAACACCAGCAAGTAAACCTGAAACAACCGCGCCAAAAATCCCCCAGGTAATCCAACCATTTAATACTAAGAAAATTAGAGCAATTAAAATTAAAACAGAAGAACCTAATGTTCCTGTCAAAAGAGAACGAAGCAAACTTTTCATACTTGCGCCATCGTGAGTTCTCACCATGAAAATACCGACAATAGAAAGTAAAATACCTATTGCCGCTACAAGCATTGGAGCTATTACAAATTTCATTGAACACCCAGGCAAAACAGCACCTAAAGCAGCTGTTGCTAAAATTGAGCCACAATAAGATTCATAAAGGTCTGCTCCCATGCCGGCAACATCTCCAACGTTATCGCCAACGTTATCAGCAATTGTCGCTGGGTTTCTTGGGTCATCTTCTGGGATACCTGCTTCTACTTTACCGACAAGGTCTGCTCCAACATCTGCTGCTTTTGTATAAATACCGCCACCCACACGAGCAAATAAAGCTTGCAAAGAAGCCCCCATACCAAAAGTTAACATCGTTGTGGTCACTTCTACCATTTTTGCTTTTGCAAAAGCTTCTGAAGAAATAATATCGGCACTAAAATCCATTGAAAGTTTTGATGCTAAATCAGCCCCAAAGCCCCAAACATTATGGTCATAAATAAAGTTTAACGCATAAAACCAAAGTGAAATATCTAAAAGTCCAAACCCCACAACGACAAGCCCCATTACAGCACCTGAACGAAATGCAATAACAAGCCCTTTATTTAAACTATTTTGGGCACCTGCTGCGGTTCTAGAACTTGCTGAAGTAGCCGTTTTCATTCCTAAAAAACCACACAAACCGCTAAAAAAACCGCCTGTTAAAAAAGCAATTGGAACAAATGGGTTTTGAATTCCAAGAATAGCAAGCACAACAAAGACAAGGAAAAGCAAAGCAAATACAATGCTCACCGTTTTATATTGCCTAGATAAATAAGCAAAAGCCCCTTCTTTTACATATTGTGCGATTTCTCGCATTCGAGAAGTTCCTTCTGGCATTTTAATCATTGAGCGGAAAAACAAGTAAGCACTAAGCAAAGCCACTAAAGATGCTACTGGAACAAAATACCATAATGCGGGTATTGCAGCCATAACGACCTCCTCTTTAGAAATGGAGATTTAGGTTTATATAAGAAATCTATAACGATTTTTTTATTGTAGATACACGTTTTTGATATTTTTCAAAAAATACCGATAAAAAACAAAAATTTTCAAATCAAATTTTTTAATTCTTGCTTGGCTTGATCTAAGTTCCAGCCCTTTCTTAAAGCATAATCGGCTAATTGATCATTCCCTATATGCCGAATATTAAAATAATGGGAAGAAGGGTGCGCTACATAATAACCACAAATAGACGCTTCCGGAATCATCATACGACTTTCAGTTAAATGCATTTCTATAGATTCTGGGGCTAGTAATTTCCAAAGCGTTTCAAGTTCTGAATGGTCAGGCGTTGTTGGATAACCTGGCACTGGTCTAATTCCAAAGCTTTTGTCTAAAGCATAACCCCACCATTTTTGCATGACTTCTTTGTGCATATATTCTGCATAAGCTTCTGTAAGTCTTGCTGCCAAAGTTTTCCAAAGCAATGAACGATAAGGATCATCTGTTTGAGCTAACGCTTTTTCTAAGCCTAAAGAAGCACTTAATGCAAAGGTTCCGATATAGTCTAGTTCATTTGGATTAAAGTAATCTGCAATAGAACAATAGGCATCTTTTCCAATAACCTCTTGCATTCTCAAAAAATGAAAGTGCGCAATAGGCTTTTCTGAAATTGTTTCTAATGATGAATAAACTTGTAGTGAATCTCCGTTTCGCAGCACCGGGAAAAAAGCAACAACACTTGATGCCCGTAAAATTTTTAAGGAAAGTAACTTTTCTAATTCTATTTCTGCATCTTGTCGTAATTGATTGGCAGCTTCAGTTGAAGCTTGCACATGCCAAGCCAAATAAAAATAATGCCAATCTATTAAAGGAATTAAAACCGACAAATCTTTTAAATTCAATTCATGACGCCCTGGGTATAAAGGGCTAGGCGATTTTTTCCATATTTTATCTTGAATAGGCATAGTTCTAAAATAGATACTAATCTGTATTTTTAGAAAGAGATTCGGCGATTTTTCTTTTTTGTTGCTTGCCGGCTATTTTCACTAAAAGATTTCTAGGCAAAAAACGACCAAAAAACAAACCTATTCGTAAAATTCGCCCAGGGACAATAACTTTTTTTCGGCGAAACATTTGCTTTAGTGCGTAATTTGCACAAAATTCTGCTGTAATTCCTGGTAAAGCAAATTCGACATGTGCTTCTTGATTAAATTCTGTATCAACAGGCCCCGGGCAAAGACAACTCACAGAAACCTTGCTTTTTGAATTTTCTAATTCATTCGCTATGGCTTGAGTAAAACTAGCGGCATAAGCTTTTGTAGCATAATAAGTTGCCATATAAGGCCCTGCTGGTAAAAGACCTGCTGTAGAGGCAACATTTAAAATATAACCACCACCTTTTTTTTCTAGCAACTGGCTCGCTGTTTTAGTGAAACGATGTAAAGCGAAAATATTTAATGCAATCATTGAAAATTCTCGCTTGAGTGGTATGGCGTTAAATTTTCCACATTCTCCAAAGCCAGCGTTATTTATAAAAATTTCAAAATCATAAGTTTCTAAAAACTTTTCGAGCCGTTCACATTCAGAATCCACAGAAAGGTCAGCAACAAAAACGTGACAATTTCCTAATTCTTGGGCTATTTCATTTAAGCGAGATTCTCTACGAGCTACTAGCAAAAGACCATAACCTTTTTTTGAAAGATTTCTGGCTAATGCTAATCCTATTCCAGAACTAGCTCCAGTAATAACAGCATTTGCTTTCATCAAAAATTCTCTTACTCTTAATAAGTCAAGCCATAACCATAAGGGAACAAACCTTCTTTGCCATCATTATAATTGATTGGAATTTGGCTTGCATCTTTAGGCCATGTATGTGGGAGTTTTCCTGTTGGTTTTACATCGCCAAATAAAACATCGGCAACACCTGCACCTTCTGAACCTGGGAGCCAGGCGACAACAAATGCATCAGAAGCTTCGATTAAAGAAGTTATTGGTAATGGGCGCCCCGTAATAAGAACAACTGCTACTTTTTTGCCTTCTGATTTCCAATTATTAATTTGCGTTAAATATTGCGAAGTCGAACCAAATTGTGGGCCTTCATAAGCAGCTGAGGTAATAAATTTATCGTTGAAATCCCCAGAGCGGAAATCTCCTAGCCATTCTGCGTAAGGGACTTCACCAATAACATATACAACAGCATCAGATTCATTTGCACTATAAACACGCACTCCTGAAGCTACTTGATCAAAACCACCTTGAATAGTTGTCGCTCCAGAAATACTCCCGGATTTACCAGTCCAGCCTTGAGTCCAGCCACCACACTGGTAGCCAGCATTATTGGCATGAGAACCTGTCAAGAAATATTTCCCAGTTTTAGATAATGGTAAAACTTCATTGTTTTTAAGAACAACAAGACTTTTCTGAACCGCTTCTCTTGCAATTTCTCTATGACTTTCACTGCCAATATTAGCTGTAACTCCAACATATTTGGAAGGCCCATTTGGATTATCAAGACGACCCGCGCGAATTTTCACACGTAAAATACGACGAACCGCATCTTTTAAACGTTCTTGCGATATTTGACCAGAAGAAACTAAAGACTTCATTGAACTAATAAATGTAGAAGCTGATTGCGGAACCATTGCCATATCAATGCCTGCATTTATAGCATTTCGAACCGCTTCTGTACTTGAAACACCTGTATGCGAGCCAGAATAATTCCCTGCTTCTCCTGGGCTTTTAGAGTTTTCAATACCTTCCCAATCAGCAATTACGTAGCCATCAAAGCCTAATTCTTTCTTTAAAAGAACAGTCAATCGTAAAGAATCAACATGCTGGTGGACACCATTTACCTGATTAAAACTAGCCATTACACTTTGCACTCCTTGTTCAATCGCTGCAATATAAGGAGGTAAATGAATAGCATTCAATTCTTCTTCTGAAATTGTGGCGTTACCTCTGTCATACCCTTTATCTGTTGCGCCATCGCCAAGGAAATGTTTTACTGTAGCAGGCACTCTCCATTCGGCATCAAAATTATCGCCTTGAAGACCGCGGACATAAGCAGCTCCTAAACTAGCCACTAATTCTGGAATTTCACCAAACCCTTCATAAGTTCTACCCCAGCGTTCATCTCTTGGAACACTTATTGCAGGAGAAAAATTCAAATCAATATGAGCTGCCCACATTTCTTCGGCAACAGCTTGGCCAATACGGCGAACGAGCGCAGAATCTCGCGTTGCACCAAGGCCAATATTGTGAGGAAAAATGGTTGCATTATTTACATCGCCCATGCCATGAACATTATCTTTTCCATAAAAAACTGGAATTTTAGTAGTCCAAGCTGATGTATAAAAATTAGAAGAATATTCCCCACCACCTTGTAAAGCAGAACCACATGTATAGCCACCACAATCTGTTGTCGGCACCATTGTTTGTGTCATTTGGGCAATCATTTCGTCTGTAGACATGTTTGCCATTAACTGGTCAATTTCACTTTCAATCGGGTCTTGACGAAGAACGATTTCTCCACAATCTGTAGGATTTGTCACCGAAAGAGTTTCAGGTAAAAAACCAGCTTTTCGAACCACAAGGAAAGTTTCATTTTCAGCCATTTTTCGAAGAACTGGAATTTCTGTTTGTGTTGAGCTATTAGCCAAAGCATTTATTTTTCCAAGCAACGAGCGTTTTCCATTTTGTTTTACAATCGCGACATAGAGTCCTTTCGGCAATTCAGCAATTAAATTTTTCGCCACTTCATTTACTTTAGCATAATTTGAATTTTCGAACAAATGGCGTTTTAAAATTTTCCCTCGCAAATCAGCAATTTCAAGTTCAAAAGGTTGCCCTTGCCATAAGTTCAAATTTCCATGAATTGGCTTTGAAATAATTGGTAAGCTTTCATCGCCAAAAACAAATTTACCTTCAGAATCTGATAAAGTCATAGCTTGTGGCAATACTTTTGGAAATTCCTTTATACTTACCACAGCATCTTGAATAGAATTTCCTTGTTGATCAACCACTTTGCCTGTAATGCTTGCATTTACAAAAGCGGCAACACAAAAGAATGAAATTAAACCGATTTTTTTCATAAAGAACCTCAGAAACTGATTCTTTTTAAAAATAAATGATTTTTATTAGAAAAGGACTTTTTTTTTCTTCATTTGTCGTGTACACAAAGAACCAAGTAAAAATCTGCGATTTCTTGAGAAATTCTGTTTTTTTTTGCTAAAATCGTTAAAAATGATTTGGCAAGATTTAATGTATTCTACGCTAAAATTTTGATTTCAAAAAAAGTGGTATATCGTCTCCGAGTTTTAAAATGGAAGGGGTATGCTTCTTCATAGCTCATCTTAAGCATTCCACACTTTTGCCAATGAAGAAATTCATCTCTAAAAACATCTCCTTCATTATACGTGTCAATATCATTAGAATAAATAAACAGAGTTTTCTTCAAAGGGTTTCGATAAAGGAAAACATTTGAATCAAGGAAAGCTTTTTCGAATTCTTTTTTTTCACAATTATAACCATCTTCGGTAACATATACAGACCCTGATCCGAAAGCATATTTATCTCGCCAAATTGTTGAATCAATAAATTCTACGGACATATTACGGAGAAGGCAATAATAATCCTCTGCCCAAACCACTACAGATAAAGCAAATAACATTATTTTTTTTTCATAACCAATCTCCTATAAAAAAATCCTTTCTGTATATAAAAAGGATTAACTACAGGCTAAACGGTATCCATAAAAGTCCGCTGCACTTTATTAAAGACTACAATCCCAATAGCCATAATAAAAAGTGTAAAAAGTGCACTATAGGTCAGGTATTCAAAGCGAAATTGACCAACCCCTAACACAGCGTATTTAAAAGTTTCTAAAATCGCAGTCATCGGGTTTAAAAGCATCAATGTTTTTAATGTCGGGTTTTCAATTGTACTCAATGGATAAATCACTGGCGTTGCGTACATCCAAAGTTGAACTAAAAAACTAAGCAAAAAAGTCAAATCTCTGTATTTTGTAGTTAATGAAGAAAAAAGAACGCCAAACCCTAAAGCTAACCCAGACAAAAGCAAAATAAGTAAAGGGACCAAACAAATATAAAGATTCGGAGCTACTGTAGCTTCTGTAAAAAATGCAAAATAGAGATAAACAAAAACAAATAATAAAAGTTGTATCCCTAAACGAACTAAATTACTTGTGACCGTTGCAAAAGGAACTACCAAACGCGGGAAATAAACTTTTCCAAAAAGGGCTGAATTCTGAATAAATGTATTTGATGTTTGGTTTAAACTTTCTGCAAAATAATTCCAAAGACAAATTCCAGCAAGATAAAATAAAGGCTGCGGGATTCCATCAGTTCCAATTTTTGCGATTCCACCAAAAACAATCATAAACATAATCGTCGTAAGAATCGGCTGAATAAAAAACCACAAAGGCCCGAGAATGGTTTGCTTATACCAAACTACAATATCTCGCTTTACAAGCATTCGGTACAAATCGCGGTATTGCCACAATTCGCGAAAATCTACTTGCAATAAACTATTCTTTGGCTGGATTACGGTTGTCCACTTTGACTGCATAGGTTTAAATTAGATTTTTTATTAAAAAACAAACTTATTTCTGTAAACATTTTTCAGTTGATTTTGCCATTAATTCATCTAGTGATGGCGAATTGCCAAATGTGTCCCTAAAAAATTCTGTTAAAGAATACTTTTTAAAAATTTCATCTGTTATACAAGCACAGATTTTTTTCCCATCTCTATGCGTTGTTTCTTTTGCACATTCACTTATTAAATTTTCTCGCATAATAGGTGTGAGTTTTTTAGGCAAACACGGGTAGATTTCACGCATCACAATTTCTTCAAATTTCTTTTCATTTTCAGCGATAAAATTACCTTCAAGAGTTAAAAAGGCTGCTTGTTCTGCTTTTTCCATTTTTTTTATTTTCGACACAGCACAATGACAAATTTTATTAGCTTCTTGTTCCCCTACAATAAAAGAAATTTCACTTGCACATTCTTTTTGTACAAAACAATCTGACGCTGTTAAAAAAAGATCTTGAAGAATTTCTTGTTCTTCCTTTTCT
>JAEIGA010019566.1_pt1 | contig 10323 bp, 7 predicted proteins | sample 9270691 | NCBI WGS metagenome assembly JAEIGA01 (sample SAMN17057246, study PRJNA624740) | gut metagenome | biome: biome; isolation source: fecal sample | host: Bos grunniens | place: China: Xizang | collected 2019
GAAGCGTAGAAGGCATCCATGTCGATATGTATGATTTTTCGGTCGGTTGTCATGTTGCAAAGATAGGGATTCCTTGTTAAATAACATCTTGTTTTGAACCGAAACCACGCATTCTTGTTATTAGGAGAAACGTATTCTAAACATTAACTAAATTAGGAATGAGTATGAAAAAAACAATTCTTTTGTCGGTACTTGCTTTGGGAGCACTGACTATAAATGCACAAACAGTAGTCGTAAAAGGCGGCGGATTCTGGGATAATTGGTCCATGGGAGTTCAAGGAGGTGCGACTATGAAAATGAGTGGTGAAGGTTTCTTCAAGAGTGCCCGACCGGCTTTTGGTTTAACTCTTGGTAAACAATGGACACCTATCTTGGGTATAGATATTCAAGGAATGGGTTATGTGAACACTACCAATAGCAGTACAATGATTGATGCTTCGGATGTCAGTTTGATTGGCCGAATGAACTTGATGAATCTTTTTTCAGGATACAATGGAATGCCTCGCCCCTTCGAAGTCGAAACAGTGACCGGTTTGGGTTGGTTGCACCATTATATGACTGGCAGTGGGGATACCGATGACTTGTCGGCTCGTGTCGGCTTGAATTTCAACTTCAATTTGGGTGAAGATGCAGCATGGACTTTAGGAATAAAACCGGCTGTCGTATTTAATTTGACAGGAGAATATCCGAGCAAGAAAATGGCATTCAACCGAAATCATTCTAATATGGAAATCTTGTTTGGCTTGACTTATCATTTTGCCGGTAGCGATGGTAATCGTCATTTTGCCTTGGTAAATGCAGTTGATCCAATGGCGATAGCGGCCATGAACGAGGAAATTAATGACCTTCGTGAAATCGTTGTTGCTAAGGATGTGGAATTGGTTGGATTGGCCGATGAACTTTTAATGGTACAGAACCAGTTGAATGAAGCTCGTAATAAGAAGGTAGAAGCATCTGGAGAGACCATTAATATTGTCGAATCAGTAGTGGCATTTCCTTTCAATCAATCTGAAGTTCAGAGCTCGCAGATGCCTAGCCTTGAGCATGTGGCCAATTATTTGAAGAATAATCCGGATGCTAACATTACGGTGAATGGTTATGCTTCGCCAGAAGGTACAGAAGAATATAATATTCAATTGTCTCAACGTCGTGCCGAAGCTGTGAAGAATATCTTAGTTAATAAGTATGGCATTGCAGCCAACCGTATTAATACGATTGGTCACGGGGTAGGTGATATTTTCTCAGAACCGGCTTGGAATCGTGTCGGTATCTGTACGATTGATGAATCGGAATAATGTAATAATGGCAGAATTCATGCGAGGTTCTGCCATTATTTTTGTATAAGAATCAATATTATGCTATAGGATGGGAGGTAAAATCGTACGTTAGCATTAGGAAAATTGTACATTGAGAATCTCTTTTTATTCTTGTTGTGACAATTTGTAGGCAAAAATGTTCTAAAAGGTGTTTTTGGAAAACCATGTCTTTGTTATTCTTCGTTTTCTTGACAATTTTGTGGGAAAATTATAACTAAGGAAACGAAGAATATGGAGAAAAACAAACAGTTAATAGGAATGTTATTGTTGTGGTGGAGGACTTTTATAGGATGGACCGAAAATGTTCTTTTACAAATAAGATTATTGCTACAGGTACGTTCGATTTTACCTTTTAGAACTTTCTGTTTGCCTTTTAAATATGCGCATTACTGTCCGAAAGAGATAATGAAAGATATGGAGGAAATGGAAAACAGAGGAAGCAAACCTATATTTAAAGTTCTAAAAGTTGAAGAAAATAAGGACTTGCGGAAAATATTAGTTGATATATTTACTCCTTTTTATGTCGTAGAACAAGCTTCTGAAGCTCAAGAAGGATTTGGCCAAATAGCATCTTTTCATCCGGATATTATATTAAGTAATGTGTCGCTTCCGTTGATATCTGGCATTGAACTATGTCGGCGAGTGAAGAAAGAGGCGTCTATTTCACATATTCCTGTAGTTTTGTATTCTATTAGTCCTGAGGATAATGAGTTGGAAGGATTGAAGTCTGGAGCAGATGATTATTTTGTTAAACCCTTTAATGTGAATATTCTATTAGCTAGATGCTGGAATTTAATAAAACTTCGTACGGCTATTCAAAAACAATTCATGAAAGAACCTCAAATAGATACTCATGTGAGCATTCCTCCTTCTTTGGATGATGAATTTATGGATAAAGCAAAGAACATTATAGAGGAGAATTTAGCAAATTCTGAATTTAATATCTCGGAACTTACTCGAGAAATGGGTGTGTGTCGTACGGTATTGTTTAGTAAATGGAAAGCAATAACAGGTCAATCGCCCAATGATTATATTACTAGAGTTCGTTTAGATAAAGCGGCCAGCTTGTTAAAACATAATCCTGAATTGAATATTACAGAAATATCAGAAAAAACAGGATTTAATTCAGTGGGATATTTTAGTAGAGTCTTTAAAAATAGGTATAAAATGACTCCAAGTCATTATCGGCATGAAGATAAATCAAATGAAAATTGAAGCATATTGTCTATTTTGGATTATAATATAAATTTTATGTACGTTTGTGCTTTTGTGTTTGTACTTGTTTAGGTTACTTTGCGTCAGAAATAAAGAACAAGTTTATTTGTTAAAAATCATTTAATTCTAAACGGGATGGAAGAGATGGTCGGAGTTGTCGTAAAACGCTTTTGATCGTCTCTTCTTTTATTGATTATGATATAGTGAGAAACAAAAAGCATCGACAATCATCAGATTATCAATGCTTTCTATTCGTGTCGGGATGACTGGATTCGAACCAGCGACCTCGCGCCCCCCAGACGTGTACTCTAACCGGACTGAGCTACATCCCGAATTTTTCAAGTGCAAAAGTACACCTAATTTTTGAAATTACAAATAAATCCCCCAATAATCGGTCTTTATGCTTTTTTAAAAAGACGGTATTTCTTTATTTTTCAATGCTTAACACCCCATGGTTTCCCGGTAGAAATCTAATACATCTAGTATTTCTTCTTTTTTAGCTGATTGGTTAATACGAATGTCACCAATTTCTCCCATCAGCGTAAAGTTGATGATGCCAACACTGTTTTTCTTGTCATGGGTCATAAATTCATAAAGACGGTCATATTGTTTGCAATCAAATATAAATATACCATAATTTTCTTTGATGAACTGGATTGTTTGGCGTAATTTATCTTTGGGAAAACCTACCTTAGAATAGGAAAGATATAGTTCGCAAACAATTCCCCATGCCACGGCATAACCATGAAGAATTGGCTGATTGTTCTCTAATGCCAAACTCTCGAAAGCATGTCCCACGGTATGACCTAGATTCAATGCCTTACGAATGTTTTTTTCGAATGGATCCTTAGCCACGATTTCTTCTTTAATGTTGACTGAATGGCTCACCAATGTTTGCAATGCTTGATAGTTGATAGAGTTCATGTCAAAGTTCAGAAGCTCCGCCCAATGCTCGGAAGTGCTAATAATACCATGTTTTAGCATTTCTGCATAGCCTGAAAGCAAATTGTGAATGTCTAGTGATTTTAGGAATTCCGTATTAATCAATACGTACTTGGCTGGAGAGAACGCACCAATTTCATTCTTCAATCCGTTGAAATTGATTCCAGTTTTACCTCCCACTGATGCATCGACCATGGCCAAAAGTGTAGTGGGAATGTTGATGTATTGAATCCCCCGTTTGAAAGTAGAAGCTGCAAATCCTCCTAGATCCGTCACCATGCCTCCTCCTAAGTTTATCAATAAGGAATGGCGCGTTGCACCTTGGTTACCTAATTCTTTCCAAACGTATACTAATGTCTCCAGATTCTTATGAATGTCTTCAGGACCAATAGTGATAATATGGGCATCTTTTAAACAATCAAAATCGGAAACTAATGGAAGGCATAACTTGTGGGTGTGTTCATCCACTAAAACGAACAATTTGTCATGTGGACAATTTTGGATAGCTAAATGTAAGTCATTATTCAGATTCTGACAAATAATCACTGTCTGTTTACTCATAATTATTCTTGTTTTAGCAGCAAATTTAGGGAAAAATACATAAAGTTGTCTTTAATGTCCAAATAAATGATTATTTTTGTCGGCCTTTTTTGAAAAGATGCATCACTTTAATGTAAAAAATGGATGCCTTTTTTTAAACTTTTGAAGTATGAACGTGTCAAATATAGCACATGACAATCGTGATAATAGTAAATGATATAAATATAAAATGAAAAGATTAGCGTTTTTAGTTTTGCTGATAGGACTTACTACGACAATGCTATTTGCTCAAGGTCGCGGAAAGGTGACGGTTAGTGGGGTGGTTCTTGATAAGGAGGATAATTCTCCAGTGATGCAAGCTACCGTTCAGTTGCTTTCTTTGCCGGATAGCACCATGGCAGTAGGTAATGTAACTAATAATAATGGTAGATTCAGTTTGTCCGTTAAGCCAGGAAAGTATGTATTGAAAGTTTCGTTTGTTGGCTATCTCACTTATATGAAGGATTATGCTTTGACTGCTTCAAAGCCGACACTGAATGTAGGTAAAATAGCTTTGTCTTCAGATGCTATCATGTTGAGTGAGGCAACCGTTGTGGCGGAGGCTCCTCAAGTAACAGTATCGGGTGATACTTTGGGATACAATGCTTCGGCATATCGTACTCCTGAAGGGGCCATGTTGGAAGAATTGGTGAAGAAATTGCCGGGTGCTGAAGTGGATGATGAAGGTAATGTGAAGATCAACGGTAAGGAAGTGAAGAAGTTGATGGTGGACGGTAAGGAGTTCTTCGGCGGTGATGTGAAGACCGGTCTTCAGAACTTGCCGGTAGATATGGTTGAAAAAATCAGTGCTTACGACAAACAATCAGATAATGCCCGTATTACAGGTATCGACGATGGTGAAGAAGAAACCGTACTTGACTTGACCGTGAAGAAGGGTATGAACCAAGGTTGGGTTGGTAATATGGATGGTGGTTTGGGTACTGAAAACCGTTACTCGGCTAGTGCCAATGTCAATCGTTTTGCTAGCCATGGTGAAAATAGTAGCCAATTTTCGTTAATCGGAAGAGCCAACAATGTGGGTGACAGACGCTTTGGTGGTGGAGGTGGTCCGCAATGGAGAAGAAACAATGGCTTGAATGCAAGCAAGGAATTGGGCTTGAATTATGCCATGGAAAGAGAAAAAGTGGAATTCGGTGTAAGTGCCCGTTATAATTATAGAGATAATGATGTGCAGAGTTTGGGCCAGGTAGAAAACTTCTTGCTGGGTGGTGCGAACAGTTCATTCATGAACTCGAATAGTGCTAACCGTAACAAAAATCAGAATTTCTTCGGACACCTTCGTTTGGAATGGCGTCCAGACTCAATGACTACGTTCTTCATGCGAGGAAGCATGTCATGGGGCGATACGGAAAGCAGTTCTAATTCGTTGTCTGCCACTTATAATTCCAATCCGTTTGCTATTGTGACCAATCCTTATCAATACTTGGATTTTGGTAGTGAGGAGAATGAATCTTTGGATGCAGTTCGTGTGAATGCTTCGCAAAATAGTTCTTTGTCGGAAGGCAATTCACTATCAGCCAATATGAATATGCAGCTCACCCGCAAGTTGAATGACAAAGGTAGAAATATTTCCTTGCGTGTGAATGGTAATTATGGGGACAATGAAAGTGAACGTTTCAATAATAACATTACCCGTTATTATGGTGATGGTATCATTACTTTGGAAGATACTATTCGTCGTTATATCACTACTCCTACAAATAATTATGGTGCAGGGGTACAATTGAGCTATAGCGAACCGATTGCTGACAAGGTTTATTTGCAGTTCAGCTATCGTTTCAATTATAGCTATAGCGAAAGTGACAATTCAACTTACGACTTGATGAATGCACAGGATAGAGCAAACTTTGTGCTTGGTCTCCGACCTAGTGATTTTTCTGAATCATGGCTGGACCCTGAACAGAGTAAGTATGCGGAATATAAGAAGTACAACCACGATGCCCGTGTGACTTTCCGTGTGAACCGTGAAACATGGCGTATGTCGGCAGGTGTGGCTTTCCGTCCGCAAAATACCAAGCTTTCGTACAAGAAGGGTGAGTATGCCGTGGATACTACTCGTAGTGTGTTCAACTTCTCGCCGGAAGTGGATTTCCGTTATCAACCTCAGAAGCAGACTCAGTTGCGTTTCTCTTATCGCGGACGTACCAGCGATCCAAGTATGGAAAACTTGCTGCCTATTACAGACAACTCGAATCCGTTGAATATCCGTACCGGTAATCCAGGCTTGAAGCCGTCGTTTTCGCATAACATGAACTTGCACTTCAATACCTTCAATATGGATGCCCAGCGTGGTATCTTCTCGGCGTTGAACGGTTCGTTTACACAAAATGCCATCAGCAATATACGTAAATATAATGATGCAACCGGTGGATGGACAACAATGCCGGAAAACATCAATGGTAACTGGAATGTTTGGGGTATGTTCGGTATCAATACAGCTTTCAAGAATAACAAGAAGTTTACTGTCGGTACCTTTACCAATGCCGGATTTACCAACAACGTAGGTTATATTACTCAAGGTGAAATGAAGGATGCCCAGAAGAACACAACAACCAACTTGTCATTGGGTGAACGCTTGAATGGTACTTATCGTAACGATTGGTTAGAAGTAGGATTGAACGGAAGTTTGAACTATACATTTGAGAAGGATAAGTTGAATCCGCAGAACAACCAGGAGCCTTATACATTCTCGTATGGTGGTAACTTGCAGATTTATACTCCTTGGAACATGACTATCTCAACCAACATGACCAATCAGGCTCGTCGTGGCTATAGCGATGCCAGCATGAACCGTAACGAGTTGATTTGGAATGCACAGATTGCTCAGAGTTTCTTGAAAGGAGCGTTGACATTGAGCTTTGAATGGAACGATATCTTGAAGGAACAGAGCAACATTACCCGTTCTTATACATCAAGCGGTAGCTCGGTATATACTTATAATGGTGTAAACAGCTATGGTATGATTCGTGCTATCTACCGTTTCAATATCTTTGGAAGCAAGGAAGCACGTGAAATGATGCAGAAACGTGGTGGTATGCGTGGTCCTGGCATGGGAGGAGGTCCTATGGGTCGCGGTATGGGCCGAGGCATGGGACATGGCCGCCGATTCTAAAAAGACACTCAAATAATCTTTTTCCCAACCTATTTTGTTATAGGTTGGGATTTTTTTTATATGTTTGTTTTAAAGTATAGATTATGGTTGTCTGGGGATTGTTTGATAGTATTTTCTCGACGGTAGTTAGTTTATTGTTTGTACTAGCTGTCGTGTCTACTATTGTGGTTGTCGTCATGGATAATCGTAATCCATTCAAGACTTTGGCTTGGGTATTAGTACTGGTGTTCCTTCCTATAGTTGGTCTAATTCTTTATTTCTTCTTTGGGCAAGATACACGGAAAGAGAAGCTTATCAGTAGGAAAGGCTTTAAACGCTTGACAAAGTATCCCATGATGGAGTTTCAGATGCAGGAGTCTTTTAAGGTATCTGAAGAAAAACAACATCAGTTGATCCGTTTCTTTCAGAGGGTTAACTTGGCTTTACCTTTTGAGGGAAATTCGATAAAAGTTTTCCAAGATGGTTATTCCATGTTGCAAAGTTTGCTTTCAGCAATTAAATCCGCCCAACATCATATCCATGTAGAGTTCTATATTTTTGAAGACGACGCAGTAGGACGTTTGGTAAAGGATGCCTTGATGGATAAGGCGCGAGAAGGAGTAGAAGTGCGCGTGCTTTACGATGATGTGGGATGTTGGAAAGTTTCTTATTTGTTTTTTGATGAAATGCAGGAGGCTGGTGTTGAAGTACGTGGATTTTTGAAAGTTCGTTTTCCACGTTTCACTAGTAAGGTCAATTATCGAAATCATCGGAAACTGGTTGTTGTTGATGGCCGGGTTGGTTTTATTGGTGGCATGAATTTGGGAGAACGATATTTGAAAGGGGTGGCTTGGGGAATTTGGAAAGACGTTATGATGCAGATGAGAGGTAAGGCTGTCTATGGTCTTCAGACAACTTTCCTGACCGATTGGTATGCTGCAGATCATTCGTTGATAACTTCCTCGGTATACTTCCCGGAAATGGACAAACAAGGGGATGCATTGGTACAAGTCGTTACTTCTGATCCGGTGGGTTCTTGGCGTGATATCATGCAGGGCCTATTGGTTGCTATCACTTCATCCAAGAAGTATCTCTATATTCAAACACCGTATTTATTGCCTACAGAACCTATTTTATGGGCTCTGAAAACTGTAGCTTTGGCTGGTGTGGATGTTCGGATTATGATACCTAAAATGACTGATACACGCTGGATTCATTGGGGAACCATGTCCTATCTACAGGAGTTGATGAAGGCTGGTATCAAGGTATATATGTATCAGAAAGGATTCCTTCATTCCAAATTAATCGTTTGTGACGATTGCTTGTCTTCGGTAGGTTCTACCAATATGGACTTCCGAAGTTTCGAGCATAACTTTGAGGCCAATGCGTTTATGTACGACAAGACATCGGCTTTGATGTTGAAGGAAATATTTTTATCAGACCAAAAGGACGCAAAACTTCTCCAGTTGAAAGAATGGCGTATGCGTCCTTGGTCCCAAAAAGTGAAAGAGTCTGTTATTCGTCTGTTTGCACCTTTGCTTTAAAAAAGGAGAAGTTTACACTACCATATACACGTCTTTCGATGAAATGTGGATCTTCTTCGAAGTGATTATCCTTCCCATGTTCCAATACAAGCAAACCGTCTTCCTTTAGCAGACCTTTTTCGAAGATTCGTGTAGGAATGCTTTCCAAGTCCTTTAAGGCATATGGTGGGTCAGCAAAGATGAAGTCGAATTGTTCGTGGCATTTTTCGATGTATTTGAATACATCTGCACGCATTGGGAAGCACTTGTCTGTCTTTACTTCACGCATGATTTGAGAGATAAAAGCTAGATGTTGTGGGTCTTTTTCAATGGAAATAACCCTGTCGCATCCTCTTGATACCAATTCGATGCTGATACTTCCTGTACCGGCGAAAAGGTCCAAGGCCGTAATGTTATCCTCAAAATCAATGTAGTTATTGCAAAGGACGTTGAATAAGTTCTCCTTGGCAAAATCGGTGGTTGGACGTGCCTTGAATGTGTGAGGCACATCGAATCTACGTCTTTTATAAATTCCGCTAATTACTCGCATGTTATCAATGATTGAATGTCAAATGAAAGAGTGGTATGAGTTGGCAGAAATTCTACTTGACGCAAGAATCTTTTTAACTCTGCCAATAAAACGTCTTTTGATTCTGTTTCTCCGGTTAAGTATAGAGAATCCTTTTCTTGGCTGTAACCTAATTGTTGCCAAACATACAATAGATAATAAATATGGTCCGATGTCTGTTTGCTATTGAATGAATTGATCAAGAGTAGTTTACCTTTATCAAAAGCAAATATCTCCATTCTGTTTGGGTGAAAAAGAGCATATAGAGACCGATGGTTATTTGCTTTGCTCTGTTGGCTGAAATATTCGGTCAGAGGGCTAGTGCAAGCAAATATACGTGCGTTGGGAAATTGTTCACAGATCAATTGATGTGCATGTTTGTCCATGCCGAAAAGTAGAGCTATGTTGCTTTTCCCTAGAATGTTGCATAAGACTGTCTCATTGTCTATCTGTGGGAAGTTTTGATAAAACAATTCTTCAGTATGTTCATCTTCAAAGATATCAAAAGGAACCGGAGTAAAACGTTGGGTGTCGATTAGAATGTTTGTTTGCCCATAGGTGTATTTTAGCTCCTCTGTTTCCTGAATCATCTTTTTGATGTTAGCTGTCATGGAGTAGGAAACATTGACAGGATAGCTTGCTAAGAAGAAGTCATCCTCTTTCTGAGAGGAATGGATAGAAAAAGAAAATCCATCCGCACTTAGGCGGATGGATAATGTGTATTGTTCCGATTTGGTAAAATCGATATTTGTCATTTTATTCCCAGTTACCTGCGTTGTTGTTCGGAGATTCGATATCACCAACTCTCAAACCGCAATACTTACCCAACTTGCTTTGCAAGTCCTTCAAGTTCAATAATTGTTGCTTGTCCAAGTCGCCAATGTAAGTTTCATACGGAGTTTGAGCTTGGAACAAGTTCAAAGGAGCACCAGACTTAGTAGTATCTTGACGGCTAGCCATTTCGAATTGCTTGCCATTACCGAATGGTACATATCTCAAAGAGTCAGCATTGAAACCCTTCGGGAAGATAGTATCCAATACAGATACCCACATAGTGTCACGCTTGAA
>JAEIGA010019567.1_pt1 | contig 10323 bp, 15 predicted proteins | sample 9270691 | NCBI WGS metagenome assembly JAEIGA01 (sample SAMN17057246, study PRJNA624740) | gut metagenome | biome: biome; isolation source: fecal sample | host: Bos grunniens | place: China: Xizang | collected 2019
CATTATGATGAAAAGTATTATATAAAAAAATATGGATGTTCATTAAATGATGCAAAATTAATGTTGCAAGAAACTAAATTAAGAGATGAAATTAAAAATTATTGGTGTGAACATTATATGAAATATCCTATTTTAAGACTTCCTTGGTATATAAAGAATAAAGACAAAGAAGAAATTATTGAAAAAGTATTAATTAATTTAGCACAAATGTCATGAGAAAAAAATATTTAAATATCGCTTGTGATCTGGATGATTGTATCGCAATTTGGACAGCCGCTCATGAGAAAAAATTTAATTGTAAGTTATCATTACTGTCAGATTCTCAAATTACTGAGCAAGTAAATACACTAAGGTTAGATAAAGAGTTTTGGTCAAATTTAGAATTATTAGAAAGGCCAGATTTTGAACCTTGTATATACGCTACAAAACGAATCAATCCAAAATCTTACACGCGAGCATTTTTGCAAAAACACAATCTACCTATTAAACCAATTTATCAGATTTATTCACAAGCTGATAATAAAGGTAGAATTATTAAAGGTCGTTGTGACGTCTTAATTGACGATTCGTGGTTTAATGTACAACAATGTCTAGCAGTGGGAGTGCCAGCATTGTTGATAACACGTCCTCACAACGCACATATAGATACTCCTTATAGAGTTAATCGTTTAAAATATAAAGAAATTGAACAAAAATATAATGAATTGTTTCGATAATTGGAAAATTAGATTTCTTAATATTTCCGGAAGCGATATGCCAGATGATCAATATTTTGCCATTAAAGGATGTACAAGTATTTCTCGATTGAAATTATTGCATCCATTACATGGAGGGAGTCCTCAAAAGTATTTAGAGGGTTGTAATTTTGGTTTTAATGAATCTCTCATCTGCGGAACTTTGACCCATTATGCGATACTCCAGCCAGACGATTTTATTCTTTCTGATTATGAAGGAAAACCTTCAGGCAAACTTGGATTTTTTATTGACAAAGTGGCAGAAAATCGTAAGAATGGCATGAATATTGTAGATAGTATAGAGAAAGCGTCTATTGATGCTAATTACTATTCGGGTAAATTAACAGAGAAACGAAGAAAAGATGCTATTCAAAAAGGGCTGGATTATTATCTTCGTTTGGTACGTGGAGAATTTAATCCTGTAGACGGCAAGGAAGTTGTAGTTGCTTCAAAAGGAATTATGGATAAAGCTAAAAATTGTATTCATTCTGTTGAAAACAATTTTACTATCCAAAAACTTCTTCGACAAAACCTATTCGAGCAAAAACAATTCTATAATGAGATTGCATTGTTTAGTGATATTGAAGTCACATTTCCTGATGGGTCTACTCATATCATTAAATTTAAAGGCAAACTAGATAGTGTGATTTGGGATCCTGAAAAGAAAATCCTATATTTGAATGATGTGAAAACTACTTCTAAACAATTAGAGTATTTCATGGATCATGTGTATGATGACGATAAGGTATATCCAGGAACCTTCAGTATGCATTTCTATTACGGCCAACTTGCTGTATATCAAGTACTTCTACAGATGTACTTCCAAAAAGTACTCGGTATTACCGATTACACTTTGCAATCTAACATTTTTGCTGTAGAAACTACAGGTGAACATAGATCTGATGTATTCCGAATTAACAACTCGTATATCGAGCAAGGTATGAAGGAATTTAAACAATTAATTTGCCGATTGGCATGGCATGAATTAAATGGCTTCGACAAAGAGTTCCCAGAATCCGTATAAATTTGAAACGCTAGAACAACTCAAACTTGTACAAGATGCGTATTTCAGTACTCATACTAATACAGCCCTAAGTTACAAACAAAAAATGGAAATTATTCATTTGATTTGTTTTATGACTCAAGTGTTAAAAGCTAAAGACAAAACATTGTATCCAAATGCTGTAACTGTATTAGAACAAGTATTTAATGTAAATTTACATGATAATACAGACAAAGAGAATAGTTTAAACGAATCTATTCGAGCGTTTGGTATGATTTGTGATGATTTGATGTGGGGTATTGAAGACAAGGTTGAAAAACCGGAAGGTATTTCAAATCTTAAAGATATAAAAAATAAAATTGTAAACTATTTTAATGACGAATGGATGCCATTCTAAATTCAACAAACATGATATCTGATATTTTAAATGGAATTAGTGTAGTAGTAGAAGAAGACGTCCCTAATGTAGCAGATACTGACGATCAAAAATGTACTCTATGGGTTAAAGAAGGAGACATTTATACTCCTGATGTAACAATTCAAATTGCTGATTCTTTGCCTAGTGGTGTATATAAAATGATTATGCACGATCGCATGTGGCGTGCTACTACAGTACCAGTAAAAACTGATGAATTGTACTCTTTTCCTGGCAATTTGACAGATGTCATTTTGTCAGAAGTCGAAGAATTCTGGGGTAAGAAAGAAATTTACGAAAAACACAATATTGTTCATAAACGAGGAATTCTTTTATGTGGTGCCCCAGGTTGTGGCAAAACAAGTATCATTCAATTGCTATCTAAACAAATTGTAGAAAAGAATGGAATTGTATTTGTTGCTTCTGATCGTGATAGTTTTTACGGTTTAGTAGAAAATATCAAAACCATTAAAGAAATTGAGAAAGATAGACCTATTATTACTATTATAGAGGACGTCGATCAAATCATTGCACAATTCGGTGGCGATGCTGGCATTCTAGATTTTCTAGATGGTAGTAAATCTATTGCTAATCACTTGTGTATTTTGACTTCTAACGATACTACTGATTTATCTGAAGCATTGTTGCGTCCATCACGTATTGATTTGATTTATGAAATTCCAAATCCTAAATCAGATATTCGTCGCACTTATTTTAAGAATAAAGGTGTAGTCCCAGAGAAGTTAACTGAAATGGTAACTGCTACTAAAGGTTTGTCATTCGCTGAGTTGAAAGAGGTATTCATTGCTGTTGAGGTTATGGGCAAGCCTCTTAATGATGTGATTAAACGAATTAAAGAACCATTTAAAAGTAAAGATTATTTACATAAAGTTCAAAAAATTAAAGGTATTTAATGAGTACTGATATAATTAAAATTAAAGAATGTACTGGTTATACTAAAGAGGAAGCTTTTGCTGGATTGCGTTTTGACCCTAATAATCCATTGATTAAAGGGGCTAACGCAACCCAAGCATGGGTTCAGGCAGGCAAACCAACGATTAATACAAATGCTTTTAAGCATTTTATCGCACAACAACTTGCCGATAAAACTAAGTATAAACCAGGTTATGGAATTCACATTGTTATAGAACCTAATATTGAGGATAAAAGAAAGCGTCCTTATACTATCATTAATAATAAAACAGTAGGTACTAGAGAATGGAAATTCATGTATCAAATCCGTGAGGATGTTTTGGATATTTCATATTTTGGTGATATGGAAGATGAGGAAATAGATATGGATCAGCTTGAAATCTCTGTGATTGAAAGAGGTATGGTAGTAGAGGAATGCGAGAGTAAAGCTGAAGCTCTAGATAAAGTAAAACAATTGATTACACAGACACATAAGAGTTATTCTATAATTCCTATCAAAGTTCCTAACATCGCTCCAATTTCTGCTTTTGGTGTTTATACTCCTTCAAAGAATGCAAAGAAAGGAATTTTCATTGCCTGTGGTGTAAATGCTGAAATAGACGATTAATGAAAGAGTCTTTAAATAATATTTATAAAGGTCATGCAACCACAATTAAGAATAAGACATATTTTACTACCAAACAATATGTTGAGCCTTTTGTGAATGTTTTAAAATCTTATACTGACAAATTTATCTGTGAAGTAAAAGTTGCTGACCAATTGGATGGGAATGGAAATGATTTGATCTACAATAAAGTTTTAGTTACTGGGATTTTTCCCAGTGACTATGACTTTACAATCGATAGGACAGTTTATCATCGAGTGGTATGTATGACTTATTCATTGGATACTAGAAAACCAATGTGTAAGTTCTATACAGGAGTTATAGATCCTGATTTAAATTTCTATGCGTTCGGTGATAACTGTATGAGTGTTCAGGATATTGAAGATAATTCTGCATTGAATTATAGTTCTGTACAAACTGTAGTCAATAATGGGTTGAAAGATAATTGTAAGGAAATGCTTTCTCAATTGATTGGTCTTCAGCTAGATAATAAACCTGATATTCTTGGGCATTGGATTGATTTTGCTATTAAGAAAGAATTTATTAACGATGCCGGTAAAGTCAAATTGTCAAATACTCTACCAATTGAAGTGTATAAAGATATGACAATGGATAAAGATTCTGATTTTTATACGGAAGGAAAATTGTCTGTCGCTAAAGTATTACAAGCATTTTCTTCTAGAGTAAACGAGGATCAAAAGGATTTAACAAATAGATATGAAAAAATGCAACTTGTAAATAAATTGTTGGGACTATGATAACATTAGAGTGGGTAAAAACAATAGCTGAAAATTTGAGATTGGGCTTGTATAAAGATAAGATATCTTTTATGGGAACCAATTATGGAGGAGTAAAAATTACAGATGTAGATCATAATATTTCATTAGAAATTATGTCTAACAAACGTAAAAATCAGATTTTTACTAAAAAATGGAATGGAAAAGAAACTATAAAAACAGAATATTATTGTGATGTGCATTGTGTAGTATATGACGCTCAGGCAAAAAAATTTCTTGTACATAAACCATTTTATGGAATCTACGATGATTATGCGTTCTGGTCTGATTTTTCAGATTGGATCAAACAAAAACGAGAAGATGTAAGTATGCAAGCTGAGTTAAAAGCAATTGAAACATTTACACTATGACAAAGAAAGAATTTATGGAATTAATTTCCAACATTCAAGACGATGCGGTTGTAAGTCTTGCAGTATTTGCTTGTGGTGATGTGGATTTGAGTAATCCTAATACAGCTGAGATAGTTCAATATGTTGATCCAGATATGATTAAGAATGTGCCAGATGGAATTGACTTGGTAGAAATTATTAAGAAATGAGAGACGAAAAAGCGTGGAAATGGGTTGGAGAACATCAATTAGGATATGATATATGGGAAAAGAAATATCGTCATAATAATGAAACATTTGATCAATGGCTTGATCGAGTAAGTGGGTGTAACCCAGATGTTCGAAGACTTATAGAAGAAAAGAAATTTTTATTCGGAGGTCGAATCTTGGCTAATCGTGGAGTAACTGATAGAAAAATAACTTACTCTAATTGCTATGTAATGAACCCGCCTGAAGATAATTTGGAATCTATTTTCCAATGTGCTTCTGATCTCGCCAGAACTTATAGTTATGGTGGCGGCTGTGGAATTGATTTGAGTAAATTGAGGCCTAAAGGTGCATCTACTAATAATGCTGCTAAAGAATCTACAGGTCCAATTTCGTTTATGGATATTTTCTCACAAGTTACCGGTACTATATCTCAAGCTGGACGACGTGGTGCCTTGATGGTAAGTTTGGATGTTAACCATCCCGACATTGAAGAGTTTATTGATTGTAAAACTGATCTCAACCGAGTAACTTATGCAAATATTTCTGTAAGAGTAAATGACGTATTTATGCAAGCTGTTGAGACAGATTCCGATTATTTGCTTACTTGGCCTTGTGATAGCGATGTCAAAAGCGCTCGATATGTAACTATGTGGCCCAAAGAATATAATACACTTGTTAAAGTTGGAGATACTTATGTTAAAAAAGTAAAAGCCAAACAGCTTTTCCAAAAATTAGCAGAAAATAATTGGAATTATGCGGAACCTGGTATTCTTTATTGGGACACAATGGAACAACATAATCTATTAAATACCAATAAAGATTTTAAGTATTCAGGAATTAATCCATGTGGGGAACTTCCTATGAATGCGGGAAGTAGTTGCTTGTTGGGAAGTATTAATCTATCTGAATTTGTGATCAATCCTTTTACTAAAGATGCGTATTTCGATATTGATGCGCTTGACGATGTTACTTCTCTTTGTGTTAAAGCTTTGAATGAAGTACTTGAAGAAGGAAAGTCACTTCACCCATTGCGATATCAACAAACTGCAGTAGATGACTGGAAATTCATTGGATTAGGCACCTTTGGACTAGCTGATGCTTTGATTAAATTAGGCATCAAATATGGGCATGAGGCTAAGGGTATTATTACTGAAATCTATAGTTGTATTTCAGGAAGTGCTATTTTGGAATCTATTGATTTGGCAAAAGAGTTAGGTTGTTATCCAAAATGCGACAAAGAAGCTTTAATACATTCGAAATTTCTACAAGGACCTTGTCTAGATTTGCTCGATACTGAACTTTGTAACGATTTGAGGACCTATGGTATTCGAAATGGCCAATTACTCACATGTCCTCCAACTGGAAGCATTGCAACCATGATTGGAACGTCTACCGGCTTGGAACCTTTATTTGCCCTTTCCTATAATAGAACAACTAAATCTTTAAATGGAGAGGATACTGTATATAAAGTAGATGCGCCTATTGTTAAACTGTATAAAGAAGTAACTGGTAATGAAGATTTACCAGATTATTTTGTAGATTCTTCTACTATTCATTATTCAGATAGAATTACAGTACAATCACAAATTCAAGAGTATACAGATGGTTCACTGAGCTCTACTTGCAATGTCCCAGAAGACACCACAGTAGATCAGGTTTTTGATTTGTATATGCAGGCATGGAAATCCGGATGTAAAGGTACTACTATTTTTCGAAATAACTGTGCCAGAATTCCAATTCTTTCTACGTCTGATCAGAAAGAAGGACCAAAAGAACTCCAACGCGGAGAGATAATCAAAGCTGGCGACAACTGTATTGGTTTGAAACGTACTCTAATGACTGGTTGTGGTTCTCTTCACCTCCAAGCGTTCTTTAATCCTGAAACAGGTGAATTGTTGGAAACTTACCTAAGTAAAGGATCTCAAGGTGGGTGTAACAATTTCATGATTGGACTATCTAGAATGATGAGTCTAGCTGCTAGAGGTGGTATTAAAATTGAATCTATTCTTGATCAATTAAAATCTTGTGGTACTTGTCCTTCTTATGCAGTAAGAAAAGCTACCAAAGGGGATGTATCATTAGGATCTTGTTGCCCAACTGCTGTTGGTAATGCATTGAAAGATATGCATAAAGAAGTGTTGGAGAGAATTCAATGCTGTGAACCAATGAAAAGTGAAAGGCGAGAGGAAACTATTGTAGATACTAAAAATAAATGTCCTGAATGTGGCGCTGAATTGGAGTTTTCTGGAGGTTGTAATTCATGCCCATCATGTGGATTTTCCAAATGTTCATAAATTATGACTACAGAATCTAAAAAATATTTAGACAAAAAATCCCTAATTATTTTGATTCTAAGCTTACTTTTAGTCGGTATAGGAGGAATCCTCCTATACGACTATAAAGTCACTCAGATCGAAGAAAAACACGCTCCTGAGCCAGTTATTAAATATGATACTATAGTAAGAGACAGTATTCAAATTCAAGAAAAAATAAAGTGGAAATATGTAACAAAGTATGATACTGCAGTATATATTCAACACGATACATTTTTGGATACAGTTTATGTACAAATTCCTATTAACCACTATCAGTATCGAGATACTGGTAGTACAGACTCGTCTAAGTATAATATAGGAATTGATTACAGTGGATATAAGGCTAGTTTAGATAGTGTATGGTTCAATTACTCATACACACCCCAAACTATTGTTAAAACGAAAAGAAATGGATGGGGACAATTTGTAGGTGTTGGTATAGGTGTGGGAGCAAATACTACTGTTGTTGGTAATACAGTATATGCTGGACCAGGAGTATCTTTAAATATCGTTTATGGATTTGGATATCATTTTTAAGATGAAAGAAATTTATTTTTGGGATGATAAACTATATGACGATCAAGAAATTGAAGAGTCTAACAAAAGAGGAATTCCTCAAATACCCGGATGCAACTGAGAGTATTTATACTGCTCTTCAAAATTCTAAAGAAGGCTGGATTGAAATTTGGAAAGACGATAAATCTGTACACGAAAAAGGGTATACAGATGCATTCGGAGAAGGGATTTCTTGTTACTTGTATACAACAGATAGATGGTATACCACATCTGTAATTAGATATATTAATTGGGAGGAAGGGTATTTTGATACTCTGAATTCCAGATATTATTTTAAATTTGAAGAATCATGATATATCAAGGTTTTATGTGGGCAATGACTGGCAATAAATGGCTTGACAGTAAAATTAAAGATATAATGGATTTTAATTCTGAATTAAATAGTCTCGCTTGTCACACTTCTCCTTTAACACAAGATGAAATGACAACTCTTAATAAGAGATTTAAGAGTATTAATTTGTTACTTAACAAAGTAGCAAAAAGAGAAGCTAAAAAGAGGAAGAAATGAAACTGATTAAACCATCGTTTGAAATATTAGAACAAGCTCCTGGTATTCAGGGACTTAAGAAACAAATAGAGCGTGCAGGAAGAACTTGTTATAAATCAGAAGATAAGATAACAGACACTTCTTATGAAGAGTTCGTAAATAGAATGGTTAATTCTGGACATGGTGCAATGTTGGAGCATGGAACTGTGTATCTTTATTTGCCAGTAGATGACAATAACTTTTCTGAGTTGGTAGAAAAATATACAAAAAATAAATATACGAGGGTAAATCAAAAACAATTCATTACAACAAACTATCGTGTACTTGTTGAAAATGGATGGTTAGATGATTTACAATATCAATGTGAGCCAACGGAATATCATGAAAAGAGAGTTACCGTAAAGTTTATTTTACCTATTTCTATTAGCAGAGAGTTTATTCGTCATAGAACTGCAAGCTTTGCCGAACAATCAACTCGTTATTGTAATTACAGTAAAAGTAAATTTGGAGAAGAATTAACATTTATTACACCTTATTGGTATGATAATGTAGATTCTTATACGAAAAATGAATTCGATAGAGGATTACAATATGCTGAAGGTTACTATATGTTTATGGTAGATAAAGGAATGAAGTCTCAAGAAGCTAGAGAAATTTTACCTCTATGTACTAAAACAGAATTAGTAATGACAGCATTTATTTCAGATTGGGAGCATTTCTTTAAACTCCGCTGTCATAGTACAGCACATCCTGACGCACGCGCTTTAGCTATCCCTTTGAAAGATGAATTTATTAAACTAAATTTTATAACCGATGAAAGTAAAAGTAATTAATAAAGGTAAAAATGAATTACCACAATACGCCCACAAGGGTGATGCAGGCATGGATTTGAGAGCGGACTTCTCTCATGTGAATGATATCATGACTCACGGTGGTGAATGGGATGAGGAACGTGAAGTATTTGTTTTATTCAGTGGTGGTAGAGCGGCTATTCCTACGGGATTGCACTTTAAATTACCTGAAGGACATGAACTACAAATTAGAGGTCGTAGCGGACTAGCTATTAAATCGGGAATTTATACCCACGTTGGCACGTTGGACAGTGAATTTATTGGAGAGTGTGCTGTAATTTTGTACAATCTTTCAGACGAGCCATTCGAAATTAAACAAGGTGATCGTATTGGTCAAGCTGTTCTTTCTAAATATACTCCAATTGAATGGGAAACTACTACCACTCTCGAAACATCAGATAGAGGTGAAAATGGTTTTGGTAGTTCTGGTGTATGAGTAAAACAAAAGAATGGTACATGCGAGAGCATTGGGAAGAAAATGCCGAAACAGATAAAATGAGAATCGATAATATATTTACATATTAATGGTTATCAAAAAAGAATATTTGGTTGTGTTGAACTCTAGAAATAGGGTTCAACAAACCTTATTACAATTAAATCAAAATCCTTTTACAAAAGCATATACTATTGAGAGAACTAACAATCAATGGGGAGGAAAAGAAATTCAACAACCTACTCTGACTATTACCTATGGTAAAGCAGGTAGAACAGCTGCAGAGCAAGCAATGCTACAATATAACTCTCTATTGAAAAATTATCTTGATAAAGGATATGTAAAAGCTTCAGTCCTTTCCAAAAAGGAATATGCTGATTTGACTGAACAAGAAATTATTGATGCGCTTGGAGGAGGGTTTGTATCGGATCAGAAGGGAGTTCCTAAACCTATGCTTGCAAAGTCTGCTGATAAATGTGCTGCTGGTATTTGGGAGAAGGAGTTCTTATGTAGTGCTAAATTGGACGGCGCGAGATGCTTAATGTATTTTAAAGACAATTTGGTACAGACGGCAAGTCGAGGCGGTGGTTCTTATAACGCTGCAACTAAACACCTTAGAGAAGATCCTATTATACAA
>JAEIGA010019568.1_pt1 | contig 10322 bp, 10 predicted proteins | sample 9270691 | NCBI WGS metagenome assembly JAEIGA01 (sample SAMN17057246, study PRJNA624740) | gut metagenome | biome: biome; isolation source: fecal sample | host: Bos grunniens | place: China: Xizang | collected 2019
CCGCCTCTTTCGGCACTGCAGAACTCGAATATGAGACACTTCTGTTGGAGAGATGCTCTGCGCTCCTGAAGGAGTTTGATGCTGTCTCTGTCAGGGAGGAATCGGGAATAAGAATGTGTTCAGAATGGTTCGATTACGAAGATGCAAAGCATCTCCTTGACCCGGTCATGCTTCTGGATGCAGACCGCTACAGGACAATTGCCCAGACTGCCAAAGACCATCCTGCCAAGGGTAAGGTTGTGACCTACATACTTGATAAGACATCACACAAGCAATCCATCGCTGAATATGCCTCACGTGTCTCAGGAATGCAGCTTCATGATGTTTCTGTCAATCCATATGACAGGAATATCCCTGTAGAAGATAGAGTGGCACCGCATTTGGAGGAGTGGCTTGCCGGTTTTGCAGATGCTGATTTTGTTGTGACCGATTCATTCCATGGCTGTGTACTGTCGATCTTGCTGCACAAGAGGTTCATTGCCGTCGGAAATTCAGCCAGAGGCATGGCACGAATGCAGTCTCTTGTGGATATGTTCGGTCTGGATCAACGGTTGGTGCAGGGTATTGATCCTGAAGATGACGGTGAGTTCTTTATGTCCGAGCCAGACTGGGATCATGTGGAGAAGGTGTTGAATGCAAAGCGTGAAGAATGTCTGGAATTTTTGAAGAGTAATCTGAAATAGATATATTTGCATGATATGGATAAAGTTAAAATAAGCATAATCGTTCCGGTGTATAATTCCGATGAATATCTTGACCGATGTCTGCACAGCATTCTGGATCAGGAGTTTACATCCTATGAGGTAATCCTCGTGGATGATGGTAGCACGGATGCATCACCTCTTATTTGTGACAGATACTCTGGCACAGATCCTCGTTTCATTACCATTCATCAGGAGAACAAGGGTGTGAGTGCAGCCAGAAATGCAGGTATGAACATAGCTCAAGGAGAGTATCTGATGTTTCTCGATTCTGATGATGTGCTTTTACCGTTTGCTCTGGAAGCTATGACAGAGAATATTACAGGTGAAGACATCGTCATCGGAGGATATGGGGTATTTGTAAACAATATTCCGGCACGTGAGGTGAAACCTTATCATACCGTATCATACAAAGGTCAGGACTATCCTAACTTTTTCCAGAACAACATCACACCAAACTGCGAACTGCTTGACGCTCCATGGGCAAAATTATTCAGGAATAAAGCAGTCAGAAATATCCGTTTCAACGAAGAACTGAATTACGCTGAAGACAAGCTTTTTGTGTTTGAGTCTCTGTCCAAATGTAATTCCGTTATGACTGTATCTCAGGCTGTTTATGGATATTATCATAGAGAGGGATCTCTTGGCAGTGACATCTCATCAGATGAGCACATTGGAAAATTGATGAAATTCCTGCCTGAATATATACCTCTGGTCTCTGCGCTCCGTGAGCGTTTTCCATCTGAGGAAAAGGTTCAGACTCTGTACCATAATGATGTGGTAGGAAGATATCTATGTCGAATCTTGAATATTTTAAGCAAGAGAGAATCGGCATATCTTAATGAGGAGACCATTGCATGGATATATTTGCTGATGGATGCTGACAAGGATCTTGGAGTCTTCTCAATAAGGTTCGGCCAGGTGCTGAATATCCTTCTGTATAAGAGGAGGAATCCGGCATTGACTGTCAGGACCTATCGTTTTCTTCTCAAGATTAAATCATTTTTCAGATAAGCAGGCCGGATGACACGTATAGCGGTCATATTTGAAAGCAGCCCTTTTGACAGGAAAGGGCTCTTCAATGCTGTGCATAACCGAGTCAAAGGGCTTGTCGGCACAGGAGAATGCTGGGTTGATGCATATTGCATCCATGCAAAGGACAATATCCTCACCCGTGCTCTGCGACATACCAGGTATGTTCCTCAGGCAGACAGTGTAGAACTTGACGGAATCACCTACAGGATGCTGTGGTATCGTTTCTCCATCTGTGATCATCTGACTCTTGAGAAGTTCGGTAAGCGTCCGTGCATGTTCAGAAGATTCATTAATACTTATGTCGGTTTTCTGGAAGGATATGATTATGTGATAGCGCATTCGTTTACAGGAGCCCTCTTTGCTTATGAGGCCAGGAAACGCTATGGAATCCCATATTATGCAAACTGGCATGGTTCTGATGTCCACACGCATCCATGGCGTGTCCCTGTCATTCTTGAGGACACAAAGAAGGTCATGGAGGCTGCTGAGTGTAACTTTTTTGTAAGCAGGGCTTTGCTTCAGTCATCAGACAAGATAACTCGTGAAGCATCCAAGGAGGTCTTGTATAACGGCGTTTCCGAAGACTTCACTCGCTTTGATGAGCAGGCTTTGAAGCAGGCCAGAGATCGATTCGGCCTTTCTGGAAAAGAAAAGGTCGTGGCTTTTGCCGGCAATCTCGTGCCGGTCAAGAATGTACTTGTCCTGCCTGAAATCTTTAAAGCGGTTTCAGATAAGTTCGATGGACCTGTTCATTTCATTATAGCCGGAGATGGCAAGCTCCGCAAGCAGCTTAAGGCCGGATTTCTTTCGCTGAGCCCAGATGTTGATGTCACTTTCACAGGCAATGTTGATGCAGAGGAAATGCCTGCTCTGATGAATTGTGTGGATGTCCTCGTGCTGCCGAGCTTGAATGAAGGTCTGCCGCTGGTGTGCGCGGAGGCTCTCCGCTGCGGGGCAAATGTGGTAGGCTCTGATGTGGGAGGCATAGCTGAGGTTATCGGCCGTGAGAATGTAGTGCCTCTTGGTGACGATTTTGTGCCGGTTATGGCTGAAAAGATTGTCGCAATGCTCAATGACAGGCCTGTTCAGTCTGTTCCAGAAGAAATCTCATGGGCGAAGACCACTGCCCGAGAACTTTCTAAAGTCAGAACGCGTTGAACTGACGGGGCAGACGTGAGGTGAAGCTGAGGGTCTTGCCGGTCCATGGGTGGATGAAGGACAAGGTCTGCGCATGTAGGGCCAGACGGCCGAATGGGTTAGTCTTGGCGTCGTACTTGCGGTCTCCGGCAATCGGGTGGCCTATCCACTGTGAGTGAACGCGGATCTGGTTCTTTCTTCCGGTCTCCAGCTCGAATTCAACCTGGGTGTAGTTTTCACCATTTATCTGACCATGCTTCATTGTGCGGCAGTGTGTCGATGCGAAATGCCAGTCCTTCTGCGGCGGGTTGTTCGGGTTGTCTCCCTTCCTGAGTGCATAGCAGTGCACCTTCATTGACTTTGGATGCTCAAAAAGCCAGGTCTCAATCCATCCCTCTTCATCATCGATCCTTCCCTCGATAATGGCGACGTACTTTCTCTCCAGCACAGCCTCATACCAGTTTTCCTGAAGAGCCAGCTTGGTGTCGTGATCCTTTGCGAATACTATCAGACCGGATGTATCTCTGTCGAGCCTGTGTACGATGAACAGTTCTCCGAAATGCTCTTTCAATATTGAATATGCTGTTATCTCCTTTTCGCGTCCGCGACCTGTGGAAATCGACAGGAGGCCTGATGGTTTTTCAACTACCACCAGCCACTGGTCTTCAAATACAAGTTTCAATTCTCTGCTGCTCATCTGTAATGGATTTTTCGGTGCAAAAGTAAGAATAAATTTGATTATATTTGCAAGATATATGAAAGGCAGGCAGACCATATGGGATCCTCTCAGAAAGAAGGAAGTGGCGCTTACTCCGGAAGAGCAGGTGCGCCAGTGGTGCATTGGGGTGCTGAACACAAAACTGCAGGTGCCCATGCACATGATGATGAGTGAGGCGGGATTCAAGCTGGGTGACAAGCAGTTCCGCGCAGACATAATCGTCTATGACCGCTGTGCTAAGCCCCTGGTCGTTGTGGAGTGCAAGCGTCCTGAGGTCGAACTGACTCAGGAGGTTCTGGATCAGGCGATCAGGTACAACATGGTACTCGGTGTTAAGTACATGATCATCACCAATGGTGCCAAAACATATATGTGTGGAAAGGATGGGGACAGATATGTGTTTCTGACTTCCTTCCCGGTTTATAACGAAATGTTGAAATAAAATGTCTATAGTTCAAGGTTATTTGGATCATCCGATCTTTTCAATAGTGTCGCAGACAGCTCAGGAGCTTGGTGTACGTGCCTTTGTCATAGGAGGTTACGTGCGTGATTGTTTTCTTGGTAGACCGAGCAAGGACATTGATATTGTTGTGGAGGGCAGTGGAATCGCTCTTGCGGAGGCTGTTGGTGCAAAAGTTCGCAGTAATGTCTCTGTGTTCAGGAATTTCGGCACTGCAATGCTCCGATATAAGGGTATAGAGATTGAGTTTGTGGGTGCACGCAAGGAATCCTACAACAGGGATTCACGCAAACCTATAGTCGAAGACGGTACGTTGGAGGAGGATCAGCTCAGAAGGGATTTTACGATCAATGCGATGGCCTTCAGTCTGCAGCAGGAGGATTTCGGCGCGCTTGTGGATCCGTTCGGCGGCATCCGCGACCTTGCTGCCGGAATCATCAGGACCCCGCTGGATCCCGACACGACCTACAGCGATGATCCTCTCAGAATGGTGCGCGCCGTAAGATTCGCCACCAAACTGTCAAATGACCAGCAGCAGTTCCATATTGTTCAGGAGTCTCTGGATTCCATCAAGCGAAACCTCGGCAGGATGTCGATCCTTTCCAAGGAGAGGATAGTGGAAGAGCTGAACAAGATACTCGTGACTCCAAAGCCGTCGATAGGTTTTCGTCTCCTTGAGCAGACAGGTCTGCTTGAGTGCATGCTCCCGCAGCTTGCAAAGCTGAAAGGAGTGGAGACAGTCGATGGAAAAGGTCATAAGGAGAACTTCTCGCATACGCTCGAAGTGCTTGACAATGTGGCTGAATATGAAATACAGGCGATAGAGGAAGGCACCCTGAAGGATTATGTGTTTGAAGATGGAGTCGAAGTGGCCAAGGTCCGCACCGAGCCGAATGTATGGCTGCGCTGGGCAGCTCTCCTTCACGACATCGCAAAGCCTGCGACAAAACGATATGATCCTGCGCTTGGATGGACTTTCCATGGACACGAAGTAGTTGGAGCCAGGTGGATCCCGAAGATATTTCAGGGTCTCAAGATGCCTCTTAACGAGAAGATGAAATATGTGCAGAAGCTTGTCAGCCTGCATCTAAGGCCGATTGCTCTTGTTACAGATGAGGTGACGGATTCTGCTGTCCGCAGACTTCTTTTCGATGCCGGTAACGACATTGACGACCTGATGCTTCTGTGTCATGCCGACATAACCTCTAAAAATCCAAAGAAGGTTGCGCGTCTTCATGCAAATTTCGAACTGGTAAAGGCAAAGCTTGTGGAGGTGGAGGCAAAGGATGCTATCCGCAACTTCAAGAATCCTATCACAGGAGATTATGTGATGGACCTCTTCGGCATCGAGCCATGCAATACGATAGGCCAGCTCAAGGAACAGGTGAAGAATGCCATCCTTGACGGTGTCATCGAAAATACCTTCGAAGCGGCTGATGCTTTCATGAGGGAGAGAGCGGCCGAGATAGGAATGTTTCCGGTAAAATGATAATTGACAGCTACATATCATATCTGAAGAACATCAAGAGATATTCTCCAAGAACTCTCAGACTGTATGAGGATGTGATTGGGAAATACAGACAGGTCGTGTTTGGAACGGATGATGTGTCGGACGAGCAGCTGATTGAGTCCTTGAATCCGTCTGAGATCCGTTCATATGAGGTGACCTTGATGGATGTCGACAAAGTTGTCCCTAATACAGTACGTCTTCATCTTTCTGCGCTCAGCGGATTCTGTCGTTTTCTTGTGAAGGAGGGATTCATGGAGTCTAATCCAGTACGTCTTGTTCCTAAGCCTAAGTCTGAAAAGCGCCTGCCGCATTTCTTCCGTAAGGAATCGATGGATGAGTATTTTGCCAAGACACAGGTATATGCATCCGATGATTTCCTGGATATGTTCATTCAGCTACCGCATTCAGCTACAGGAAAGGACCTCTATGAGAAACGTCTTTCGCGTTTGATCATTTCATTGCTGTATTCGACAGGCCTGCGCAGAAGCGAATTGATATCTCTTAATGTCGAGAATGTCGATTTTGGTCGCAAAGTTGCCAAAGTGCGTGGAAAAGGAAACAAAATGCGAGAAATTCCATTGATTGTTTCACTTTGTGAAGAAATTTTATTATATTTGAAAGCAGTTGAGACACTGACTGGTGAGGAAAGATCTTTGAAATCGCCGCTGCTGGTTACATACACCGGAAGACAGTTATATCCGGCATATGTCGACAGGACGGTAAAACGTGAGCTTGGAGATGTCAAGGGAATCACGGGACGCAGGTCTCCGCATGTTCTGAGACATTCGTTGGCCACCGAGCTGATGAATGAAGAGGCAGATCTGAATTCGATAAAGGAGATGCTCGGACATTCGTCGCTTGCGACGACTCAGGTCTACACTCACAGCAGCTTTGCCCGACTGAAGAATATTTATGAAACCGCCCACCCAAGGGCTAAAAACGGAGGTAAACATGGAGATTAGAGTGCAGTCTATCAAGTTCGATGCAGATGTTAAGCTGTTGGACTTTGTTGAGAAGAAATTCTCGAGACTTGAGAAATTTTATGACGCTGTTACTGCTGTTGAAGTAGCACTGTCATTACTTCCAGATCATGAAAACAAGAATGTGAAAGTTCAGGTGATCATCCCAGGCAACACAATCGTTGTCGAGAAGAATGCCAAGTCTTTCGAAGATGCAGTAGTTGACTGCGCGGACATTCTTAAAGAAAAACTTGTAAAGGAGAAAGAAAAGAGAGCTTAATGCTGATAAAAGTGGCGCAGATGGATCTGCGCCACTTTTTTATTGCCTAAATCTTATTATCTTTGTATGATTATGGCAAAAGGTTTTCAAGATACGGATTCTCTGTGCAGACAGATAGTCAAAGATGCTCGTGAAGGTGTCTTCAAGCCGGTTTATCTTCTAATGGGAGATGAACCGTATTATGTTGATATGGTGTGCGATGCAATAATTGAATACTGTCTGGATGAGAGTGAGAAGGACTTTAATCAGACAGTCTGTTATGGTGCAGATGTAAGTGCAGATGCAGTCATCACTGCAGCCAGAAGATATCCGATGTTCGCCGAGCGTCAGCTGGTTGTCCTGAAGGAGGCACAGATGATGAAAGGGGTTGAAGAGCTCGCTGTTTATTGTCAGAATCCTCTGGAGTCTACAGTGCTCGTGATAGCGATGCATGGAGCGTCTGCAGACAAGAGAAAATCATTGTACAAGACTGTATCCAAGATTGGAGTCGTTGTGGATTCTCAGGCTCTGAGAGATTATGAAGTATCGCGCTGGATAGGTATGTTCTACCAGACCAAAGGCCTTCAGATAGCTCCTGATGCCGCTGCCCTTCTTGCAGAGCATGCAGGAACTGATCTTGGGAAAATTGCAATTGAAACAACAAAGATGCTCAAGAATCTGCCTGAAGGCACGACACAGATTACGGCATCAGACATAGAGAAGAATGTCGGCATCAGCCGTCAGTTCAGCATTTTCGAGCTTACTAAGGAATTATCATTCAAGAACTCGGCTAAGGCACTGAGGATTGCCGCATATATCGGAAACGCAGCAAAGTTCGCTGTCCCAATGGCTACCAGTGCATTGTATACACACTTTTATAGAATATTGAAATATGGGGCCTTGCTGATGTTGAACCCTCGTCCGACTCCGGATCAAAAGGCAAAAGTGCTGGGTGTGAATCCATATTTCTTCTCTGAATATGATACGGCCGTCAGAAACTACCCAGTCAAGAAGGCCATGGCGGCGATAGCATTGCTGAAAGAGTATGATTATAAAGGCAAGGGTGGAGATGTGGGAGAAGCTACCGAAGCGCAGCTCATGGTGGAGCTTACCTCCAAACTGCTTAACCTTTAACATCCAGATAAAACACACTGTCATCCTGAGATAAGACGAAGGATATATTGAATATAAATTTGTAAAACTATATGGGAATTATTGAATGTAAGGAAGTTTGCAAGTGCTTTGGCGAAAAGGTCGCTCTTGACAACGTATCGCTGGAGATCCCGAAAGGAAAGATTTTCGGTCTGCTGGGTCCGAACGGAGCCGGCAAGACGACTCTTATCAGAATCATCAACCGCATCACAATACCAAGTGGCGGCTCCATACTTTTTGACGGACGTCCTATCACGCAGGAGGATGTGGAGAAGATAGGATACCTGCCGGAGGAGAGAGGTCTGTACCGTAAGATGAGAGTGGGTGATCAGGCAATGTATTTTGCACAGCTTAAAGGAATGTCTGCCCGAGATGCAAAGCTGGAACTCATGAAGTGGTTCAAGCGTTTCGGAATTGAAAGCTGGTGGAACAAGAAGGTAGAGGAACTCTCCAAAGGTATGGCCCAGAAGGTTCAGTTCATCACCACTGTAGTGCACAAGCCTTCGCTTCTCATTCTTGATGAGCCGTTCTCTGGTTTCGATCCTGTAAATGCACAGGCGATCCGTGAAGAGATTCTCCGTCTGAAGGACGAGGGCGCGACCATCATACTCTCAACACACAACATGGAGTCTGTGGAGGAACTTTGTGACAACATAGCACTCTTCAACAAGTCACACGTCGTAGTGACTGGTGGAGTGAATGAAATCCGCCGTAAATACGGCAACAATAATGTCGAGCTTGTCTACACGTCAGACAAGACTGTCGCATCCGCCAGAGGAGTATTTGACATCGTGTCTGACTCGGACGATTCAGGACGTCACACTGCAGTGTTGAGCCTTGAACCACAATCAACTGTAAATGAGGCTCTCAAGACTATCCTGGAGCAGGGGCTTGCGGTAAACTCATTCAAGGAGCTTGTGCCGAGAATGAATGATATCTTCATCAAATTGATAAAAGGGGAGGAATAAGCCATGAAAATAAGAAATATCAAGACAATCATTGCACGCGAGTACATGACCCGCGTAAGAAAGAAGTCATTCCTTCTCATCACATTCCTCGGCCCTATCTTCTTTGCGGCAATATGTCTTCTTCCTGCCATCATCATGAACATGACAAGTGAGGATAAGAAGAATGTAGCCCTTGTGGATGAATCAGGAATCGTGATGTCACGTGTGCAGAATTCTGAAATCATCGATTTCAGTGACTACACTGGATATTCTGTAGACAGTCTGAAAACTCAAATGGGAGAGCGTGACATTGATATCATCGTATCGGTTTCAGCTCTTGACTCTACAGCAAGGTCGGTTGATGTAACAGCATATTCTGCAAAACCGATCAGCGTCGATATGAAAATGGCTATTGCCTCTCAGGTAGATGATGCCATTGAAGACTACAGACTCACCCTGTATGAAATGGATGACCTGAAAAGGATCATGGAGGAGGTTGAGTCACATGTCTCAGTGTCTACATACACCATTGATTCGTCAGGCAATGACGTTGTCTCATCTTCAGAGGTTTACATGATCATATCCCTTGTGCTTGCAATGATCATCTACATGTTCATCGCAATGTTCTCGGGAATGGTTATGCAGAGCGTCATCGAAGAGAAGGCGAGCAGGGTAGTGGAAGTGCTCGTGTCTTCTGTCAAGGCTACAGAACTTATGTTCGGCAAGATTATCGGTGTGGCTTGTGTCGCCATGACTCAGTTCCTGCTTTGGATAATTCTTACATTCGGTCTTGTGACTGCAGTATCGTCACTGGTCGGATTTGAATCTATCATCGGCAGTGCAGCTGTGCAGCAGGAGCAGATGACTCAGCTCACTCAGAGCATAGGAGCTGACCAAGCCATGATGCCAGAGATGACCATACCTCAGGGAGGCGAGATGGGAGCCATATTTGAAACCCTGAAGACCATTGATTACGGACAGCTCATCTTCGGATTTGTGATCTATTTCTTCCTTGGCTACCTCCTGTATGCATCTTTCTTTGCTGCCATAGGTTCTGCTGTGGAAAATGAAGCAGACACCCAGCAGCTCCAGCTTCCGGTCACAATCCCGCTGATGCTGGCGTTCTTCATTGCATTCTACGCATTCAAGGCTCCGGACAGCCCTATTGTATTCTGGGGATCAATGATTCCGTTTACTTCTCCTATAGTGATGCTTGCCCGTATTCCGTTCGGAGTGCCAGGATGGGAGCTTGCACTCTCGATAGGAATACTTGTACTGACCTTCATCATCTGCGGATGGGCTTCTGCCAAGATATATAAAATTGGAATCCTGATGTTTGGAAAGAAGACATCATTCAAGGATCTTTGGAAATGGCTGAAACAAAAATAATCATGAGACATTTACTTACAGTTCTGACGACATTGTTCCTGGTGTGCGGACTTTC
>JAEIGA010019569.1_pt1 | contig 10322 bp, 11 predicted proteins | sample 9270691 | NCBI WGS metagenome assembly JAEIGA01 (sample SAMN17057246, study PRJNA624740) | gut metagenome | biome: biome; isolation source: fecal sample | host: Bos grunniens | place: China: Xizang | collected 2019
AGAAGAAGACTTCTGGAAAGCAGGTGGAGCTCAATAATCTCCAACACCATACACACAATAAAGGCGCAAATTCAATTTGCGCCTTTATTGTTATCTCAAATAAAAAGAAGTATATCAATAACGAATATTCAGTTCACGAAGGATGGCTGAAATCTTTTCCATTGTCGTCAGTCGCGTTGGAACAAGTGGCAATCTCAACTGATTCTCTATCATCCCCATGGCATGAAGCATTGCCTTAACACCTGCCGGATTACCATCCACAAATAGGAGTTTGAACAATTCAGTAAATTTATGATGAATGGCAAGTGCTGAATTGTAGTCGCCATTCAAAGCCAAACGGACCATTCGACTAAATTCTGCAGGCAACGCATTTCCAATAACAGAAATCACACCTACAGCACCTAACGTAATCAATGGGAAAGTGATACCATCATCACCGGAAATCACATCAAAATTATCCGGTTTGTTTTTGATGATATCATCCATTTGTGTAATATTACCGCTCGCCTCTTTAATGGCAACGATATTCTCAAAATCCCTTGCCAGACGTAATGTTGTCTCGGCACTCATATTCACCCCTGTTCTACCGGGCACATTGTACAGCACTACCGGCACAGGAGAAGCCTCTGCTATTGCCTTATAATGTTGATACAAACCTTCCTGCGAGGGTTTATTGTAATAGGGACAAACAGACAGGATTCCGTCAATGCCTTTCCAGTCTCCCTCCTGTAACTCCTTCACAATGGCTGCTGTATTATTACCTCCACATCCCATCAACAAAGGAACTCTTCCGGCTACTCGCTCTACAAAAAAATGTTTTAGTTCTGTTTTTTCCTGAGCAGACAGACAAGGGGTTTCTGCCGTTGTTCCCATGATACACAAGAAGTCAACGCCATTCTTTATTTGGTACTCCAACAATCTGACCAACGCCTCATAATCTATCTGACCATCTGATTTGAAAGGAGTAACCAAAGCAATACCTAACCCCTTGAATTTATTTTGTGCCATATATTATGTGTCCTATGCTATTTTGCGACAAATTTACAAATAATATCAGAAACGACAAACAATCCGCTACGATTCTATCGTCTTTAAAAACTCTTCTTCTGAGAGAATGGGAATACCCAATTTATTGGCTTTTTCCAATTTTGCAGGGCCCATATTGGCACCAGCCAAAACAAATGACGTCTTGGCGGAAATACTTCCCACATTCTTACCACCATGTTGCTCTATCATGGTTTTGTATTCATCGCGAGAATGAAGTGAAAACACGCCACTCACCACAATACTCTTACCCTGCAGCTTATCCGAATGAGCACTCATCTCTTCCTCAGACAATTCCATCTGCACTCCTTTTGCCTTCAGCCGTTCCACAAGTACTCTGTTCTCCGGATTACAAAAATATTGTATAACACTTTGGGCTATAACTGTACCAATACCGTTAATCTGCAACATTTCTTCCTCTGTAGCATTTGACAAAGCATCCATATTTTTAAAATGACGTGCCAAGACCTTCGCTGCTATTTCACCAACGAAACGAATACCCAAAGCAAACACGACCCGTTCAAATGGTACCGCTATTGATTCGGCAATTGAACGAACTACCTTCTGTGCTGATTTCTCACGTGTCCCTCCTACTCCGTTGATTTGATCCACTTCTATATCATACAAATCTGCCACATTTCGAATGAGCCCCTTACGATAGTACTCATCAACGGTCTCAGGACCTAAACTATCAATATTCATCGCCTTGCGACTGATAAAGTGTTCGATGCGACCTTTAATCTGTGGAGGACAAGCTGTATCATTAGGACAATACCACGCTGCCTCGCCTTCATAGCGCACCAAACGGGCTCCACACTCCGGACAATGGGTAATGAACACTGCCTTGGGAGGCATCATAAAATCGCGTGCCGAAGTATCTACGCCAACGATTTTGGGGATGATTTCTCCACCTTTCTCAACATAGACCATGTCACCGATATGCAAGTCCAATTGTTCCATTACATCCGCATTGTGGAGTGTAGCGCGCTTAACAATCGTACCAGCCAACTGAACGGGATCCATGTTAGCAACCGGTGTTACCGCACCGGTTCTTCCCACTTGAAATGAAACGGAATTCAAACGAGTACATGCCCTTTCTGCCTGAAACTTATAGGCTATTGCCCAACGAGGACTCTTTGCGGTATAACCCAAGGCACGTTGTTGGCGCATAGAATTGACTTTCAATACGATACCATCCGTTGCCACAGGTAAATTCTTTCGTTCTACGTCCCAATAATCGATGAAGTCATAAATCTCTTGAAGCGTTGTCACCTTTTTTGTACAATCAGAAATTTTGAATCCCCACGACTGGGCTGCTTGCAAATTCTCAAAATGTCCATCGCACGGGATATTCTCTCCTAACAAATAATAAAGATAAGCATCCAATTTACGTTGTGCCACCACAGACGAGTTCTTACTCTTCAATGTTCCCGACGCAGCATTACGCGGATTGGCAAAAAGCGGCTCTTCTTTAGCCTCACGCTCTTTGTTCAACGCTTCAAAACTGCTCCAAGGCATCAGGATTTCTCCGCGAATTTCAAACTCATTTGGATAACCTTCTCCATTCAATTGCAGTGGAATACAACGTATGGTCCTGACATTTTCAGTCACATCGTCACCATGTACACCGTCGCCACGTGTCACAGCTCTAACTAGTCTGCCTTCTTCATAGATCAACGATATGGATAGTCCGTCATATTTCATTTCGCAACAGATTTCAAATGCTTCGCCTTCCAAACCAGCTCTAACCCTTTCGTAAAACTCCGCCACCTCCTGTTTGTTGTAGGTATTGGATAATGACAACATAGGATATTTATGCGCCACTTGTACAAACTCATTATTCAAGTCACTACCGACACGTTGAGTGGGAGAATTAGAATCGGCAAATTCTGGATATTCCACCTCCAATTCTTGTAATTGGCGCATCAAACCGTCAAACTCCATATCGGATATTTCGGGAGCATTCAACACATAGTAGTTATAATTATGACGGTGCAAATCAGCCCTGAGTTTCTCAATCTGTTGTTTTACGTCCATGAGTTCAATCTTTATGATTTGAATTACTTGACACAAAAGTAAACATTTAGGTTTGATTGGCGTCATAAAACCTATAAAGAAATTACGGTTAGAGCATTGTTTTTTATTATAATGTCGTACAAAAAGACTAATTTTGCAGCCGTAACTTTGAAATAAGTATTTATGAAAGTAGCCATCATCGGTGGCGGCGCTGCCGGATTCTTCATTGCCGCCAACTTAAAACTATTAGCACCGGACACTTCAGTTACCATCTTTGAGAGACAGACTGACGTCATGAAAAAAGTGCTGATTTCCGGTGGCGGCAGATGCAATGTAACCAATTCTTTTGAGGGTGTCACCGACCTGAAACAAGTGTATCCTCGTGGGCATAAGCTCCTAAAGAATCTATTTAACATATTCGACTATCGCAGTGCTTATCAATGGTTTGAAAGAAATGGTGTCAAGCTGACAACACAGGACGACCATTGTGTTTTTCCTTTATCTCAAGACGCTCACACCATTGCCAATTGTCTCAAGAATATTGCCACTCGGACAGGCGGCGTAATCAAGACCTCGCATTGCGTAAAAAACATCCTCAAAACAGAAAATGGCTACGACATTTCATTTAAAGAAGAGCACTTGCCCGTTCAAGCGTTCGACTGCGTGGCAATCACAACCGGCGGTTCGCCTCAAAGTCGCGGATTGGACTACTTAAAAGATTTAGGACATCAGATTGAAGAGCCCGTCCCCTCATTGTTCACATTCAACATTAACGATGCGACGTTACGCGACCTAATGGGAACAGTTGTCGAACCTGCAACAGCCTCTATTGCCGGTACTAAATTCAAGGCCGAAGGGGCACTCCTTGTCACACATTGGGGCATGAGCGGTCCGGCCATCCTCAAACTTTCCTCACACGCAGCGCGTTATGTCAACGAACAAAACTACCGATTCCCACTACTCGTCAATTGGGTGAACGAAAGCAACAACGAGAAAGTGGCGGAAACACTGCGTACAATTGCCGACAACAGCCCTAATAAACAAATTGGCAACGTGCGCCCTTACAATCTACCGACACGCCTTTGGGAATACCTCATCGGCAAGAGCGGGCTGACCCTTGAGCGCAAATGGAACGAATTGGGCAAGAAAGGCATCAACCGACTGACGAACACGCTGTGTAACGACAGCTACGAGGTTGACGGACGCGGCGCGTTCCGTGACGAGTTCGTCACTTGTGGCGGTATCAGTTTGTCATCCGTCCACCGAAACACATTAGAGAGTAAAACCTGTCCGGGACTGTTCTTTGCGGGCGAGGTTCTAGATATAGACGGCGTGACGGGCGGTTTCAATTTTCAAGCCGCATGGACCACCGGTTACACTGTAGCAAAGGCTGTCAGCGAGAGAACATAACATCATTTTTATCACGAACGCAAAAAAAGAAAATGCAATGGGGAGTACATTTTTGTGTACGCCTGAGTGCATTTTTGTGTACACTTGGAGGTATAGGAACTGTACACTAATAAGAACAAGGTGACACCCGCTTTGAGGCGCCACCTTGTTAAACATTAACTTAATTTCTCTGCTTGTTTTACTCCAAACGAAACTGAATCGGAAATGAGAAGACACAGCTTACCGCCTTACCTTTAATCTTTCCCGGTGTCCATTTGGGCATCATACGCGCCACTCGCAAGGCCTCTTCGTCCAACGAAGGATTTACCCATTTAACCACCTTATGACCGGTGGTAGTACCATCACTGCGGACTATCACTTGAACGACCACCTTTCCTGAGATACCCTTTGCAATAGCATCCTTCGGATACTGCACGTTTTTAGCTAAAAACTCCATCATCTTGACCACGCCACCGGGGAAGCTCGGCATCTCATCGACCAACCGATATACGCTGTCGCGCACCATATCATCGGCAGACGTCTTTGGAGCATATGCGTAAACAGTTACAACTCCCTCGCCATTCGGTGCTTCGTTGGATACCGCAACCGCCTCATGCGCAATATCATGAGCTTTTTCTTTCACGGTTTCAGATAAATCCGTAACTTTGACGTCGGAAACGGACTTCAACGGGTTACTTACTCGGTTTTCGAACTCCGGATGTGCGAATGCCACTGTGGCTATCGCCCCTACGGGTAGCACGTACATATACTTCAGTGCCGCCCACTTGTTTGACTTTTTGTACATCATTGCAATACGTTTTTTAAGTGTGCTTTGATTCAAGCCGTTGGCAAAAGATTGCAGTCGAGAGCCAACGGCCTTTTTTATTAAATACATTTGATAGTTTTTTGAATTGACGCCTTGTGACAAGACGTAGTCATCGGCTTGATACTCATGGATGCAGCGCAAATCCATTTCGATAAGCCATACAATAGGATTGAACCACATGACCGTCTCTGCCGTCAACACCAAGAGTGTATCATACGAATGACGATACAGAACATGAGCTGTTTCATGCGCCATAATAGCACGACCGGCATCACTCTCATAATCAGCCTCTGAGATAACAATGCGATTCATCCAGCTGAAAGGCGACACGTCATGGGCATGACAATAGAGCGTCCAACCGTTAATATTGCGGTCTTTCCATACACAACCATTCGGCATGAACCTATACAGACTGACAAATTGCCACCCACGTACCAATACCGAAAGTAATATCCCGGTGATATAAAGTCCGACTAGGAACAGGGGCCATAACGTACGCTCTTCAACGTCGTTCACGATGAGAATAGATGCCCTTTCGTCAAAAGTCTCGTTCAGACTTACCGTAATCGCTTCGTTTAATGGTATTTCCGCCATGCCAAACCATTCGGATTGAAGCAATGGGATGACAAATGAAAGCAACAAAATACCGAGCAACATGATACGGTTCAAACTGTGCCACTTCTCATATCGCAGTAAAAGCGCATAAGGGAGGTACAACAATGTCATACACAATGACGCCTTAATGATATAAACCAGAAATAGTCCCATTTATCTTATCTTTAATGATTGTTTAATGCTCTTTAAAAACTACTCTATAATTCATTCGTGTTGTTTTTCAATCATATCAATCAGTTCTTGCAAATCTGCGTCTGATATGCGCTCCTCCTTGATAAAGAAACGTACCAAGGAGGAAAAAGAACCACCAAACAAATCGTCCTTTACCCCATTCAGCACATGTTTGGTATATTCTTGTTTCGTTATCAAAGGATAATACCGTAGAGTTTTTGTCCCCGAAATTTTCTCAAAAGAAACGAAGCCCTTATTCAAAAGAATTTTCATAAAGGTGGCGACTGTCGTATAAGCCGGTTTCTTATCCTCATAACATTCCAACACCTCATTGATGGTACCTTTGGAAGATGGCAATGACCATAAGATATTCATGATTTGCATCTCTGCTTTTGTCAAAGTCGTACTTTTGCTCATAATTTCTAAACTTTTAGTTTTCTGCGAGCAAAACTATATCTAAGAATTTAGAAAAGCAAAACAAACGGGACGAAAAAGTCCTTAAAACCCATTATTTAACATTCATTTTTAGTAATAGCAGCAGAGTACTACACTTTTCCATAAAAAAATAATTACTTTTGCAAAAAGTTTTAGAAAATCGCATCATTATGAGAATTGACATCATCACCGTTTTACCGGAACTATTGGAAGGTTTTGTGAGAGAAAGTATATTGGGGCGTGCACAAAAGAAAGGTTTAGCGGAAATCCATTTGCACAATCTGCGAGATTACTCCACCAATAAATTCCGACGCGTGGATGACTATCCATTCGGTGGTTTTGCCGGTATGGTGATGCAATGCGAACCGATAGATCGTTGCATTTCTGCGCTGAAAGCAGAGCGCGACTACGATGAAGTGATTTTCACAACACCCGATGGTGAGCAGTTCGATCAACCTATGGCAAACACGCTGTCATTGGCGCAGAATCTGATTATCCTATGCGGACACTATAAAGGTATAGATTATAGAATACGCGAACATCTGATCACCAAAGAAGTGAGCATTGGAGATTATGTACTGACCGGTGGCGAGTTGGCTGCAGCAGTAATGACCGATGCCATTGTGCGTATCATACCGGGAGTTATCGGTGATGAGCAGAGCGCTTTGTCTGACTCCTTCCAAGACAACTTATTGGCTGCTCCTGTCTATACGCGCCCTGCCGAATATAACGGATGGAAAGTACCCGACATCCTTTTGTCCGGACATGAGGCGAAAATCAAAGAGTGGGAACTGCAACAATCCTTTGAACGCACCAAAGCATTACGCCCTGATTTATTAAAGAAAGGATCATCCTAAAAAGCCTTATTGTAAATATTCTTTAAGCATATCCCATACCGCCAAGATATGACATACTGATCCACCCAAGACAAACACATGGAATACAGTGTGCATATATTTCTTTTTGTGCAAGGTATAGAACAAAGCACCGGTAATGTACGACACTCCTTCTGCAATAATCCAGATAACGGCTTCGGGACTCACAGAATCAATCAATGGCTTGAAAGCCACCAACACAGTCAATCCCATCAAAACATAACAGATGGTTTCCAAATTACTGTGATCCTTCAGTTTACAGAAACTCATCACCGTTCCAACTATCGCACACAACCAGATAAAGATAAAGAGGCTCCATCCCCAATAACCTTGTTCTCGTAATGCCAATAAGGTGATGGGTGAATAACTGCCGGCAATGTGCCAATAAATAGCGGCATGATCCCATTTGCGTAATTTTTCACGCCATTTACTGCGCATGGGCCACGCATGATACAAAGTAGAACAAATGTATGATCCCAACATACCTGCTCCATACAGCCATATTCCTATCTCTGCCCAGGTATTTCCTTTACTATATGCATAAACCAAAAACAGCACACACACAGTCAGTCCTAATAATATTCCGACGCCATGAGTAATACTATTAGCTCGCTCTTCACCTTTGGTATAAAAAATAGCCATTTTACTCTTTACATAATTTTGTTTGACAAAGTTAGCTTATTTTTTGATAATGTGCAGATGATTCGTAAAAAGAATTCATATTTATTGGCAGTTTCAACCTCAAATTGTATATTTGCAACATTGAAGATTACCATAAATCAATATGGGCGATAAGAAACATCATTTATACATCATCGCTGGATGCAATGGAGCCGGGAAAACTACAGCAAGTTTCACGGTGTTGCCTGAGATGTTGAATTGCAGGGAATTTGTCAATGCCGACGAAATTGCCGCAGGACTTTCACCTTTCAACCCCGAAGGGGTGGCTATACAAGCTGGGCGATTGATGATAGAACGCATCATACACCTGCTCAGAGAAGGAGAAACATTTGCCTTTGAAACAACGTTAGCCACACGCTCATATGTAAAACTCATCCAACAAGCTCAAAAAAGAGGTTATTTTGTTACCCTTTTATTCTTTTCTCTCAGCACTCCTGAGCAGGCTGTCAAACGTGTAGAAAAAAGAGTGAGCGAAGGTGGACATAATATTCCGCTTGACGTCATATACCGCAGATACGACAATGGGTTAAAGAATCTGTTCAACCTATACATGCCCATCTGCGATTATTGGGCGCTGTACGACAACAGCATATGCCCTGCTAACAAAATAGCAAGCGGATGGAAGAATGAGAAAATAAATATTGCGGATCCTGCCGCTTATCATCAACTTAAAAAGAAATATTGGGATGAGGACGCGAATGAGTGAAGCAGAAGTTTACGAGATGCAACGCAAAATTGATGAAGGCATTCGCCTTGCTCAAAAGCGTCTCATAGCGCGAGCCAAGCACAACAACACAACGCTTGTCATCGCAAGGAATGGTATAGTGGTAGAAGTTGACGCCCATGAGTTATAGCTAACAAAAAATCCGCATTTTGTAATGCGGATTTTTTATGGTCACTTTCTAAAACAAACTATACTTTCCATGCCAAAGCAGCCGCTCCCAAAACAGCAGCTTGTGCATCATCTAATTTTGAGAACAGCATTTGTGCCTTGCCCTTGAATATTTTCATCACATGAGCATCGTATGCAGACTTGATGGGATTCATCAATAAATCGCCCGCCTTGGTCAAGCCACCGAAAAAGATATAAGCCTCAGGACTGGAAAAAGGAGTAAAGTTCGCACAGGTACGTCCCAACAACTCACCTGTAAACTGATAAATTTCACAAGCAATTTTATCACCATGACTGGCTGCAATGGAAACATCTTTTGAAGTTATATTTTCTAAAGGAATATTTCTCAATTCACTTTCATCATTACATTTGGTCAGAATTTCACGTGCAGTACGCGCTACGCCGGTCGCAGAACAATATGCCTCCAGACAACCTTTATTACCGCAACCACATGGACGGGCATCTTCACTATAATCCACTGTCACATGCCCCAACTCGCCAGCAAAACCATCACTACCATACACCAAATCGCCATTCACGACGACACCACTACCTACACCGGTTCCCAGAGTAATCATGATGAAATTTTTCATCCCTTTTGCTGCACCATAAGTCATTTCACCTATCGCTGCCGCATTGGCATCATTTGTCACAACAACATTTACGCCCAAAGCCTCACTAAACAAGCGTGCTAACGGAACAATTCCCTTCCATTCCAAGTTAGGGGCATATTCAATATTACCTGTATAAAAATTGCCATTCGGAGCACCAATACCCATACCATGTATTTTGTCTATACCGCCCACTTGCTCTATCAAGGGTGCTAAAGCTTTTGTACAACATTGTACATACTCCTCCACACTCTGATGTCCTTTGGTTTTCAAAGAAGTTGTTGCGACAATATTAGCATCCGCATCCACGATACCGAAGACTGAATTGGTACCACCCAAATCCAATCCGATTACATAAGGTTTTATCTCCATTTTCTGATTATTTTTAAGGTTACTGAATATTGCAAATATAATCAAAACGGACGTAACCACGAAAAAAATGTAATGATTTTCAGGAAAAAGAAAAAAAGCACCTGGTTTTCTTTAAAATTTCATAAAAAATTCCCAATTTTGCATTAATTATGTGGTTAGAGTCTGTCAGTACATTAGATTTGATCATAAAGGGTCTTTTAATAGGCATCGTAGCATCGGCACCAATGGGGCCTGTTGGTGTTCTATGCATCCAACGTACCCTGAACAAAGGGCGTTGGTTTGGTTTTGTAACAGGTATTGGTGCTGCTTTCAGTGATATCATTTATGCTTTGATTACGGGATTTGGAATGAGTTTCGTGGTTGATTTCATTGAAGACAAAGACAATATGTTCTAT
>JAEIGA010019570.1_pt1 | contig 10322 bp, 9 predicted proteins | sample 9270691 | NCBI WGS metagenome assembly JAEIGA01 (sample SAMN17057246, study PRJNA624740) | gut metagenome | biome: biome; isolation source: fecal sample | host: Bos grunniens | place: China: Xizang | collected 2019
AAGGGTCTCTTTCTTTTTTCTTAATTAAATAAATCATATTATTATGGCTGAAATTGAATATTTTACACAGGCTGGACTTCAGAAATTAAGAGATGAATAGGATCGTCTTATTCTAGAGGAACGTCCAAAAATCGTTCAGGCAATTGCTGAAGCTCGTGATAAGGGAGATCTTTCAGAAAATGCCGAATATGATGCTGCTAAAGAAGCTCAACAACATCTTGAAATGAAAATAGTTGAACTTCAACAACTCATTATGAGTGCCCGTATAATTGATGAATCTAAAATAGATACTTCAAAAGCGTTGTTACTCTCAACAGTGAAAATTAAGAACTTGAAAACTAATGCTATCATGGCTTATACTCTCGTTCCAGAAAAAGAAGCTGACCTTAAAAATCATAAAATATCTGTCACTTCTCCAATAGCAAAAGGTTTGTTAGGTAAATCAGTCGGCGATCAAGTTGAAATACAAGTGCCTGCTGGTAAGGTTATGTTTGAGATAATAGAAATAACACGTTAAGTTATGGCAACAATCTTTACAAGAATCATCAACGGCGAAATTCCTTGCTATAAGATAGCTGAAAACGATAAGTTTTTTGCTTTCTTGGACATCAATCCTTTGATGAAAGGACATACTTTAGTCATACCTAAAAAAGAAACAGATTATATTTTCGATATCGAAGATAACGATCTCGCAGAAATGATGGTATTTGCTAAACAAATAGCCGTTAAAATTAAAGAGACTATACCTTGTACGAAAGTAGGTGTGGCAGTTATTGGTCTTGAAGTGCCTCATGCACACATTCATCTCGTGCCAATGCAAAAAGAAGGCGACCTTGATTTCAAACGCCCTAAACTCCAACTTTCTCAAGAAGAATTTGTGGAAATACAAAAGAAATTGGCGTTTTAAATAAAACTTCATATTAAGAAACAAAAAACCTCAGAATTTAAAATGTTCTGAGGTTTTTTATTTTTGAAATATTATAAACCGAAATCTAAGCAGACTTTAAAAACGAAATTGTCCCATGCTTTATCGTATGAATAAGGCCCATAACGATAAAAAGCTCCTAAACCTAATTTAATGATGCCAATGTTTAAGATGTTGTCGACGATGAGTCCGCTCTCATAATAAAACTTTTGACTTTCTGACTTTGTCGTTTCATGACTTCTTATATCGTTCATCCAAGCGATGTTGGTTAGAATTATTAGTTCAGGGTGGAATTTCTTAAAATCTATTAAGATATTTTTAAAATTGTGTGATAAATATAATGCAGCGAATCTGTCACAGAAAAATTCGTCTGGACTCATAGTGCTGAAACTTTCCATACAATAAATGTCGAATTTATTCTCTCCAGTTCCATAAAGATTAAATACATCCGTGATAGGAGCCAATCCGTTTATGTAACCGAACTGTGCACTTAATGACGTCTCTCCCAAATATCGTGTGTATTTCTTTCCTCTAAATAAAAATTCACATTTGTCGAAGTCGTAAGGACTGCCGAAAACATTTTTCAAATTCTTTTTATAGGAAAACCAAATAATAGGGTTCGCATCACCTTCAACTTTGAATCCGTTTTTAGAATTGACAATTTTTTCACCGAAAGCAATCCTTAATTTAAATTCCAAAAAACTCAGACGATAAGTGTTTTGGCCATTGATTGTTGGCTGTTGACTGTTGGCTGTAGTCTTGTCTGATACTTCAAATCTAGCGAATGCTTTGATATATTTGTTTAAATATGTTGAATAATTGACATAGATGAAATCATTTAATGATGTTGAGTTCGTATAAAAATATTTGAAATTTTCAGGGTTAAGCAGAATTTCGTTTTCTTTGAAACCATAATTTCCTAATCTTTCGAATTTATGATACGCCCCAAATTTTAATTTCATGTCTTTTGAACGTAATATCTTGAAAGTTAAGTCGCTGCCATAATTGAATTTCTTCGCTTTTAACCAATAACTACCGTAACCTTCAAGGGAAAATATTTTCGACAAACGATTGTTTGTCTCCAATCCTAATCCAAACATAAGCCCATTCCCAATGTTATAGCCAATTATGTTGTCAATTTTTAAATTGATGAATCCGATAGGAATCCCATCTATAACCATTGATGATAAATATGAAGTCAGCTGGTCAAGGTTGATTTTATTTGTAGAGAAAATAGAATCGATGGCTTTATATGTGGAGTCGAGTTGCTCGTCGCTGAGTCGTTTGTAACTATATGATGTTATCGTGTCAATTGAGATAATACCGACATTATTCTGCCCGATTAAACAGAAATTAAATATCACGAAAAATAATGTCAGTATCAGTTTGTTCATGGATTGAAACAATTCATAATTAATTTTCAGCTTTCAGTTTCTCATTATTTATATGTCGTTCTTTATCGCGCTTTGTCTTTTTCTCTAGATTTTTTTTGAAAGCTTCCGTCAGGTCGATGCCTGTTTGGTTGGCGAGACAGATAAGAACCCAAAGTATGTCAGCCATTTCGTCTGCCATATTATATTCTGTATCGGATTTTTTGAACGATTGTTCTCCGTAAGTACGAGCGACGATACGAGCAAGTTCCCCGACTTCTTCAGTGAGTAAAGTCATGTTTGTGAGTTCGTTGAAATAACGTACTCCGTGAGTCTTGATCCATTCGTCTACAATTTTTTGGACTTCTTCTAATGTCATAAATATATTTTTTACAAAGTTAAAAAAATCGAAATTCATAATCTCAGAAACTCGGGAAAAAAACTTACTTTTGCAAAAAATGAAAATCGTGGAAAATACTTTTACTTTAGTAGCAAAAACGTTACCAGGCTTTGAAGAGATTCTTGCAGAAGAATTGAAAGCATTAGGCGCAGAAAATGTCAATATTTTATATCGTGCTGTTAGTTTTGATGCTGACAAAGCTTTGATGTACAAGGCGAATTATTGTCTTCGTACAGCATTGAGAATCTTGAAGCCAATACAGACTTTTGTTGCACGCAACGAGTTGATGTTATATAAGAAGATTTTTGAGATCAAGTGGCACGAGATTTTCGGCATTGAAGAGACTTTTGCTATCGATGCTGTTGTGAACGGCAATTATTTTACACATTCACAATATGCAGCTCTTAAGGTAAAAGATGCCATTGCTGATGAGTTCCGCAATAAATTCGGCGCGCGTCCTTCTGTAGATACGGAAAATCCTGATTTGAGAATTAACATTCATATCGATAATGAGAAAGTGACACTTTCTTTCGACAGTTCAGGCGATTCTTTGCATAAGAGAGGATATCGTAAAGCCGTCGATAAAGCTCCTATGAATGAGGTACTTGCTGCAGGACTTATCAAACTTACAGGATGGAATTACGACAAGAATTTCGTTGACTGCATGTGCGGATCTGCAACGATTCCTATTGAGGCAGCTATGGCAGCGATGAATATTCCTGCAGGTTATTTCAGAGAAAACTATGGCTTTATGAAATGGCGCGACTTCGATGAAAAACTCTGGAAAGAAATAAGAACCGCTGCTGATGAGGATATTCGTGACTTTGATTATGAAATCATGGCTTCTGACCATTCTGCTAAAGCTGTTCAAATCGCGATGTCTAATATCAAAGGAGCACACCTTTCACACGACATCAATCTGAGCCAACAAGATATGTTTGAGATGACACCTCCAGAAGGCCCTGGCATCTTGCTAATCAATCCTCCTTATGGCGAACGCCTCGAAGAAAAAGACCTCGTTAATTTGTACAAAAGTATCGGTAATACTTTGAAACATAAATTCAAAGGCTATGAAGCTTGGGTGATCAGCAGCAACAAAGAAGTCTTGAAACTCATCGGCTTAAAACCTTCAAAGAAAATAGAAGTCTATAATGGCTCGCTAGATTGTCGCTTCGTGAAATTTGATATTTTCGATGGAAAATACAAAGACATGAAGACACAAATGAAGAATGAACTTAAAGACTGATAGTTGATATTAAATTTTACAGATATTTTTCTGGCTCTAAATTCAATATATAAATGGCATCTTGTGTTAAGGCTTCCTCAACAGAGATGCCTTTTGTTTTGGCTTTATTTTTTACACTATTATACCAACTTTCATCATTCTTGATATTATTCTTAATATTTGTTAAGATACTATCGATAGTTTCATTGTCGTCAAGTGATAGATTGATGATAGATTGTGAGATAAAACCATGATTTATGTCGTAAAGTTGTGTTGCACTTAAAGAGATCATCACTACATCGGCATCTTTTAACTCTTCAACAAGATTTATTTCGCTGACATTATTATGTTTTGAGTCGTAATAAATAGTGTTGAAATAATACCAATAGTGATAATATTCAAAGATGTCATTCATCGGTAATGTATAAGACATATTCCAAAAGAAAGAGTCTCCCATTACAATCATCTTTGCCTTTTGAGCAGTGAGGTCTGGAATGACATCAACATCGGCATAATAGTTTTTTCTGTATATTTTTTGAGAAGCGATGTTGAGAAGTCTTGCCATGTCGTTATCTGGTCTTCTTGTTTTAGCCAAATATGTCTTGCCAACTTCTATGTTGGGGAAATTCTTTCCGCAGAGATATTCCATATAACGTATGATAGTATCGGAAGCATGAGCACAAGCAATGTTTGACCAATGCATTCCTGCTTTTGGAAAAAGAGGATAATCAACTTTGTCTTTTATTTTTTTAAAATAACTGACAATATCTAAGTGTTGGATTCCATTTTCTGCGAAAGCTTTTGAATAGTAGTCGTAGGCTCTTGTGCTATTATTTTCTTGATATTTAGTATTATTAGGAAGATATTCGGGATAAATTAGGTCTTTGGAAGGAAGCATCAGCACGAAGATTTCTGTGCCATGTTCTTTTAGCATGTCTTGGAGTTTCTTGAGCAAGCTGATGTCTCTGTCGAATCCTTTGATAAGTTGTTCTTCATTATTTGCATATTCAGACATCAAACCTTCGTAATGGTTTTTGACAGATTTTTCGTTAAATAGCCAATGATCTTTGCCTATGCTAACATTTTCGCAATGAGTCTTGCCGAACAATGTCCAAATACATTGATTGTAAAAACGAATGATGGGTTCTCTAAAGGCGAAAGTTTCAGATAAATGTTTTTCTATCCAAACTTGATATTTTGCAGATGAGAAGTTGCTGAAGTTTAAACAAACTTTCTCGGTTTGTATTGTCACACCCTCAAGGTCCTTTATCTTAAAGATATTACATTCTTTCTGTATTATTGGAAGAAAGAGAAATATCAGCAGTATCGAAAACAAACATGTATATATGAAATTGTTATTCTTCATAGATAGGTGCAAAAATAGGTTTTTATGCTTGTCTTTTTTCATGAACGTATTTGTTAAAATCTGAAATAGATGAAAGGACTGAAACCAGTCGCATTAAGAGCTCCTAAACAGAAAATAAATCCAAATAATGATAATACGAAAGCAATGATATGTTGTTTCTTGTTATATTCTGTAAAATAGACTTTTTCCTGCCATCTCAATCCGAATTTGCTGAGAGTGATGAATGAGAAGAATGCTGCGATGAGCATTGTTGTGTAGAAGTGAGGGTCGTCAGAGAAGTGGAAAGGTATGAAATCGAAGGCAAACAAACGTTTGATGAACATCCATGATAAGTCGATTCTTTCTATGCGGAAGAAGCATCGTGTCAATACCACTATTGAGAATGTTATTATGACGGAAGGTATTCTGCCTAATTTGTTCATCCATTTTACGAGGAATAATTTATCAGCACAAATGAAGATGCCTTGTAATGCTCCGTAGATTACGAAATTCCATGCCGCGCCGTGCCACAAACCAGATATAAGAAAACAGAACCAGAGGTTGAAATATTTTCTTGTTTCAGTCTTGACGCGGCTACCTCCCAATGGGAAATAAAGATAATTTTTGATGAAGACACTGAAAGTCTGATGCCATCTGCGCCAGAATTCTGATATTGAAGTTGAGACATAAGGATTGTCGAAATTTTCAGGGAAATGGAATCCTAACATTCTTCCTAAGCCTATAGCCATGTCAGAATAACCTGCAAAATCGAAATAGATTTGGAAGGTAAAAGCGAGAATTACGATCCACGCTGTTGTTGAATCTAAGTTTGCTATTTTAGTCGCGATATCTTGAAGTTGTGCAGATGTTAAGATGTCATAATTTGATGGACCTAGAATTTTGTCGACTTGAAATCCTATGACATCGGCTATTAATATTTTCTTTGAAAGACCTATTACGAAACGATAGAAACCTTGTAATCTGTCGGTCATCAAAGATTCACGTTCTCTAATTTGGTCGGCGATGTCGCAGTAGCGGATGATAGGACCTGCTATGAGTTGAGGGAACATCGTGATATATAACATATAATTGGGAAGGCGTTTCATTGGTTCGTTTACGCCGCGGTAGGTATCTAAAGTATATGTTATGCTTTGGAAAGAGAAGAAAGAAATTCCTATAGGAAGCAGAATCTGCATCCATTCAATAGGTTCGTAGCCGAAAAGACCTGTGAGGAAGTTGAAGTTTTGTATGCTGAAGTTGCCGTATTTGTAGTAAATAAGAAGACCAATACTTATTGTAATTGATATGCCACAAAGAATTTTCTTCGTGAGAGGCTTTTTCGATAAGTACATATATTTTACCAAATAGAAATTGGCAATATTTGAAATGATAAGTTGAATTACAAATCCAGGAGCTCCATAGGCATAAAATATTAATGAAGCTATTAATAGCGTATAGTTGCGAAATTTCTTCGGCGTTATGAAATATAATGCAAGGAATATAGGAAAGAAATAAAGTAAAAAAACGTTGCTGCTAAATACCACACTTAATTATTTTTTGCAAAGATATTGAAATAACATTAATGTTTGTGTTCTTCTAGATAGATCTTACATATGTAATGAATACTTTCTTCAATAGGAGTGAATTTGAAGCCTAATTCCTTGATTATCTTTTCTGAAGAATAAGAATATTTCCTTGTTGCGGTGCGAGCTGTCTCTTTTGTGATGAGAGGTTTCTTGCCTTTAATTTTACCGATGAGCCAGAATATGCGCCATGCTATTTCGCTTAGTGTCTTGCCGACTTTTATGTGAGGAGCTTTGACATTAAAGTTTTGTGCCATCAGGTTGAAAAGATTTTGGTAAGAGATAAGAGCTCCGTTGAGACAGTAGCGCTGTCCGAATTTGTTGTTCTCAATTAGCATTATCATGGCGCGAGCTACATCTTTTACGTCGACAAAACCATTGATGCCTGTCGTGTAGAACGGAAAACCCTTTGCTATGGTGTTGAAGAGTTCGCAGCTGCTGGAATCCCAGCGACCTGCACCTAGTATCAATGACGGATTTACTATAGTCGCGTTGAGACCTTCGGCGATGCCGCGCCACACTTCCATCTCGGCTTCGTGCTTCGAAATGGAGTAGACGCTGTTGTTATTTGACTGCGACCATGGTGACTCTTCATTGATAGGCTCGCCTTCAAGCGAACGCCCAAGTGCCGCGATGGAACTGATATGACAGAATTTCTTCACCCCACAATGCAATGCCGCATTGACCATGTTTTTAGTTCCTTCTACATTGACTCTCATAAGATTGTTCTTGTCGCTTGGGTCGAAGGAAACGACAGCAGCACAATGATAAACCTCATCAACATCCTTCATGGCAGATTCGATGATGTCGTAATCCAAAACATCACCATAAACGAATTCTATGTTGCTCGGAATTTCATTAAAATCGTAACGCTTCAACACATTATTCAACAACGATAAATCACTATTCTTGCGACATAACAGTTTAATCGTGGATAAAGTCTGTTGTCCGTTGTCTGTTGACTGTTGACTAGATACTAACTCTGCTACCAAATGTGATCCTACTAATCCTGTGCAACCTGTGATGAAAATCATGATTTTTATTTTGTTGCTTTGAGCCTTGGGCTTCGAGCTATTGAGATTATTTTATTTACTGCACAAATATACATATTTTAGTTTTACAATTTTCATTGCTTACTGCTCGTGCTTCATAGCTAAAAACATTTTGGCAATATGCTGATAATTATTATCTTTGCGCCATTAAATTTTATATTATGAAAAGATTTTATTTTGCAGTTATTTTATTGAGTTTGTTTTTTGTTGGTTGTAAGCCAGAAGCAGAAGTTCCTACTATTGTTACACAGGAAGTGGATGAGATTTCAACTAATACAGCTAAAGTTACTTATAATGTAGTTGATGATGGTGGTGCGGAAGTTACATCAAGAGGCGTTTGTTGGGATACGATACAAAATCCAACGATAGATAATGATAAAACTAACGACGGAACAGGAATCGGAACATTCACTTCAGAACTCAGCGACTTGATTTCTCAAAAGACTTATTACGTAAGAGCATACGCTGTTAACGCTGCTGGAGTTGCATATGGCGAAGAAAAGAGTTTCTCGACTTTGACAGAAAACGAAGATGAGAATGGAAATGAGGAAGGAATAACATTTGAAAACAAATCTATAACTGTAAATGGCGTAACATTCACTATGATAGCAGTGGAGGGCGGAACTTTTAGTATGGGCGCACAAAGTGAAGATCCGAATTTGCCAAACTACGACAGCGAGGCTTGGGATAGAGAATCTCCCGTACATTTAGTGACACTTTCAGATTATTATATTGGTGAAACAGAGGTGACACAAGAACTTTGGGAAGCTGTTATGGGTTATAATCCAAGTACATTCGTGGGTGATCAGAAACCTGTGGAACAAGTCCCGATAAATGATTGTCAAACTTTTATAAACCAGTTGAATTCTTTGACAGGTGAGAATTTTCGACTTTTGACAGAAGCAGAATGGGAGTTTGCAGCAAAGGGAGGCAATAAGTCTCAAGGTTATAAATATAGTGGCAGCGATAACATTGATGATGTGGCGTGGTATTCTGCCGATGGTAAGAAAACACGTGATGTGAAAAATAAATTGCCTAATGAATTAGGTATTTATGATATGAGTGGTAATGTGATGGAATGGTGCCTGGATTTATTTGGTAATTACAGCAGCGAACCTCAGATTAATCCAACAGGAGCTGCTTATGGTAGCGACTATGTTGTTCGTGGCGGATGCTGCCTTAGCAATCCTACTTATTGTAGAACAACTGTTCGTAGTGCTTTCCTTGTTGGTGGACAGAGTTGCGGCATTGGATTCCGTTTGGCACTTTAGTCCCATTTGTTTATCCTTTGTCAATAATTATTTTTTCTGATATTTTGGATTTTTGAAATTTTGAATTTTAAAAAAAAAATGTATTTTTGCAAAAAGTAAAAAAGATAGTAGATTACATAAAACATAATACCATGGCTAAGAATTTTGTAGAAGAATTGTATTGGCGCGGCATGCTTCATAGTATGACTCCGGGCACTGAAGATCAACTTAGAAAAGAAATGACAACCGGTTACCTCGGTATTGACCCGACAGCCGACTCTCTTCATATAGGTCACCTTTGTGGTATTATGATGCTTCGCCATTTCCAACGTGCAGGTCATAAACCACTCGCTCTTCTCGGTGGAGCAACAGGTATGATTGGTGATCCATCAGGAAAATCAGCAGAACGCGTATTGCTTACAGACGAGATATTGAATCATAACCAAGCATGTATCAAGAAACAACTTTCTAAGTTCTTAGACTTTGAAAGCGATGCACCAAACAGAGCAGAACTCGTTAATAATTACGACTGGATGAAAAATTATTCATTCCTTAACTTTATTCGCGACATCGGAAAACATATCACCGTTAACTATATGATGGCAAAAGACAGTGTCAAGAAACGTTTTAGTGGAGAAGGTGAAGGTATGTCTTTTACAGAGTTTAGCTATCAGCTCGTTCAAGGTTATGACTTCTTATATTTGTACCAAAACAAACACTGTAAACTTCAACTCGGTGGTTCAGACCAATGGGGTAATATCACAACTGGTACAGAATTGATTCGTCGTAAACTTGGTGCAGAAGAGACAGCATACGCTCTCACATGTCCGCTCATCACTAAAGCCGACGGCGGTAAATTCGGCAAGACAGAAAAAGGTAACATCTGGCTTGACCCAGCTAAGACGTCACCTTACGCATTCTATCAATTCTGGATGAACTGTTCTGATGATGACGCCGCTAAATATATCAAGATCTTCACATTGTTAAGCAAAGAAGAGATCGATGCTCTCATCGAACGTCATGAAGCAGAACCACATCTTCGTGAACTTCAACGTACACTCGCTCGTGAAATCACTACAATGGTTCACTCAAAAGAAGACCTTGAAATCGCAGAAGAAGCAACACAAATCCTCTTCGGCAAAGGTACTTCAGAAGCTCTTCATAAATTTGAC
>JAEIGA010019571.1_pt1 | contig 10322 bp, 8 predicted proteins | sample 9270691 | NCBI WGS metagenome assembly JAEIGA01 (sample SAMN17057246, study PRJNA624740) | gut metagenome | biome: biome; isolation source: fecal sample | host: Bos grunniens | place: China: Xizang | collected 2019
TAGTCGTTGATAATCTCATCTCGTTTCTGAGCCTTCTCCTCTGCCGAGAGGTCGCTCTTTTCAAGTTCGGCAACCTCGCTGCCGATGTCGGGCAAGACGAAGAACTTATCCTCGTTGAAGTACTTCGACAATACCTCATGACCCTTGTCGGTAAGCTCCACCGAGTTGAGCTTCTCATCAATTACGAAGTAGAGCTCATCGGTAATCTCGGGCATGCGGCGGTTGTTGTCCTGCATGTATATGTTCTCGGTCTTCTGGAACTGCACCTTGATACCCTGCTCCGAGAGGAACTTGATGATAGGCTTGTATTTTGGCAGACCTTTGTGCGCACGAGACAGCAACACGCCACCCTCCTCGGGCTTGCCCTCGGCGAAGAGACGGCGTGCCTCGGCAACCAACGAAGTGACAAAGTTCTTTTGCAGGCTGTAGAGGTGCTCAATCGAAGGACGGTAGTTCTCAAACATCTGGTCCTCACCCTTTGGCACGGGACCAGAGATAATCAGAGGCGTACGGGCATCATCAATCAATACTGAGTCGACCTCATCGACAATGGCGTAGTGATGCTTGCGCTGCACCAAATCTTTGGGCGACGATGCCATGTTGTCGCGCAGGTAGTCGAAGCCATACTCGTTGTTTGTACCGAAGGTAATGTCGGCGAGGTATGCCTTGCGGCGTGCCTCCGAGTTAGGCTGGTGCTTGTCGATGCAATCAACCGACAGACCGTGGAACTCATACATAGGTCCCATCCACTCCGAGTCACGGCGTGCCAGGTAGTCGTTCACGGTCACCACATGCACACCCTTGCGTGCCAGGGCGTTTAGGAATACAGGCAACGTAGCCACCAGAGTCTTACCCTCACCCGTAGCCATCTCGGCAATCTTGCCCTTGTGAAGCACAACACCACCGAAGAGCTGCACGTCGTAGTGTACCATCTCCCACTTAATGTCGTTGCCTCCGGCAGTCCAGTGTGTGGCATATATGGCCTTGTCGCCTTCGATAGTCACGAAGTCCTTGTGGGCTGCCAGGTCACGGTCGAATGGTGTGGCTGTAACCTCCACAGTCTCATTTTCGGTGAAGCGGCGAGCCGTATCCTTCATGATGGCGAAGGCCTCGGGGAGAATCTCATCAAGCTTCTGCTCAATCTTCTCGTCAATGCGCTTCTTGGTATTCTCTATATCCTTTGAAATCTTCTCCTTCTCGCCGAGTGAGATGTCTGAGAACTCCAACTTGCTCTTCTGCTCCTCGATGTGGGCCTCATCTTGCGAGATGAAGTCGGCAATCTGCTTCATCAATGCAGCACTATGCGCACGTAGCTCATCGTTTGTGAGTTGTGTGATAGAGGGGTATATCTCCTTAATTTTGTTTACATAAGGCTCTATCTGCTTGCGATCCTTATCAGCCTTTGAGCCGAAAAACAGTTTAAGTATGCTACTAACTATATCCATGATGTTATCGTGTTTTCGTATTTACGGTGTTTAATCTTACAAAGGTAGTGATTTCTTTTTAAGATTCAAAATATTAGATCAATAACGACTCTCAAACATATCATATTACCCTTGTCAGAATATTGCAACAATTGCAATAATCATGTCGATTTCCTATTTCATCCTTCTACGTTGTTTTCGTTTTGCGCCTCCTCCTTGCGTTTAATCTCATTTAGGATGGCAACTCCCACAGGACACTCCTCGCATCGTTGTTTGTGGCAATACTCAAACGAAAGTTGCAGCAATGCCTGCGAGTCAAATGCTGTTTGTGCCAGCGAACCATAGTTGTTCCACTGAGCAATTACAGAGTTGCTTTCGGCTGGTAAATCCTCCAACAGTGATATGGCTCGGTTACGCAGGGTGTCGTTGTTGATATAATCACCATAAGCATATTGCATCTGCGCTACCAGGTTGATGGCCAGCAGATCAGTCTTGGTGCGCCCCAAACGCTTTGCGACGGTGCGTTTATTCTCCGATGCTGGGGTGTAGTGATTGGTCCAATATGGCAGAGTGGGGGAACTGAATAACTTGTGAACGTCATCCCTTGTACGACAAACCAGCATGCACTCCATGATATCGGCATTGTAGCTCAGGAGCGTGGCAATCTGCGAAAGACGTAGTATAGGGTGATTGTTGGGATATATCTTGGTGAGCTTCCACTCCTTGGGCTCCATCTCTTGAATAGAGTATTTGGTTGAAAGATATGAAAAGTTGCGTTTCAGATTTAGGATATACTCATCGTGAGGGTATAGCTGAAGCAGCCCCGAAGTTCCGATGAGCATGGCCTCGATGTTTTGCGGCACCATTCTCTCGCGCAGGATAGCAGCAAAGGATACTCTATGTGCCAGCGTAGTGAATGCCTCCTTGTTGTCCATACCTCCCATCGTGCGCAACAGCATGATGTAAAACGTTTGTTGCCAATTCTGCTCACTTTCGATGTATATATGCTGAATGTCATTGTATTTACGCTTCAGACGTTCAAATCCCAAAGTGTTATACAACGTAAGACGCCGCAATGTGCCGATACGCGACAGGTAGGCCCCACAACCGAAGTATGAAGCACCGGCTTTCAGCCTGTTGATATGACGTTTGACATCCATTGCAATTAATGCTGTGGGTGGGGGTTATAATAGGTTTAGTTCCAGCAGAGCCTCCTCACTCATCATGCTTCTATCCCAGGGTGGTTCGAAGGTTAGAATGATATTTACCTTCTCCACGCCGTTAATCTTCTTCACCTGGGTGTTTATATCCTCAATTAGCATATCTGCCATAGGGCAGTTGGGAGCCGTCAGAGTCATGCGTATGTTGGCAACACACTCCGGGTCGAAATCAATCTCATAGATAAGCCCCAAATCGTAGATATTCACGGGAATCTCGGGGTCATATATGTTTTTGAGTGTCATGACAATATCATGTTCCACTCGTAGTATCTCTTCAGGTGTCATGTGCTAATCGTTTTGTCTAGAGTTTAGTGCCAGAGCATACATCTTCATCTGCTTGATCATGGCCACCAAACCATTACTTCTTGTTGGCGAGAGGTTTTCACCCAGTCCTATTGCATCGATAAAGTAGAGGTTGAGGTCGATAATCTCCTGTGGTGTGCGACCATTCATCACACGCACCAGCAAGGCTATGATTCCCTTGGTGATGATGGCGTCACTGTCGGCCGAATAGAATATCTTGCCATCCTCAATGCGAGCATCGACCCACACTCTGGACTGGCATCCCTGAATGACATACTGCTCGGTGCGGTGTTCGTTTGCAATGACGGGCAGGGTGTCGCTCAATTCTATGAGGTAATCATATTTATCCAACCACTCATCAAAGATTGAAAACTCCTCGATGATGGCCTCCTGAATGTTATCTTTCATTGTCAAGTAAATTAAAATATTGTTAATACCTCTCCTTCGCTTGCCGAGGGCGTGTTTACACCCATCAGTTGAGCCTGCGTAGCGGCGAGAGATGTTATATCAACCTTCTCGTTTCTTTTCGCAGCGGCAACGCCTCCGCCATATATTAATAAAGGTACGTGTGTGTCGTAACGGTACATAGTGCCCGACAGTGAGCGTACATTCTCAATCTCGGCAATCCACCCGGGCATTAAGTTCAGCACAACATCGCCCGAGCGGCGAGGGTAGAATCCATTTTGTATTTTTCGACCATACCCACTTCCGAAATAGCTGCTGCGCAGAGCCTCTGCCGAGAGGGCATGAGCCACACCGCGCAACTGCATTGCAAATGTTGCTACATCATACTGCACATCGGCAATCGAGAGCCCCTTCTCATATATGAGGTTATGGTTTAGATAAATAGCGTTGTCTATAATTCCCAGTACCCACTCTCCGTTGCCATGCTGTGAACCTATGAAGGCGTTGATGATAACCTCAGCCTGACGTACATTGAAACGACCCTGTTCCTTGCCCGGTGAGTTGAAGGATGGGCTTGTGCCGTGGTCCGAGGTGAGTGTCACAACCACCTGCTTAGGGTCGGTAACCTGTGCCAGGGCAAATACCAGGAACTCCTCCAAATCTCGGTCCAGACGATACAGCATATCTTCATACTCAACCGATTCTGTGCCATAACGCGAACTTATGAAACGAGGTGTGTCCAGCACAATGTTCAGTATATCGGTATCCTCATCCTGCCCCATGCTGTTCTTGGCTATGAGTTGCTTGGCAAATGCCAATACGGCGGTGTTGCCTGCGGGGGTGTAACACATCTGTCCGAATATATCCACCGAGTTGGTGTTTAGGGTGATGTTTTCATTCTGAATATAGCTTAGTTCCTTGCCCTCGCTCTTCAAATCCTCCATGCACGACACCTGCGAGTTGTGGTAGTTGCTGAACTTCAGCAGAGGAGACCACTTCTTGGTAATCATCATCTCGTGAGGGGTGGTGCGGTTGTACTCGGCAATCCATTTGTCGAGGTCTTTGCCGTAGTATGATGTTGTTGTCCACGCCGATTTCAGGGTCTCCATCCAATATGCCTTTCCAGCGTGGCCTGCCATTACTATTGCCGACAGAGGTTCAACAGCCACGGTGCGGATGACGCTCTTATTGTTGTATTCCGCCAAGGCATCACTCAGAGTCTGTGCAGATAACTGTCGAGGCGAATAGTCGCCCGACCCGGTGCTGTAATTCACGCTGTACTCCTTGTCATCGTGTATGAGCGACAGGCGCTTGTTGGTTACGTAATCATACCAGCCATCTGCCACCACACCATGTACTGAAGGCATGGCTCCCGTAGATATTGTTGCAAGACCTACGGCAGTTGTAGTCTGCATATAATCGTACGAAGCGTTTGTAAACCACATGCCACCATCGCGGAGTTTGTTGAAACCTCCTGTTGAGAAGTTGTCGCTGTAACGGGTGAGGTCATCGGCATGCATCGAACTCACCACGATGTTAATCATCAAGCGGGGCTTTACGGCTTGAGCATGGCCAAGTGACGAATAAGTCGTTAAAAATAAAATTGTTAATGCTATATTGCGTAAAATATTTCTCATATATCGTTTTTTTGTGGCTGTAAAATTACTACAATTTTTATAAATGCGAACCAAAGAAGGCTCTTTCCTTTGCAAAATCTAATCCGGGGCACAACTCCTCTGCATGTTCAATTGCCAGCAACTGCTTTCGGCAGAAATCATGATATGCTTCGGCGTTGGGGTTAAAGGGGCGGTGGCTTGCCGCTTGCGTTATTTTGGCAATCTGCTGCATTAATTCCTGCGCATCTCTGCTGATGGTTGCTTCAACGAATCGCTGCCATATGTATTCCACAGCGGTTGGTGATGGATGTAGCATATCTTCATCATAGAAGCGGTAGTCGCGCAATTCATCGTTCATAATTTCAAACGAGGGAAAGTAGCTTGCGTTGGGATGCAGGCGTATCAACTCCTCCACGGCCAGACGCAGTGTGGCTTTGCTCAAGGAGTTTTGCTCCAGTCCATCACTCAAGTGGCGTATGGGACTTACTGTAAATATAACATGTTTTCCGGCAAGGGAGCCTGCCAGAATGTTGTTCCAGCACTCCACAATCTCTCCCACCGACAATAGCTCCCGACGGAATAACCTATGTGGTTGCTTATGGCAGTTGGCAACAACTTCGCCACTTGTCATCAATCGATATACCCACGCCGTACCAAAGGTGATGATGAGGGTGTCGGCATGTTGCAACGCCTCTTTCCCTTCATCTATTGCCTGCTGCATGGTGGCAAGAGCCTGCTCTTTGTCTGGAGCCGAGAGTGAGGAGTGGAAGGCGTAGTTAAACCACTGCCCGCCATCGTAATTTAGCTCGTCAGACTCCACCTGATGACCTGCGGCCATGTGTTGCAAAGCCGAGGCTATGGAATGGGGGTTAAAGAGTATGCCTGTGGGTGATGTTGTGACATGAAACTTTGCATCACGCAGTTTGCGGGCGATGTTATCGGCAAAGCACGACCCTAGCGACAATATGCGTGAGTCGTAGCCTATTTGCGGTGTTAATGGCTTGATGTCTATGTGTGTAAAAAACTGCATTGTTATATTTCGCTAAGTTCCAGCCAGCGCATCTCCTTAGTGTCCAGCTCATCTATTATCTTCGCAATCTGTGCCGAGGTGGCATTCAGAGCCTCGTGAGTCAAATTGCCGGAGCATAGTTGCTCCTCCAGCTCTTTTTTACTCTGCTCGAGCTGGGCAATATCTTTCTCCAGCTGCTCCAGCTCCCGCTGTTCCTTGAACGAGAGCCTGCGCCGTTGTGGGGCTGCAGACTGCGCCCTGCTGTTGCTTGCCTCGCGTTCCTTCTCCGCCACCGCTTTCGCCTGTCGGGCCTGGGCGGCCTCCTCCTCTTTGATGTACTCACGGTACTCGCTATATTGACCTATGAAATCCTTTACATGGCCTCCCTCGCGGAAGATAAACAGGTGATCTACGGTCTTGTCCAGGAAGTAACGGTCGTGCGATACAATCAGCAGGCAGCCCTTAAATGCGAGCAGATACTCTTCCAGTACATTCAGTGTGAGTATGTCGAGGTCGTTTGTCGGCTCGTCAAGAATCAGGAAGTTGGGGTTGCGCATAAGCACCGTCAGCAGGTACAATCTCCGCTGCTCGCCACCGCTCAATATCTCTATGCGCTTGTTGAGTGACTCCTGTGGAAAGAGAAATTGGTTTAGGAGTGAAGTAACCGACACATGATGCCCATCCTTTGCGGCAACCGTCTCGGCAATATCTCGCACTATCTCCAGTACGGTTTGCCCGGGTTTGAAATTTATGCCATCCTGACGGTAGTAACCTATGCGCAACGTTTCGCCTCGCTCAATGGTGCCTTTGTCGGGCAGCAGGTTGCCGGTCATCAGGTTGAGGAATGTGCTCTTTCCCACACCGTTCTTTCCCACGATGCCCACCCGCTCGAAACGTGAGAACTTATAAGTGAAGTCGCTGAGCATACACCTCTGGTCGAAGTGCAGCGTGACACCCTCACAGTCGATAATCTTGCCGCCCAGACGTGATGTGGCCACGTCAATCGACATGTTGCGTTGTGCAAGGCTCACCGATGCCTTGTCCTTCAGGTCGTAGAAAGCATTTATGCGGTATCGTGCCTTGCCCGTGCGAGCCTGTGGTGTGCTGCGTATCCACTCCAGCTCACGGCGCAGCAGGTTGCGTGCCTTGTCGATGTTGGCCTGCATATTGTTATATCGTTCCTCTCGTTTCTGAAGGAACGACGAGTAGTTGCCTTTGTAGATGTATAGCTCGCCCCGGTCAAGCTCGAATATGGTGTTGCATACTCTGTCCAGGAAGTAGCGGTCGTGGGTGACCATAAGCAGCGTGCAACGCGATTTTTGCAGGTGAGCCTCCAGGTACTCAATGATGTCAATGTCGAGGTGGTTTGTCGGCTCGTCCATAACTAGGAAATCTGCATCCTGCAACAGCATCAACGCAATGGCGGCACGTTTTGCCTCACCTCCCGACAACTCGCCCATGGGCTGGTCGAGACGCGAGAGCTTGAGTGAAGAGAGAATCTGCTTTACGCGTTGCTCGGCACTCCACCCATCCACAGCATCCATGGCCGCCATAGCCTGCGTGATGGCGTGCTGATTGCCCGATGCGATGGCCTTCTCGTAATCGCATATAACCTCATAGGTCTTGCCCATGCGGGAGTAAACCTCATCGAAGAGTGTGCTTGTGGGGTTGAATTCACAGCTTTGGTCAAGAAAGGCGACCTTGATATCCTTCATGAATTTAATCTCGCCACCACGGTCCGAGGAGTCAATGCCCGCGAGTATCTTGAGCAACGAACTCTTGCCCGTGCCATTGGGAGCTATCAAGGCAATCTTATCTCCTTCGTTTATGTTGAAGCTGATGTTACGAAAGAGTACCTTGTCGGCGTATGACTTGCTTATGTTTTCTACCTGAAGGAAACTTGCCATGTGAAGGATTATTGTTTGTTGTTACTCTCTATTTTTCGCAGAGTGCGTTTTGTGCCCTTAATCTTCTTCGCTGAGAAGTTGTGCCGCACGGCCCTCTGTGCAGCCTTTTGGCAGTAGGCTGCCGTGGCGGGCGTTACGGCAACCATTCCCTTGTTGATGCGAAGGGTGTTGCCGAGCATTGACCGCTTGGTGTATGGGGCAATCAGCACCTCATACCAGGTGCATGCCAGGGCATACCTGCCTGCGCCGTAGCCCATGTGGTAACCGTCGCGTGTGAGGTCTTGAGGGTGGTTGTTTATAGCCGATTGACGCAACAACTGAATAGTTGTGCCTGCGGGGATTATAATCTCAATCTCGGGGTGAGCCTGAGCCGCAGTCTGCGAGGCATCCATTATGGCAGCGAGCATCTTTCGGGAGTCGTTGTCATACTTTACAAACTCGCCATGTGTGCTGTTGGTGCTGTATGACCATGTCATGTGCCACGCAATGCGGGCATTGGGTTGCGCCTGGCGGATGATTTTTATCAACTCACCCAGATAAGGTTCATAGCTGGAGTAGATGCCCGAGTTGCCCGATTGCTGTTGCAGGGTGATGATGTCCCACTCGCCCAGCTTTAAGGCATCATTCAATGAAAATTTATTCCTATGCTCTATCCAGCGGTTTTCACCTTGTTTCGACTGTGTGAAGATGTAGGGGCTTTCGCTGTTTTGGTGAAAGTTGAAGTGCTGCTTCAGAGAGCATCCTCCGACAAAGAGACGTGCTACCTCTACATTTTTTACATCCAGATTCTCAAGCAGCGCAGGGATATACTCCATGCCGTCATCCGAGAAACTGTTGCCGATGGCAAGTATGCGCAACACACCATCATCGTGCGATTGGGCGTAGGCTACTGCGCTGTACGCAACCATAAATGTGGTTGCGAGCCAAATGATAAGTCGTTTCATACCCCGAGATTAATAAAGGTTGTCGTACATTGATTGGCTCTTGTCGTACTTCAAATCCTGAAGTGACGCCGCCTTCACACCAATATGGAAACTCCAACTCTTGTAGTGACCGAAAGGAATCCACGAGAACGACATCTGCCAGCAGTGCAAGTCTCGTGTGATGTTGATTGATGTAGCCGAGAGTTTACCGCTCGATATATCGAAACCTCCCGATATGGTAGCACCCATCTTCTGCGAGAAGGTCAAACTACCATTGAAACCGATAGTCTGCGTGATGTTACGTTTGACTCCCGTAGTGCCGTTATTTACGTAGGAGACATTGTAGTTGATGTTATAATTAAACCCAACATTCCACGGCAGCGAGAAATCATAATATGTCTGCGCCATGTAACGTCTTCGCAGTGCGGGGTCCATTCGCCCATAGGGGTCGTAGAATGGATTTGTATATTCTGGAGGGATGCTATTGATATCGTTAATAGCAGGTATAGAGCTCTCGCGCGATTTGAACGAGTAGCCAAAGCTCCAGCCTGTGTTCATGATACGTCCCAAATTACCTCGGCGCCAAGTGAGCTTGTCGTAGCGTTTACCCTGAGGTGTAACCTCATAAGGATCGAGTGTCGCTCGCAGATTGATGCCAAACTTCTTTGATATTGATGAGCGGAGCGAGAGACTTATGGTCGATAGCTTCATTGAATCGGCAAGGAAATTATATGAACCACTAATGCCCAAATCATCGATGAGTTTCACCTTCTTGATTCCCGTGGTATCTCGCTTGCTCAGCACCTTCATCTCAAGACTTTGCGAGAGTGAGAACGACATGGACATACTTTCGCTTGTGGGCGGTACTCCATAGGCATTTTCCGAGAATGGAGAATAGACCATCGTGCGACCAGTAGAGTCGCTCTGGATGGTTTGGTAGAATCCATACTTCTGATTTCCAAAGTTTGGCGAATATGAGAAGCTGATTTGTGGGTTTATGGTGTGGCGCAGAGCCTGCAGCTTAAACTCCTTGTACTTTTCCTTCACTTGCCACATGCCATAAATGGTGGTAGACATTGATACACCCGCGTTGTAGTTATACAGGCGATAGAAACCATACTCAGGGTCGAGGTTCTTGACCTTGTTGGTGGTTGGGTCCCACTCGCGCTCATTCTTCTTGAAATACCAACGCTCGGTGTAGTTTACGTTGGGTGTGATGTTGAGGTGATTGAACAGGCTGAACGATGCCTGGATAGGTATCGTGTGCTGAATACCGTTACGCATCTTGTCCATGGTCTCTCGTGTGAAGATTGTGCTTTCGGTGGCGGTCACCGAGTTGGTCAGCTTGGCCGAATATCCCATCGATATCTTCTCATACCAGCGGTCCTTACCCATCTTTAGCTTGCGCTTTAGCGGGAAGAACTTTGACACGTTGAATGAAATGTTGGGCAAAGTTGCAGATATCGCTTTTGTCTGCGAGTTCTGTGATACGGCCATGTTCATCGATAGCGAGAA
>JAEIGA010019572.1_pt1 | contig 10322 bp, 21 predicted proteins | sample 9270691 | NCBI WGS metagenome assembly JAEIGA01 (sample SAMN17057246, study PRJNA624740) | gut metagenome | biome: biome; isolation source: fecal sample | host: Bos grunniens | place: China: Xizang | collected 2019
AAAATACATGAAGGGAGATTTTACAATGGGAAACAGAGCAATCATCAAAACCGAGAGCGGCCACATCGGCCTGTATCTCCACTGGAACGGCGGCCGCGACAGCGTGGAAGCGTTCCTCGCCTACTGCAAGCTGAAAGGGCACCGGCCCCCGGAAACGGATGGCTACGGCTGGGCCAGGCTCGCCCAGGTCGTTGGGAATTTCTTTGGCGGCACAACTTCCGTCGGGATGGTCGAAGTCGGCGGCCCGAAAGATGGCGAATGGTGCGACAATGGCGCGTACATCATCCGCAACTGGGAGATCGTCGGCCGGGAGTGCTTCGAAGGCAAAGAGCAAAACGAATATGACCTTTGGGACATGCTCCGCGAGATCGACCAGCACCAGCCCGAGGCCGACCGTCTGGGCGCTTACCTGGACAGCGTGATCGTTCCGGTCGAAGACGTCAAGATCGGCGACGTCGTGACTTTCATAGACTGGAACGGCGAAGTGAAGACCTCCCCTGTTATCGGGATCGGCGAAGACATCACGGTAAACGGGACAGACGTCAAGGGCATGCCGTTCCTGGGTCTTTACGGAAGCGACCCGGAGCACAATATCAACAACTATCTGCGGGAGAAAACGGTCCGCCTTCTTCCGAAGCAGGCGCAGCAGGAAGAAAGCCCTGTGGAGATCTTCATCAATGACCAGCTGAAAGGCATTGAATTGAAGTTTAAGACCAGGCCGACCGAGGAAGTCCGCGCAGAACTGAAGGCCGGCGGCTGGAAGTGGCACCACAAGAAAGCCCTGTGGTATGCCAAGAACGACCCGGAGCACCTGCAGAAGGCCCAGCAGATCGCGGCAGCTGCCATTAAGTAAACGAGATCCCGCCCCGGAGGTAACGAGGGCAGAAAGGACTTCACAATGGAAATCAGCATCAGCGCAACGCTCATTGATACCATGCTTTGGCACATCCAGCGCGAGATCATGGACCGGCACGGCTACAGCGCATCGCAGCGCATGATGGCCCCGCTCCAGTGGTACATCAACACCGGCCGCGCTTCCCTGGATTTCCTCAAAGCTCTGTACCTGACCCGGCCGGTTTTGGTTGCTCGGGATCTGGCCAAAGGCGGCAGCGATGATGAAATCATCCGCCGCATCTGCAAGCGCATCAAATACGAGGCCTGCTAATTGAAGACGCCCTCGCCCGCCGGGCCACAATAGGCGGGCAGAAAGGAATTGACCATGAAAAGAACAGAAACAGCGCACGCCCTCGCGGCCGACATTGACCGGCTCGCATATCTGACTGACCCCTACGAATATTGGGACGTTATCGGCGGCCGCGACGATGAAAGCATCAGCGCCCACGTGGCCGGCATTGCTTTTGACCTGATGACCGGAAACGCCCGGCCGTATCTGGAATGGTTGGCGGAGCAGGTGAAGGACCACAACAACAGCGAAAAGGACCGGTGCCGCGCCTATGACCGGCTGATCCGCCTGGAAAACTTCTTGACAGAGTTAAACCCCTGCGATATGATGGAGGCATCAACATGAAGGGAGCCAACAGCATGGAGACCGAAGCCCGCAAAGCCTGGACAAAGGCAAACACCGTCTTTATCGGCGTGAAGCTGCAGAAAAGCACGGACGCCGACATCCTGCAGTATCTGGAAGGCAAGCAGAACCAGACCGAAATCAAAAAAGCGCTCCGGCTCTTGATTGAGACCGAGCGCAAAGAGCAAGAGCAGGGCTGATCCCCTGCTCTTTTGTTTGGGCCGTTCGTAAAACGTTCGTAAAATTGCAGTTTTATTTTCCGAATTTCAGTCTTTCCTATTGCGCTACAGCACAATTTTCTGTACTGCCAAAAAGCCGGAAAAGCCAGTAAAATCAACGGAAACAAAGAAAAATCCCGGAAGCTCAAGGCCTCCGGGATTTCCTGTTTTTGGTGGACGATACAAGACTCGAACTTGTCCCAAAAGCCCTATACCGCTTGATTTTCCTGCATTTCTTTTTTCTGTTCGGAATTTTGTTCGGAATTTTGCAGTTTGCCGCCGTTGACGATCCGTTCAAACCTGGCGTTTATTTTCGCGTCGGCAGCCCGTCGGCCGCTGCTGAAAGCATGAGTATATGTTCCCTTCATGGTGCTGTCGGTCTTCCATCCTCCCCGCTCTTGTGATACCACCGTCGGGATCTCTTCCTCCGCCATGACGGAAGCCGCGACGTGCCGCAGATCGTGGAAGCGCATTTTGGGAAGCCCGGCGTCCTCCAGGCATTTCTGGAAGCGCATGTAAACGGCATGCCCGCTCCGTGGCTCCAGCACGTCGCCCTTTACTGCGTTTATCAAGCTCATCATGTACTCGGGCATTTCGTGGACCCTGGGCCGCTCTTCCTCTTTGCCGCCCTCCCGGCGCTCCGGTTTGCCGTAGGTGTCCACGACCGTCTCCACCATGTACAGCTTGTTCCCCTTAAGGCTTTTGCTTTTGGTAAAGCCCCGGATCTCCGACATGGAGAACGTGAACCACATGGACAGCAGGCAGGGAAGCTCCACATCCGTTCCCTGGATCGCGGGAAAGATTTCCTCCGGCGAAAGCACCGTCCGAAACTTGCGCGGATTGCTCGGCAGATCCACGTCAAGCTCCAGGCCCTTGACATATTTCCGCAGCACGGAAGCCACAAGCCCGTAAGCGTCTATGACCGTTTTCGGCGCGATGGTCCCGCCCTTCCTCGACGGCTTCCGCAATTCCTTTTCCACGGCGTCGTCCAGATCGTCGGAAGTGATAGCGTTTATATCCATCTCCATCAGGTCCTGGAAGCGATGGTCCCGGATATACTCGTATTGTTCCACCGTCCGCTTTTTGATCCTCGCCCGGCGGCTTTCAACGTAGTTGTCTATCGCCGTTTTCAGCTGCACCGGCTCCGGCTTTGGCGCATGCTCGCCCTTGGCCTCGGCGTCCAGCCATTGGCGCCTTGCCTTCAGCGCGTCCGCCGTGCAGGCCTCGGCGCTTTCTCGCGTAATGCTCTGCCCCTCTTTGCGGAGTTCGATGTTCCATTGCCCGCTTTTGAGCTTTCGCGGTTTCGGCACGGTGATCTCTTTTTTCGTCTCCCGCTTCTTCCTTGCCAGCCGCTCCCCGCATAGCATACAGTACACTCCGGCCTTTGGCGTCGTTCCCCCGCAGTATTTACATGTAACTACTTCATACTCCAACTGTTTAACACCACCAGACGCCGCCTGCGCTCTTCTGCGCCCTTCACCGCATACGATATACCCCGTCGCCAGAATCGCTCTCAGGGCCTCCCAGAAGCTTGTCCAGAAGCATGTCCATTCTGCGGTCCTTTTTCTCGATTTGAGACAAAAGGAATTCGATCCGCCTTTCCAGATGCTCCCGCATTTCCTTGAGCCGTTCGATCTCCTCCGCCTGCTTGTGGACCATGGCCCGCAGGCCGGCGAGCTCCGCTTCCATCTCGGCCTCGTCGCCCAGAAGGACCTTTGCAATCGGCAGCAGGGTACCCTCATAGTTGAAAGAGTCCTTTTCCTCGGACCCATCGGCAAAAACCCGCTTCAAAGTGGACATCGCCATCCCGCAATTTTGCCGTTCCATCTCGGCCAGAATGTCGCTGTATGACAGCTTTTTCTCCCGCTTGGCGTCCTTCAGCCTGCGTATTAATTCCTGTGATCTTGTCAGTTCCATGATAGTCTCTCCCATCGGCCAGGATGGTCTCATAGAAAGCACTTCCCTTCCCAGAGCTCGGCCTTGAATAATACCGGCTCCATGCTTTATGCTTTGACCATCCCAGGTTGATTGTCGCGGAGGGGCAGCGGCTTGGCGGCTCGGTTGTCCCTCTGCGACAATTTTTTGTTTAATTGTCCTGTTTATTGGACTGCCGATCCCCTATTATTGTCTTAGAAAGGCAAAAGGAGACTGACAGCATGAATAACTTGGATAGATTGCACCAGCTGATTAACGAGCATCCGGATCTTCTCGAGATAGCACTAAGCCTTCTAATCGACCCAGGAAGCGTTCCTGCTCCTCCGGCGTCAGGCGCATAAACAGCGCGTCCAGCAGCTCCAGACGCTCCCGCCTCGCCTGCTCTTCCGGCGTAACCGTCCCGCTCTTCGGAGCGGGATTTTTTTCGTCCGTCTCGCCCCGGAGCCATTCGACGCTGACGCCATACTTTGCCGCGATCTCGTGCAGTTTCTTTTTGTAGGAATCGCTGGAGCCATTGATCCACATGGACACAATGTCGCCGCTGTCATATCCAAGGCCACGGGCGAACTCCGCTTTTGCCCCGTGCCGGATCTTCCCGTCCGGCTTTTGCGGAAGCAGGGAAAGAATGCGTTCCAGTGTTATATCCATTTGGTTCACCTGTAATCCCCGTATGCGTTGCCGACCCAATTGCAATAGTCTTCCCAGCCGCCTTTCCCGAAAGCGTCATAGGCGCTGTTCCAGAAATCCGTGTAGAATTCGATCAGTTCCTCCGCCGAGTAATCGCCCGCCTCAAAGTCTTTCCGCAGGTCCTCCGGCGTCGGATAATAAGTGAAGAGGTCCGCAGACGGATTGTATTTTCTCATGTGCTCGACAACAGCGGTCCAGGCGTCAAGCTCCGCCTCCTCGACGGCCGCCTCCTGCTCCCTCTGCATCTCCTGGTAGATCTCGTCCTCCCGCTCTTTCTGTTCTTTCCTGTTTTCCTTTTCGCAGCTGTCCAGCATCCAGATCACGGCTGCGAGCAAACCGAGCAGAAAAAGGAAACGAAACAGATTGACGTACCATGGCTCGTACTTTTTCTTTTCCATCTTCTCCCGCCTTTCTTACAAACCAGTTACAAGCTGTTTCAACTCTGGAACAGCTTTTTTCTTTTCTGCACAAGTCCGCATTTGCCGAATTTATTCGGTTTATGCAATTCTCCAAAACTGATGTTATTCGGCTTTTGCCCCTTGCAAAACCGAAAATATTGAGTTATCATAATCTCGGCCTCCGGAAAACGGCCAAGGACAGCCCCCGGGAGGACCGGCCCCCACCGGCCCCTCCGGGCGCTCCGCGAAGCAGTGTTAACTTGTCAGCTCGCAACTCACATTTTAACACTGTTTCCTTTCCGAATCAAGAGGAAAAATCATGTTTATGAGTTTTTCCCAAAAGCGAAAGGAGGATACATGATCCCGAAATTGGTTTACTACCGCAAGCAGATGGGCCTGACCCAGATGGAAGTGGCGGCGAAGCTGGAAGTGGACCAGACGACCGTCAGCAAATGGGAATCCGGCCTGAATCCCCCGCTCAAGAAGTACCGTCGGAAGCTGGCCGCCCTCTACGATTGCACGGAGGACGAGCTGCTCCAGCCCCTGGACAAGTGAAAGGAGAACAGATGAAGAAACACACCCCCATCAAAAGCGCACCCCGCTTTGATGTGTTCGCCGCCCTCGCGGAGCGTGACGCGCTGGAAGCCAGCGAGAACGTGAAGCTGGCCCGGACGGAGGAGGCGGTGCAGAAGATCCTGACCGCCCAGCTCCGCGAACTGCGCGAACTGGAAAAGCGCGGAAGATTCCTCAAGGCGCAGGGTTTCAGCGCGGAGATCCTGGACGAGATGCTGGGAGGGGACGGACTATGAAAGAGGCCGCCGTTCTTTCCGGCCTGCTGGCCCTGATCGCAAACAGCGAGATCGTCTCCCTGTTCCTGATCCTCTGCTGGGCCTGCTTCCTGATGTCCCGGCTTTTCAAGGCCGCAGAAGATAGGAGGAACTGAGATGCCCCGGACCAAGCTTGACAAGATCGCAAAGCCCCGCCCCGCGACGGACTACCCCAAGGCGCTGATCCTTGAGCGTATCAACAGCCTTGGCAAGAACGCAGACGACATGTCCCAGGCGCTGGGCGTCTCCCGGAACACCTGGTTTACCCGGCTCCGGCAGCCCACCACCCACTGGCCCCTCGGCCAGCTGATCCGCGCCTGCCAGTTCCTTGGCGTAGAGCCGGAGGACCTGCGCGCCGCCATCCGGTACCGAGTATGATCCCCCCCGAACTCCTCCGCCTCCCCCTCTGGGCGCTCCTCGACGACGTGGAGATGTCCGAGGACCAGCGCATCTTCTATAACCTCATGCTCAATCTGGAAGCCTACGGCACCCCGGTCCCCTGCCTGTATGAGCTTCCGCCGAAAGGAGGAACGACCCATGCCCTTTGATTCCGGCGTGTCCCGCTACATTGTGGGCACCTGCACCGTGGAAGTGAACTTCCCGGTGGATTTCCGGGGCAATCCCTATGTCTGCTGCGCTCAGTGTGAATTCTGGAGCCGCAACAGCGTCCGCTGCCGCCTCAACGGCGCCGTGACCGAATTCCCGGAAAAGTACATCGGCTCCCGCTGCCCCCTGCAATTCCCCGAAAATATTTGAAAGGAGGACAAGAAATGTCCCTTACCATCTCTGAGAAATCCAAAGGCCCCAGCGTCCCCATGCTGGAGGCCGGCACCTATTCCGCCGTCTGCTGTGAGCTCATCGACCTGGGCATGCAGTACAACGAGGCGTGGAAGACCTCTTCCCGCAAGGTCCTCATCGGCTGGGAAGTGGTGGGCGAGACCGTCAACGTCAACGGCGAAGCCCAGCCCCGCATCTTTTCCAAGACCTACACCGCCAGCCTCAACGAGAAGGCGGCGCTCAGAAAAGACCTGAACGCATGGCGCGGCCGTCCATTCACGGATGAGGAGCTCCGGGCCTTTGATCTCAAGTCCATCGTGGGCGTGCCCTGCATGCTGACCATCGTCCACCAGACAAGCCAGAACGGCAGGACCTACGCCAACCTCGCCAGCATCGGCGGCATCCCGAAGGGCTTCCCCAAGCCGGGACTGACGGTGGAGCCCACCATCTTTGATATCGACGAATCCGACCCGGAGACGGTGAACACCCTCCCCTCCTGGATCGCGGACATCATCAAAGCCAGCCCCAGCTACACCGAGCGCGTAGCCAGCTATTCCCCGCTGCAGGAAATGCCCGACAGCGCCGACGACGACGGCGAACTGCCGTTTTAACTGTCATTCTGAGCGAAGCGAAGAATCTCATACACACTTGAAAGGAGCACATCATGACTAACACGATCCAGACGGATAACGCTTCCGATACCAGCACCGTCCTTGACATTATCATCCCCCGGGTCCTTGACCCGAAGTTCATGACCCGGCTGGAGGCCGCCCGGGACGCCATGCGCGTCACCCCCGGCTATGACCACCTCGACATCCTGAAAGCCGTCTTCCGCATCCCCATCGACCAGCCCGACGTGTGAGGACCCACAGATGGAGCGTGAGCAATTCACCTTCTATTCCTCTTTCGCCAAAGCCGCCCGCAAGATCAAGAAGCCAGCCGAGCGCTGCGCCTACTACGACGCGCTGATCGACTACGCCCTCTCCGGCGTGGAGCCTGACGAGGACAAGCTTCCCGAGATCGTCTGCATGGCCATGGAGCTGGTAATGCCTGTGCTTGCCAGCTCCCGCCGCAAGGCTGAAAACGGCAAAAGGGGCGGAAGCAAAACGGAAGCAAACGCAAGCAACGCCGAAGCAAACCCGAAGCAAGAGGAGCGGAAGCAAACCGAAGCAAGCCCGAAGCAAGGGGAAAGCGCAAGCAAGAAAGAGAGCAAGAAAGAGGACAAGAAAGAGAGCAAGAAAGAGAAAGAGAACGAATGTTCTATTTCTCCCCCTACCCCCTCTTCGCCCGACCCTGCTCCGAAGACGAAGGCCTCCGCGACCTCCCTTGCGGAGGAGCAGATGGAGGGCTGGCCCGACGAGCTCAGGCAGGCCGTTCATGACTGGCTGGCCTACAAGCGGGAGCGCCGGGAGCCCTACAAGGAAGTTGGCCTGATCGCCCTGCTGAACCAGATCCGCAAGAACTCCGATTCCTACGGCGTGGGCGCTGTGATCGAAGTGATCCGCAACAGCATGGCCTCCGGCTACCAGGGCATCATCTTCGACAGGCTCAAGACCGCTGCCGCTCCCAAGAAGAATCCGAAGTACATGTCCAGCGGCACGCAGCAGCCCCTCTCCTCTACGGACTGGGACAAGCTTCTGGACAAGATCTGACAGGAGGACCCCATGTACAACATCGGCAAGAAACTGAAACAGCTTCGCCAGCTGCGCAATCTCAGCGTCCACGGCCTGTCGGAGAAGGCCTCCGTCCGCTATGAGACGCTGGTGGCAGCCGAGGCGGACGGACCCATCCGGGAGAGCACCCTGCTCGCCCTGGCGAAGGCGCTGGGCGTGACGGTCCGGGAGCTCTGCGAGCCCTGCTCTGCGGACGAGACGCATTTCCTCGTTTTTCTTGACAAAGGCGCCATGATGCCCACCAAGGCCCATGAGGACGACGCAGGCTTTGACCTGTTTTCCCCCAAGCCGGACATCGTCCCCCGCCGTGGCTCCACGGTGATTGATACCGGCGTCCATATTGCCATTCCAAAGGGCTATGCGGGCCTGCTGGTAAGCAAATCCGGGCTTTCCACCCGCCACGACCTGATAAGCGACGGGCTGATCGACTCCGGCTACACCGGCAGCATCCGGGTGAAGCTCTATAACCTGGGAGACGTCTCCTACATGCTGGACCGGGGCGACAAGATCTCCCAGCTTGTCATCATCCCCATAGGCGAGCCTGACCTGATCGAGACCACGGAGCCTCTTCCGGAGACGGATCGCGGGGCCAATGGTTTCGGCTCCTCCGGCAAATGAGCGCCCCGCGCCCCGCAAATCCCTGCCGCGGCTGCACAAAGCGCCATTCACATTGCCACGGCGAATGCGAACCGTACCTGGCCTTTTTCGCCTGGCACCGGGAGGAAAACGAGCAGCGCAGGCGCATGCGGGACGCTGAAATGCTGGAGCGTGCCGCCATCGAAAAATCCAAACGCTACGCCCGCCAGATGAAGGGAAGGAAAACATAACCGCAAAAGCCTTCCCCGCGCACGGGGAAGGGGGACCGCTCGCGGTGGATGAGGTCCCCGCGAAGCGGACAATCCGTACTCAAGAAAGGAGCGCAAATGTTTACCGACTATCGCAGAATCGCCGACGCGATCCGCAAGGACGCCTGCGGCGACTATCCGCAGAAATGCCCCAAGTGCGGGGCGAGACGCAACTGCGGCTCCATCCGCATCCACAAGGCCGCCGAGGCCATCGACCAGCTTGTCCAGATCCACCAGCTGGATCTCTCCGAAATCTCCCGCCTGCGCCGCCTGCTCCAGAAGGCGGAGGAAGAAAGCGAGGCCGTCCATGCCTGACTATCGCCTGTACTGCTCCACCGCCGGCATCACCAACGGCGAGATGGTGGCGAAGCTCAAAGAGCGTTACCCCAAATACAGCAAAGCAACGCAGACAATGGTCTGCAATCCCGCCGACTACGCCGTGCAGCTCATCCCGGCGGCCGAGGATCTGCTGATGGACGCCTTCGGCTATGCGCCCGGCCTCGCGGCTCCCGATCCCGATATTCGCCGCAGAAGAAGCCACGGCAGCAAGGCCCGCCCCTGCCGCCTCTATGTCCGGGTGGACGAGGCGCTGCTGGACCGGGTGAAAAGCACCGCCGCCCGCCTGCACTTCGGCACCATGCAGGACCTCATCGAAGCCGCCCTTGTGCAGTTCGTGGACAAGTATGCGTGAGCTTACACACTTGTCCCTGTTCTCCGGCATCGGCGGGCTGGACCTCGCCGCAGAAGCCGCCGGTTTCGTGACCGTGGGCCAATGCGAGTGGGCCGATTATCCCACAAAGGTGCTGGAGAAGCACTGGCCTGACGTGCCGCGCTGGCGGGACATCAGGACGCTGACGAAAGAGAGTTTCTATGAGCGAACAGGTTTACGAACAGTTAACATTATTTCGGGAGGATTCCCGTGCCAACCATTTTCCTGTGCCGGGAAGCGCAGAGGCCAGGACGATGACCGTTACCTCTGGCCTGAGATGTTGCGAGTCATCAGAGAACTCCGGCCCACTTGGGTGCTTGGTGAAAATGTGCCTGGAATCGTCAATCTGGCACTCGACACGGTGCTTGCTGACTTGGAAGCGGAAGGTTACACCAGCCAGACATTCCATATTCCAGCTTGCGGTGTCGATGCCCCACACAGAAGATTCCGGGTCGCAATTCTGGCCCACCGTAACGACAGATACGGCGAGTGCGAGGACGAAGCGCTACAAGCAAGGCTGGATGCCGCTGGCAGCGATGCTCCAAATGTATCCGACACCGACAACGGGCGCGGGACTGTGCGGCGGCACAGGGAACTTCAAGACGCTCCAGCGATTGCAGGAGATCGGCAAGATCACGGAGGAGGAGCGGCGGCAACTCTCTCAGGGGAACGGCGGCAAGGCGAACCCGGACTTTCTGGAGTGGCTGATGGGCTACGAACAGAAGTTC
>JAEIGA010019573.1_pt1 | contig 10322 bp, 12 predicted proteins | sample 9270691 | NCBI WGS metagenome assembly JAEIGA01 (sample SAMN17057246, study PRJNA624740) | gut metagenome | biome: biome; isolation source: fecal sample | host: Bos grunniens | place: China: Xizang | collected 2019
GAGAGACTTAGTAAGTATAAAGCGTGTGAATACTTACACATAAGTAGGGCCTCTTTTGATAATTATATTAAAGAAGGTAAACTACCTAAAGGTAAAAAAGAAGTAGGATTTAAAGAACTATCTTGGTGTAAAAAAGATTTAGATGAATTTAAAAAGAAGATAATTTCCAAAAAGTAACCTTTGAAATCTAAATTTTTTAATATTATGATTACACAAAGAAGATTAACAGTACCTATTTTTAACTATAAGCTAATAGTGCTTATATATGATAATTGGGATGAGGTAAAACATCTAGATTCTTACTCTAGAGATTCTGGCAATGCTCCTGCTGGGTTCACTAAGTATACCCATGGTTCTGCTATAGTAGCCATAGACTATAGTAAGCCCAGTACAATAGTACATGAGGCAGAACACGTTAAAAATTTAATTTGGGATTTTATTGGGTATAATCCTCAACGAGATAATGATGAAGTAGATGCATATCTATTAACATATATCTATAATAAGATATTAGAAGTTTATAATAAACACGGTAAGGCAGCCTAAGGGCTGCTTTTTTTATATATATTAGTAACATTCTCCTATAATAAAGCCTTGTATATCAATAAGATATATGAGGCTTTAGTATTATGATATATTCTGAAATATAATACATACTTTTGTATCGTAAGCTTACAACAAACAAAGTATTAACTTTTTTCAAAGATTATATTATGGAAATTATCGAAAAACAAGTGGAGAAAATTAAAGAGGTTCCCTATGGATACTGGGATAACTGCTCTCCTTACGGATACTATAAAGGTTATAACACTGTGGGCAATACCCCTTTTGCTTCTAGAGGTGTTGCAGGTGCTGGCTTAGGTTTAGGTATTGCAGGTACTGCATTAGGTCTATTAGCACTAAGCAGAAATGGTTTTAATCTATTTGGTAATTCTAATGTACCTGAAAATGTGAACATTAACACTGTAGGTACTGGTAGTGGTATAGCACCTAATACTTTTCAAGTTTGGGAAAAAACTTGTGAAGATGCTTTAGCTTCTCAAAAAGCTCTTTATGATTTTGCTTTATTAAATCAGTCTCAAAGATTTAATGACAGACAGACTCTAGACCAAGAGTTATTTGGTATATACAAAAGTCAAGTAGATGCTGATTTTGGCTTATATAAATCAACTAGAGATACATTTGATAAAGTAAATTCTGAGCAGAATAAAACAGCTTTTGCTTTATATAAATCACAAAGAGATGCTGATGATGCTTTAGCAGCTAGAATTAGTGCTCTAGAGACTAAACAGGCTGTTGATGCAGCTATTGAGCCTTGGAGAGCTAAAGTTCTAGATATGAAGATTAATGGTGTAGCTGCTAATGCTCAAGCTAGTGTTGCTCTAGAAGCTGAGAGAAGGTGTTGCGCTGACAATAAGATTGTTAATTATGTTAATGGTAACTTCTATCCAGTATCAGTAGCTGATGTTACTACAGGAACTACTGCAACAGTAAGAGAGGTTTACAATCCATTATGTGGTTGCTGCACTCCTTGCATTAACATGTAATATGTGGGAAGGTTAATCCTTCCCACTTTAAATGCTAAAATCTATAATTATGAACAGACCGATAAATCAAGTGTTTCTAGGAAGTGACCCTTTATATAATTCTTTAGATGATATAGATATACAAATTAAGAATATGGAAAATTATAGGAACAAACTACAGCAATTAAAAAGCATGCAGAATAATAATGTTCCTACAAGACTTATTTGGGATGATATAGACTCTGAAGTAAGCACATTATCAGAAGAACAGAAAAAGAGAATGTTTGATGATATGGAATATGTTGATATCTATACTAGAATAAATAGTATGGTTCAAGCCGAAATTCTTAATTTAGTCAAAGGAAGAATAGAGGGTACTCAAGAAGGAAAAGAACTTTTATCTCAACAATTAAAAATAGTCAAAAGACTTAAAAGAGATATTATAAATGAAACTAATAAAGAAATGGAGATGTTTAAAAAGTTTAAAGACTTTAGTAAAAACAATCCTGGTGTAACTTATGAAGAATTTATAAAAGCAAATATGTAATTATGATAACAGTTCCTTTATTAATAGATAAATTGAAAGCATACGTAGAAAATCAAGTTAATGAATTATCTAGAAATAATCCTATGATGAGTTTCATTAAACCTCTTACTACAAGAGTAACTACTAATGCTATAGGAAAAATGCATAAGACATTATCTCTTTTAGCTGATGAAAATGGCGAGATAGATATAGTATCTATATTGTCTGAAATGAGTGAAAGTCTAATGAATACACAGCCTTTTACTATAAACACTTCCTTTATTGGTGATATAGTTATAGGAAACGGAACTATTAAAATAGGAATTCCTTTTACTGAAAGGAGTTTAGTATTTAATACTTCTGATATACAAAACTTAAAAGAGATACTAACTAATTAAAGTTTAAAGCTATGGACGACATTATGTTAATGGAGTATTTAAGGAGCAAAGGTATAGAGGATATGAGTGAGCATGAGTTTGTATCTAAATTCAAAGATTTTATGCGTAAACATGGTAAGACTTCTTACATGAGACCAGAAGAGGACTATGAGGAAGAATATCCTATGTATGACATGAAATATAGAAGAGGAATGGGAATGAGAAAATATCAGGACTATGAATCTCCTTATATGAATGACCTTAATATTCACTATAAAAAATACGGTAAACCTTATGGGGGTATTCATAGAATGTATGATGATTATCCAGAATCAAATATAATGTATGGAATGCAAGAACAACATAAAACTCATTTTGATGAGTCTTATGCTAAGTATATTGTATCTAACATGCATCATACAGAAAATGGTAAAAGACATTCTGGTGAAAAATTCAGCATGATGAAAGCTAGAGAAGTTCAAGATAGATATAGAGGTATGTTATCTAATGATATTACTCTTGCAGATATTTATGTGGCTATTAATGCTCAATATCATGACTATTGTGAATTATTTAAATCTTGGTTTGGAGGAAATATAGAGTCTAAAATAATTGAATCAGCTATTGTATTTTGGTTCAAAGATACTGACTATACTAAAGGATTTAAATTAACTGAGTATTTTAAAGAAGATTAATTATTTAAGGGTATAGCAATTATGCTTTACCCTTATTTTTTACATACTATTTAAGTATTTTATTTATACTTATATAATGATAAAATTTATTATGTTGACCAATAGTTATATTCTATATATCTTTGTAGCTGAGTATAATTAAAACATAATTTTATGGGAGAAGAATTAAGTTTAGATAATATTTTAAGTGCAGATGAAGTAGACAACTTATTTGCAGATGATGTACAGGACACCTCTCCTGAAGATAAAGAGGGAAATAAAGAAGAAAAAACAGAAGAAACTACTGAGATTACTAATACAGATGACTTGTTTGTAGAAGAATCAGAGAGCGTAGGTAGTGAAGAAATAGAGGAAACGGAGGATACCGAATCTGATAACGGTGAAGGTGCTTCTCCCAAAACTAACTTCTACTCTTCCATTGCCAAAGCCTTGAAAGATGAAGGTATCTTCCCTGACCTCGATGATGAACTTGTAGGTAAAGCAGCAACAGCTGAAGATTTTAGAGACCTAGTAGAAAACCAAATTAAAGCTGGTATTGAAGAAAGACAAAGAAGAATTGACGATGCTTTAAATGTTGGTGTTGAAGCTAATGAAATTAGAAGATATGAAAACACTCTTAATTATTTGGACTCTATTAATGATGATTCTATTGCTGATGAAAGTGAAAAAGGAGAAACACTTAGAAAGCAACTTATCTACCAAGATTTTATTAATAGAGGATATACAAAAGAAAGAGCTGAAAGAGAGGTTAAAAAATCTTTTAATGCTGGTTCTGATATAGAAGATGCTAAAGAGGCTTTAGCTAGTAATAAAGAATTCTTCGAAAATGAATATAATAATCTTATAGAAGAATCTAAAAAGGAAGAACAAAGAATTCAAAAAGAGAGAAAAGAGAAATCTGAAAAACTTAAAAAATCTATCTTAGAAGATAAAAATGTATTTGGTGACTTAGAAATAGATAAGTCTACTAGACAAAAAGTACTTGATAATATTAGTAAGCCTGTGTATAAGGACCCTGATACAGGACAATTATACACCGCTATTCAAAAGTACGAGAAAGAGAATAATACTGAATTCGTTAAGAATATCGGTTTATTGTTTACTCTAACTGATGGATTTAAAAATTTGGATAAACTTGTTAAAAATAAAGTTAGAAAAGAAGTAAAAAAAGGTCTTAGAGAATTGGAGAATACGCTCAACAATACAACAAGAGGTTTTGATGGTAATCTACAATTTGTTAGTGGTGTTGGTGCAGACCCAGAATCTAAAACTAGCAGTTGGGACCTTGATGTTTAACACTATATATAAATAACAAATTTAATTAATTTATGGCTGGAAAATTAGGCAAATTTCAAATGTTAGGCTTTCAGCACTGGAAAGGTCTAACTAAAGAGAACCACTTAGGTTCTATTTTCCAAACATCGCCACAGAAAGCAACTAACTTAATGGTTCAATTACTTGCTTATCATAGAGGTAAAACTCTAGATACTTTCTTAAACCAATTTCCTGTTAAGGAGTTTGAGGATGATAGTGAGTATTACTGGGATGTAATTGGAAGCTCTAGAAGAAATATTCCTCTTATTGAGGCTAGAGACGAGAATGGTAATGTAGTTACTTCTGCAAGTGGTATGATTGGTGTAGGAACTGCTCCATTCTATTTAGTATTCCCAGAAGATTGGTTTGCTGATGGTGAATATATTGTTGGTAACTTAAATGAATTATATCAATTCAGAATTCTTGGTGATGCAAGAATGGAAGGTACTAACGCTGTATATAAAGTAGAGCTAGCAGGTGGTAATACTGTAGGTTGTCCTGCTGAAAGATTACTTGCTGGTGAGAGATTCTCAGTTGAATCTGCTTTCGTAGAGAAAGAACTTTCTAGAAAAGTTGGTGACGTTAGATTCAGTTCTCCTGTGTCTATGAGAAATGAGTGGTCTACCATTAGAATTCAGCACAAAGTTCCTGGTTCAATGTTGAATAAGAAACTTGCTGTAGGTATTCCTGGTGTTGATAAAGCAACAGGTAAGAAAATGGTTAAGAACATGTGGATGCACGTTGTTGACTATGAAGTAGAATGTCAATTCTCTGAATATAAAAACAATGCATTAGCTTTTGGTAGAAGCAATAGAAATGCTAATGGCGAATACATGAACTTTGGTAAATCAGGTAATGTTATTAAAACAGGTGCTGGTTTATATGAGCAGATGGAAGTATCAAATACTATGTATTACAATACTTTCTCTCTAAAACTTTTAGAGGATGCTTTATATGAACTTTCAGCTGCTAAACTTGATTTTGGCGACAGATACTTTGTAATTAAAACTGGTGAGAGAGGAGCTATTCAGTTCCATAAAGCAGTTCTAAATACTGTATCAGGATGGACTCAGTTTGTTACTGATGGTAATGCTGCTATCATTAATAAAACTACTTCTAACTTACACTCAAATGCTTTAAGTGCAGGTTTCCAATTCGTTGAGTACTTAGCACCTAATAATGTTAGAGTTAAAATTGATGTAGACCCTTACTATGATGACCCAGTAAGAAATAAAGTTATGCATCCACTTGGTGGTGTAGCTATGTCTTACAGATATGATATTATGTATATTGGTACTATGGACCAGCCTAATATCTTCAAATGTAAGATTAAGGGTGATGATGAATATAGAGGTTATCAGTGGGGATTGAGAAATCCATTTACTGGACAGAAAAACAATCCTTATATGTCATTCGATGAAGATTCTGCTGTAATCCACAGAATGGCTACTCTAGGTATTTGTGTTCTTGACCCAACTAGAACTATGTCACTAATTCCTGCAATACTACAGGGTTAATATAAATAGGGGAGTAGGTTAACTCCTGCTCCCTTTTTTATTTATTTAAAAGGAGAAGAAAATGACTAAAAATAAAATGGAAGAAAAAGTAGATTATGGTAATATCAACTTTGATGTTGATGATACATCATTAGATTTGCCTCTACAAGAAGTTAAAACAAAAGTAGAAAAACCTCTAGAAATAGAAAAGCCTAAAATGGAAAAAGAAGCTACTACAGCAATCAATTGTCTTAGAAACGAAAGAGTAATTGTTAGACATATACCTAAAGAAAGAGGTATGGTTACAAATCCAAAACATATTCTTTTTGGTGGTATGGCTGAGAATGCTACTAGAACATTTGTTGTTCCTAAATTAACATCAGGAATGTTTGTAAATGTTCTTACAGACAATGAGAAAGCTTATTTAGAAGAGATTATGGGGTTAGAGTATAATGCTCTAAGTGTATATAAAAAAGTAGATAACTTTTGGGATGATTCAAATGAAAATGGTATTTCTAGAGTAAGATTAACTAAACAAGATAACTATTTTAATCTTTCTGACCCAGAAGATTATATTAGATATAAAATACTCTTAGCAAATAAAGATTTTATAGCACCATCATTGCAAGCACTACAAGATACTCCTAAAGCAACATATCAGTTTGTTATTATAGCTGAAGGAGATGAATCTAAAATAGCAAAAGATAATATGAGTGCTAATATGAAATGCTATAAAGAGTTTGGTAAGATAGAAAATGATATAGATACTCTAAAGGTTATTATTGAAACTATTGATGGAAGACCTATTTCTCCTAATGAGAAATTAGAATCTGTACAAGGTAAAATTAATACTTTGATTCAAGCAGACAGTAGAATATTTTTAAGAGTTATTACAGACCCTCTTTTAAGTACTAAAGTACTTATCAAGAAATCAATAGAAGCAGGTCTAATTGCTAATAGAGGTAATTATTTATATCTTAAATCAGATAATACTCCTCTATGTGAAATAAATGAGGAGCCTACACTTAATATAGCTGCTAAATATCTTAGTTCTCCTAAAAATCAGGAAATTAAGTTTATGTTAGAAGCTAAAGTAAAAAAATAGAAGAAATGACTACCCAAGAATTCTCAAACGAGTTTGATGTTCTATATAATAATATAATGAGTAATCAAGCTCCTGGATTAAATGAATATGAGAAATCTGTGTTTTTAACAAAAGCACAGAATGAAATACTTAAAAATTATTTTAATCCTAAAGGAAATAAATATCAAGAGGGTTTTGATGGAAGTGCTAAAAGACAAATAGATTTTTCTAAAATAACTGTAACAAAAACATTAAAGTCTACTACAGATGCTTCATACGGAAAAATAGACGGTAGAAGTGAACTATATGAATTTCCTGATGATGTATTTATAGTAATTAATGAAACCATATCATTTACAGATAGTAGTCCTTTAGTAGTTATTCCTATAGCTTATGATGAATATATGGTCTATATGACAAAACCATATAAATATCCTATTAAAAGTCAAGCTTGGAGAATCCTTAATTCTGGTACTTCTTCAAGACTTATAGAGGTAATAACAGCAAAAACTTTGGCTGGAAGTACTTATACTATTAGATATATAAAGACTCCTAGTCCTATAGTATTAACAGATTTAAATGATAATTTCTCAGAGCTTTCTATAAATGGTGTTAATACTATAACTAATTGTGAATTGGATGAAATTCTACATCCAGAAATTTTACAAAGAGCTGTAGAATTAGCTAAAGCAGCTTATGTAGGAGATGTTACTAGTACTGTAGAATTAGGACAAAGAAGTGAATAATTATGACTCTAACAGAATTTTCAAATGAATTTGATACATTAGTTAATGTTTATTCTCCTACTGAATTTGGTAGAGTAAACAAACTATTGTTTGATGAATATGAAAAATCAGTATTCTTAACTAAGGCTCAAGAGGAAATTATTATAGGACTATATAATGGTAATAATGTATTAGGAGATTCATTTGAAGCTACTGAAGAGATAAAAAGATATTTGAGTTCTAACATTAAAACTATAGAACTTTCTCCAGAGACTGAAGAGTCTACAGGAGTATCTAAAAATTCTTACTTCTTTAAATTACCTGAAGATGTAATGTTCATAGTATATGAATCTGTAGTCTTTAGTAATTCTGCTTTATCTTGTGATAAAGATGTTATGGTATCATCAGTAACTTTAGATGATTATCTTAAAACTACAAGAAACCCTTTTAAGAAACCTAATAATAAAAGAGTACTTAGATTAGATATTGCTGGTAATATCGTAGAATTAGTATCTGATAATACTATATCTAAATATTTACTTAGATATGTAGGTACTCCTTCTCCAATTATATTAATTGATTTGCCTGATGGTTTATCAGTTAATAATATCAATAAAAAAACAGATTGTAAGGTTAATTCTTCCTTACATAGAAGTATTCTAGATAGGGCTGTACAAATGGCTATATCTAGTAAGATTGCAAATAAATAAACTTATTGTTTAATTTAATAATTATTAAAATGGCAGTATTTAGCGTTAATCAAGCTAGACATCTTTATGTAGCTAGCGCATTTAAAACTCCTCATGTAGTAGCAACTGATAATGCTGGTTCTATTGCAGTAGGAACAGACAAAACTAAAAATCATATGTACTTTGAGTACAAAAGTGCTGATAATCTAGTAAGAAGTGATTTAATTGATGTTAAAAACATTCTTTATGCTAAAGCTACTAAAGCTAGTACTATGGCTAGAGAGCTTAAATCAGTAACTGTAACTTTAGATGATAGTGTTAATGGTGGAGCACCTGTTGGTGGACAGGATTACATTCTTAAAATTGCTATTAGACAATTTGCTGGTATGTCTGACGAAGATATTTATACTAAATTTGGTCTAGTACATGCAGTTAATGGAATGAGTGCTTCAGATTTCTACAAGACTCTAGCTCTTTCTTTAGTTAAGAATTTCAGCAGAGAAGCTGTAGAGCTATTAAAATTTACTTTAGAAGATTCTGAAGGAGAGGCAGTACCAGTAAAAGCTACTGACACTATGACTTCATTAAGTGGTACTTATACTGCTTTAGTTATTGATGAGGTAGAGCAGCCTTGGACTCTAGGTATTCAACCACAGGTTCCTGTATACTTTGAGGTTATGCCTGATGCTATTATGGTAGAGGGTGATGAGCTTATTTGGGGTAAAGTTGAAGACACTGAGTCTGAAGCAACTGTTGGTAATGGTAAACTTATTGCTGATTTAGAGTATTTCTGTATGGGTGAAAGAGGTGATATCTATAGAAATGTTGGATGGCCTCATTCAATACCTACTAAATATTTGGTAGACCCATCTAAAGAATATCATGTTCTTGATATTCACTATGCTTATGTTGGTTCTAATGAATCAGTTCAGAAATCAGAGAAAGATATTACTATCGTTTGTTCTGATATGGCTGAACTTAATAAAGTAATTGGAGCAGTAAACACTGCTACTGGTTTGTCAATAGCAACTTTATCTTAATAAAGATTATAAAGAGGGAGCCTAGTGCTCCCTTTTTTGTTTTATAATATAGTAATTATTAAAGTGTTGTGTTTTATATTTAATAATAAAACTAATAAGATTCTTGCATCTATAGGTAAAAATACTTATATTTGTAAGAATTTTATTTTTAATATAAATAGTAATTAATTATGAGCAAATATGCAGAATTAGTTTATATGGTAAATGATGAAATTAAAGGTATGAGTGATGATTTTACTTATACTGAAGACCATATAGTATTCCTATTAAATAAATATAGAGCATTTTTACTAAAGCAGAAATACTCTGATGTAAAAAAGAATATACCTGATAATAACTATCAGACATTAGATGTAGAATTAATGGAAGTGCCTGCTATTAGTGGAGAACCTTGTGAAGGTGGAGTATTTCTTAAAAGTAAAAAGAAAATACCTTTTATTATGAATATCCATATTCCTAAGGTTTACAATAATAGTTGTTTCGAAATAACATATGTTAGTAGAGATAGATTTAGATATGTAGGATATAATAAATACCTAAAGAATATTATATATTGCACTATAGGACCAGATAATTACATGTATTTTAAATTTAGTAATAATGAGTTTCAAGAAACCCAAAACGTAAATATAACTACTGTATTTCAGGATGCTAAAGAAGCTATAGAATTTAATACATCTGTTTGTGATATACTGGACTATGAATTTCCTATAGAGGATAATCTAATTTCACCATTAATAGAATTAGTAGTTAAAGAATTATTAGGAGCAGAATATAGACCTACAGATAAAGTAAATAATGCTAAAGATGATTTAGAAGAAGTATCTGTAAAAACTAAATAAATATGGAA
>JAEIGA010019574.1_pt1 | contig 10322 bp, 10 predicted proteins | sample 9270691 | NCBI WGS metagenome assembly JAEIGA01 (sample SAMN17057246, study PRJNA624740) | gut metagenome | biome: biome; isolation source: fecal sample | host: Bos grunniens | place: China: Xizang | collected 2019
GTTCTTCGGTGGGTTCATAGCCGTTTTCGTGAAGAAGTTGGCTTTGAACCTTTTTAAGGCGGTTAATGGTTTCAACCATATGAACAGGTATGCGAATGGTCCTTGCCTGGTCGGCGATGGCGCGGGTTATGGCCTGACGAATCCACCAGGTTGCGTAGGTTGAAAACTTAAAGCCTTTGGTGTGGTCAAACTTTTCAACCGCTTTAATAAGGCCTACGTTACCTTCCTGAATAAGGTCAAGGAAATACATTCCACGTCCAACATACTTTTTAGCAATACTTACAACAAGGCGAAGGTTTGCTTCGGTAAGGCGTTGTTTTGCTCTTTCATCGCCATCGTTAATACGAATAGCAAGTTCTATTTCTTCGTCGGAACTTAGTAGTGGAACACGACCGATTTCACGAAGATAAACCTTAACAGGGTCATCTAGCGACATATTTTCAAGAGAAATGTCATCATCGAGATTATCGACATTCATTTCTTCAAGTTTTAGGTCGTCTTCACTGGGTTCTTCGTCGAAATCAAGGTCTAGCATGGTTTCGTCGAAAAGTTCGCCGAGTTCTTCGGGTGCAGGTTCGAGATCGTCGAAAGAAATTTCCGGCTCGTCTGCAGGGTCTTTGTACTCGGAGATTGTGTTTTCGGTTAAATTAACCTTTTTGTTTTCCTTATCCATTTTAATTCCCCTTTTTATTTTCTGCGATTTTGCGCATTTGGCTTGCCCAATCATCGGTATTATCGGTGCTTTGGGTAAGTGATTTTTCGTTTAATAAAACATTTATACAATCTATCAACACAGCCTTGGGTTCATCGCCATTAAAGCCGTTATTGAGCAATTTAGAAATTAGACCAACTTCTTTTGTTGTAAATGAGTCGCCTAAATCTGAAATAGAAAAACTTTGGTTTTGCGACAAAACGCTTAGAACTTTTACAAAAATTCTTCGGTTTAGGTCGGTAACAAAGTCATTTTCAGTTAAACGTTCAGAAACAACCTTATACATATCGGGATGTTTAATTAAAATTGAAATTATTAGTTCTTCGGCCGAAACCGCCTTTTCATTTCCACGCCTTTGAGGGTTAACATCTTCTCGGTCGAAACGTTGTTCAACAACGTTTTTAATTTCACGCTTTTTTTGAGCTTCTACCCTACCCTTTTTAATTTGAGCGAGTTTTGCGAGTAGCGTTTCTTTGGAAATTTCATAATCTTTAGAAAGTTTAGAAATGTAGTAATCAACCGCAATTGTGTCGGCATTAGAAGCCAAAATTTGAATAGCACTGTTTAGATATTTAATTTTTGCTTCTTCCGACTCAGGGTCGATATTATCGGCTGCTTTAATAAGCTTGTACTTTGTTTCAGGAATAGCTTCGGCAACAAGTTTAGCAAAGTCACTAGGCTTGTTTGATTTTAAAAACTCGTCCGGGTCTTTTCCAACAGGTAAAACCAAAACTTTAACTGAAAGACCGGTTGGATCGAGTGTTTTAAACGCTTTTTCAACCGCAATTTGACCTGCTTCATCGGCATCAAAACAAAGAATAACTTCTTTTGTGTAGCGGCTTAAAATTAACGCCTGTTCGTTTGTAAAGGCAGTGCCAAGCGGTGCTACAACATTTTGAAAGCCTGCTTGGTGTAGAGCTACAGCGTCGAAATTGCCTTCTACTAAAATAATTTGTTCGCTGCAATGCGCTTTTGCAATGTTGAGAGCAAAAAGATTTTGCCCTTTGTTGTAAACAACTGTGTCTTTTGTGTTAACATATTTTGCAACAGATTTATCTTCAGTTCTGCGGCGACCACTAAATGCAACAACATTGCCACGAACATTTATTACAGGGAACATTGAACGGTCTCTAAAACGGTCAAAATATGTGCCCTTGCTGCTTTTAGTAACAACATCGGCCTGTACCATATCTTCGGGCGAAAAGCCCTTAGATTTAAGATGTTTAAACAGGCTGTCCCAACTGTCGAGCGCAACACCAAGACCAAAAGACTTAATAGTTTGCGGGGTTAGCCCACGAGATAGATAATAGTCTAACGCCCATTTCCCTTCAGGTTTAGAAAGGTTAGAATAATAAAATCTTGCAGTTTCACGGTTAATTTCATAAACATTGTTTCTAAGGTTGTGAATTGCATCGTCGTGGCTGGTTTCTGCAATAGTAACGCCGCAACGGTCGGCCAAAAGTTTAACTGCATCGATATAGTCTAAATTTTCAATTAGTTTTGTAAAGGTGAAAACATCTCCTCCAACCTTACAACCAAAGCAGTAAAAGGAACCGTTGTCTGGGTAAACGGTAAACGAAGGAGTTTTTTCACCGTGAAACGGGCAAAGTCCAATTAGGTTTTTACCTCGGCGTTTAAGTGTGATATAAGATGAAATAACGCTCTCTAAATCACTTTTATATTTAATTTCTTCAATAGTTGACTGCGGTATTGCCACCTTATGTCACCTGCCTTTAAATTCCCCAAGATTTAGGGATGTAAATATTTGAATAGGTTAAAATTGCAAAATGGTCGGTCATTCCTGCAATGTAGTCGCAAACTGCTCGTTCTGCACCTTCTTCGTTTCTAATAACCGAAAATTCTGCAGGCATTTTATGCGGGTTTTCCATAAAATAATTAAACAAGCCTTCGATAACACCGTCTACCTTAGTTTCTTCAAACTTTGCTTTAGGGTTTCTGTAAACATTGTCGAAAAGGAATGTATGAAGCGATTCAAACGCTTCGGCTGTTTCACTATCCATTTTAACAGTGTCATCAGTGTTCAAAACAACTGATTTAACCAGGGTTGTTATTCTATCGCTTGTTGTGTTGCCAAGTAATAGTTTAATGTCGAACGGAATGTCGTCGGCATGAATGATGTCGCCTCTTACCGCATCGTCTATGTCGTGGTTTATGTAGGCAATTCTATCGGCTATGCGAACAACCTGCCCTTCAAGGGTTTCGGGTAACTCACCTTTGGTATGGTTACGAATGCCGTTTAAAACCTCGTAGGTTAAATTTAAACCCTTTAAATTGCGCTCTAAACATTCACAAACACGAGCGCTTTGTTCATAGTGGGTAAATGGGAAAGATGTTAACTTATCGAGCGCTCTTTCACCGGCGTGGCCAAAGGGAGTGTGTCCTAAATCGTGACCCATTGCAATTGCTTCAGTAAGGTCTTCGTTAAGGCGAAGGGCTCTTGCAATTGTGCGAGCAACCTGAGAAACTTCAAGCGTGTGAGTCATTCGGGTACGATAATGGTCGGACTCGGGAGACAGAAAGACCTGCGTTTTGTGTTTTAAACGACGAAAAGCCTTGCTGTGAATTATTCTGTCACGGTCACGCTGAAAGTCGGTTCTGAGTTCGTCTTTTTCTTCTACGCGTTTGCGACCCTTTGTGTTGCATGAAAGAAACGCTTTGCTAGATAAGGTATCTTTTTCGATTTGTTCGGTTATCTCTCTTATATTCGGCAAAAAATCACCTCTCTATTTATTATATAGACAAAAAATTCAAAAAAACCTTTATTTTTTATTAAATTTTTTGTTTTGTGTAATTTTCTCCCAATTTTTCGGTTTTAAGGGCCGAAGAAAAGGTTTCTGTAAGTGTTGCGGTAAACTCTTCTAAAACTGCTTCGGCAACCGAAAATTCTACTTTTATTTTGTCTTGAAACTTAGTGCTATTAACAGTAGCATCGAAATTTTTAAGAAGGGCTAAAAGCGAATCAAACTGTGCATAGTCGCAGGAAATATTTAGTTTTACACCTGGTACCATTTCATATTTATCGGCAAAGTCGAGTGTGTCTTTTGCGGCCTTTGAATAGGCTCTTACAAGCCCACCTGTACCAAGCAAAATTCCGCCAAAATAACGGGTTACCACAACGGTAACATCTTTAAGTTCAAATCCATTAATAATGTCTAAAATAGGTTTGCCCGCAGTTCCGTGCGGTTCGCCATCATCTGAATAACGCATACGGTTATCTTGGTTTAAAACATAGGCGTAAACATTGTGTTTAGCATCGCTATGAATGCTTCTTATCTTTTCTATAAAAGCCACAGCTTCTTCGTCGGTTGTGGTATGAGCAACATAACCAATAAACCGAGAGTGCTTTTCGGTAAACTGAGTCGTTACATCATCTAATATAGTTTTGTAGGTGTCCATTACTTTTACCCCAAAATTAATATAATATAGCAAAACCGCAACCACACAGTGGTTGCGGCTAAATTGTTTATTTGCTGATTAGAGACCGAAACGTTTATTGAATCTGTCTACGCGTCCGCCGGTGTCAACAAGCTTCTGCTTTCCGGTGAAGAACGGATGACACTTTGAGCAAATATCCAAGCGGATGTCCTTCTTGGTGGAGCAGGTTTCAAATTCTGCGCCGCAAGCACATCTAATAACTGTCTTTTCGTAATTCGGGTGAATGACCTGTTTCATGCATTGTCACTCCTTTCTTAAACACTAAAAGTCTATAACAATGGTATGATAACACAAAGCCCCTGAAAATGCAAGTATTATTTTTTAAAATTTGAAATATTTTTTAACGCTTTCAAAAACTTCAACTGTTTTAAACTTTACTTTATACTTTTTAGCATTGTATGCGGTGTTTGCCGTTTGGGCAGAAAGGCTTTCGTTTAGTTTGCCGGAGCAACTGCCAACACAAACCTGCGGATAAATAACACACCACCAGTTTTCGCCTTTTCCATCACCAATTGTAAATACCGCAGTTTGGTATTTACCTGCCGGAAGAGAAAAGTCATCATATTCCCTTGTGGGGAAATATTCTTCTTTAAACTCTAACGAAACATCATAACTATAACCATTTTCAAATACCGATGATTTTGCAGCACTAAGAAGCATGTTTGAATTTTCTGTGGTGGCAATAACTGCATCTTCGTAAGAATTTACGGCGTTAAACAAGGTTTTGGAAGAATTTAAAACTGCATCTCGTACCAAAAGTTTTAGTTCTTGGTCGGCAGTGCTGTTTGAATTTGCAATTACCCTTATTCTAATTATATTTTGGTACATTTCGTTGCAGTCTTTTGAAAAACCTACAACCGAAAATAGTAACGAAGAAATTAAAGCGGAAATAAGAGCAAAATTTAAAAGATGTTTTTTAGACAAATTAGGTCATCCCTTTCAAGTGAGATGACCTAATTATTGGCATAAATTTCAAATTTTATACAATTTCAATTCCTGTATCAACAGTTTGGACATAAAATGCGTTTAATCCTTGTTTTGAAAGACTTTCGGCACACTTTTTAGCAGCAACTTCGCTTTCGAAAATTGCACCAACAGTGGGGCCTGAGCCGCTTAAAAATTCAGCCTTTGGAGAAAAGCAACTAAAAGGTTTACACATTTCTTCAAAATTCCAACAAGCGGTGAAGGAATTATAAAGGTTGTTACAAACAGTTTCTAGGTTGTTTGTTTTAAGGCCTTCTATTAAACATTCAATATTGCCAAAAGGCGCTTCGTTTAACGTGTCTACAATACTATACATTTGACCGGTTGACTGCTTTGCCCCTTCTTTAACAAGCACTATATATAATAATGCGTTAGAAACAGGGGTTAAAAGTTCGCCAATACCCTGGGCTCTTGCTGCACCACCCAAAAGGAAGAAAGGTACATCGGCGCCAAGTGACTTTGCAATGGGCATTAAATCACTTATAGAAAAATTTTTGCCAGTTGCCTTGTTAAGCAAAAGTAAAGTAGCAGCCGCATCTGCACTGCCGCCACCCATTCCGGCTGCAACAGGAATACGCTTTTCAATTGTGATTTTAACACCACAAGAAAGGTTTGCAAACTCAAAAAACTTTTTTGCTGCAACTGCGGCAATGTTTGTTTCAAAAGAAAGGACTTCACTATCACAAGAAACTGTTATGTCACTACCGCAAAGTTCAACAGTAACAGTATCATAAAGGCTTACCGACTGCATTAACGTATCAACATTGTGATAACCATCAGATCGCTTGCCCAGCACATTTAAATAAAGATTTATTTTGGCATAGGCCTTAGCGGAATAAACCATTATTTAATCTCCTTTAAGAACTGCTCAATGCGGTCAATAGCGGTTTTAATATGGTCGGTAGAATAGCAATAGGAAGCACGAACAAAGCCTTCACCACCACGACCAAACGCAGTACCGGGTACAATTGCAACCTTTTTAGAGTAAAGAAGTTTTTCGCAAAACTCTTCACTTGTCATTCCGGTAGATTCAATAGATGGAAAAGCATAGAATGCACCAAAAGGTTCACGGCAAGTAAGTCCAATGCGGTTAAAGCCGTCTACAATAAGTCTGCGGCGCATATCATATTCTTCTACCATACGTTCAATATCTTCGTCGCCGTTTTTAAGTGCTTCAATAGCGGCATACTGCGAAGTGGTTGGAGCACACATAATAGCGTACTGATGAATCTTTGTAATTTGGCTTAAAATTTCTTGTGGACCACAAGCATAACCCATACGCCAACCTGTCATAGAATAAGCCTTTGAAAAGCCGTTTACAACAACAGTTCTTTCCCACATTCCGTCAATAGCAGCAAAGCAGGTATGCTTTTCTTCACCAAAAGTGAGTTCGGAATAAATTTCGTCAGATATAACAATAATGTCGGTGCCCTTTAAAACTTCTGCAATAGCTTCAAGGTCGCCTCTTCTCATAATTGCACCGGTTGGGTTGCAGGGGTAAGGAAGAATTAAAACCTTGGTTTTAGGGCTAATTGCCGCTTTAAGCTCTTCGGGAGTAATTTTGAATTCATTTTCGGCCTTAGTTTCAATAATAACAGGCACGCCACCCGCTAAAAGAGTAATTGGTTCGTAACAAACATAGGAAGGCTGCGGAATAATAACTTCATCGCCAGGGGCAACAAGCGCACGAATAGCGCCGTCGATAGCTTCACTACCGCCAACAGTAACTAGAATTTCTTTTTCAGGGCTATATTTAACGCTATACTTTCTGTGCATAAGCTTAGAAATTTCTTCGCGCATTTTAATAAGCCCGTGGTTAGATGTGTAGCGAGTTTTACCCTTTTCTAGCGAACGAATACCTTCGCTTCGAATGTGCCACGGTGTTGGAAAATCCGGTTCACCAACGCCTAAGGAAATTACATCGTCAATTTCTTCTGCAATATCGAAGAACTTACGAATACCCGAAGGCTTAATTTCCTTAACCTTGGAGTTAAGAACTTTATCGTAATTTATCACAGTAGGAAGTTCCCCCTGTCGTCTTCATCGTTAACAAGAACAACATCTTGTTCCTTATAACGGCGTAAGATAAAGTGTGTTGCGGTTGAAACAACTGCATCGATAGTGGAAAGCTCCTTTGCAACGAACATGGCAACCTGTTGGAATGTTTTGCCACGAACCATTACACAAAGGTCATAACCACCCGACATAAGATATACAGATTCGACTTCGTCATACATCATAACACGTTTTGCAATTTCTTCAAAGCCGTAATCAGCCTGGGGAGAAACTTTAAGCTCAATAAGCGCTGAAACCGCAGCAGAGTCGAGTTTTTCCCAGTCGATAACTGTTTTATAACCGCAAATTAAACCAGCCTTTTCAAGATTGGCAATTTCATTTTTAACGGTTTCTTCAGTAGAGCCAAGCATAGTAGCAAGTTGATCTGCACTATACCTAGCGTTTTGTTCAAGTAGTTTTAAAAGTTTAATATTCATAATATTCAACCTCCATTTTCTTTATAATATCATTTTTTCTTTAAATATACAAGAATTTATTTACTTTTTCTTTTGTTTGTGATACTATATCACTGTTATATTGAATATTAAGGAGTGTTATTATGCGCGCTGTAATTACCGTTGTTGGTAAAGACTCTGTTGGCATACTTGCAAAGGTTTCTGCAAAATGTGCCGAGTCTAATGTAAACATAAATGAAGTTACCCAGTCTGTTCTTGAAGATATGTTCTGTATGATTATGCTTTCCGATATTTCTGAAATGAACAAGCCGTTTGGCGCTTTTACAGATGAAATGCAAAAACTCGGAGATGAAATGGGCATGTCGGTACATGTAATGCACGAAACCATTTTCAACTCTATGCACAGAATTTAAGGTGAAAAAATGATTAATACACACGAAATACTTGAAACTATAACTATGATTCAAGACGAAAATCTTGACATACGTACAGTTACTATGGGTATCTCCCTTTTAGATTGTATGGACGCCGACATAGATAAGTCTTGTGAAAAGGTTTATAACAAAATAGTTTCTACCGCAAGAAACCTTGTTCCGGTTTGTGAAGAAATTGAAAAGGAACTCGGTATTCCCATTATTAACAAAAGAATTTCGGTAACACCTATTGGCATTGTTGCTTCTGCTTGTAAAGACCAAAACCCCGTGAAATTTGCACACATCCTTGAAAAGGCAGCCTGTGAAGTTGGGGTGAACTTTATTGGTGGTTATTCAGCACTTGTTCAAAAAGGTTTTTCCGGCGCCGATATGGCACTTATTAAAAGCATTCCCGAAGCTCTTGCAACAACTAACCATGTATGCTCTTCGGTAAATATTGGTTCAACTAAGGCCGGCATCAATATGGATGCAGTTAAGGTTATGGGCCAAATTGTTAAAGAATGTGCAGAACTTACCAAAGACAACAACTGCATCGGTGCTGCTAAACTTGTTGTTTTCTGCAACGCACCCGAAGATAACCCCTTTATGGCAGGCGCTTTCCACGGTGTTGGAGAGCCCGATGTGGTAATTAACGTTGGTGTTTCAGGCCCAGGCGTTGTTCGTGCCGCTCTTTCTAAGAGCGAAGGTTTAGACCTTACTGGAGTTGCTGAACTTATTAAGCGCACCGCATTTAAAATTACAAGAATGGGCCAACTTGTTGCCCAAGAAGCTTCTAAACGTTTAGGCTACCCCTTTGGTATAGTAGACCTTTCTCTTGCTCCTACCCCCGCAGTTGGCGATTCTGTTGCATATATACTTGAAGAAATTGGTCTTGAATGTTGCGGTTCTTGCGGCACAACCGCTGCTCTCGCAATGCTAAACGATGCTGTTAAAAAAGGTGGCGTAATGGCTTCTTCCCGCGTGGGCGGACTTTCGGGCGCATTTATTCCTGTTACCGAAGACGCAGGTATGATTCACGCCTCAACCATTGGCGCTTTAAGCATTGAAAAGTTAGAAGCAATGACAGCTGTTTGCTCGGTTGGCCTTGATATGATTAACATTCCAGGCGACACTACTCCCGAAGTTATTTCTGCTCTAATCGCAGACGAAGCCGCTATTGGTATGGTAAACTCCAAAACAACAGCTGTTCGTGTTATTCCCGCAATTGGTAAGACTGTTGGCGATACCATTAATTTTGGCGGTTTATTAGGAGAAGGTCCCGTTATGAAAAATTCAACCTACTCCCCTGCTAAATTTGTAAACAGAGGCGGCCAAATTCCTGCTCCCATGCAGAGCCTTAAAAACTAAAATTAAAGAACAATCTTCTTTTTTTAAACAAGAAATTTCCGCCCTGTTTTTTGGGGCGGTTTTTCTTATAAACTTAAAAAACAAAGGGTGGCTTAACAGTTGTTTGACGGCTAAGCCCAGTTGTATTAAAATAATTGCCAGAGGTGACCAATATGACAGATAAGAAAACATTCGGTTATTTTATAAAAAGCAAACGAACCGAAAAAAATTATTCACAAAAAGACTTAGCAGAACTGCTTTGTGTTACCGAAGGTGCAGTCAGCAAATGGGAACGTGGTGTGTCGTACCCAGACATTACTCTAATTTCTGACATTTGCAATGTTCTTCAAATTAGCGAACATGAACTTATTACCGCTTCAATCGACACCGAAACACGCAAAATTAAGCATGAAGCTCGAAAATTTCGCGCAATTCGAAATACTTGGTTTTTAGTTCCTACAATTTCATATGCAGCAGCATTACTAGTCTGCTTTATTTGTAATCTTGCAGTTAACCACACTTTATCTTGGTTTTTTATTGTCTTTTCTGCGCTAATTTGCGGTTATTCGTTTGTTCCTACCTTTACACTCTTTTTCAAATCAAATAAACTTCTCGTTTTTACGCTTACAAGTTTTTCTTCTATTTGTTTGCTTTTATTTACCTGTGCGGTATATACAAGAGGTTTGTTTTGGTTTCCTGTTGCCTGCATTAGTACTCTAATGGGCTACGTTTTAGTTTTGGGAACAATTTTGCTTTCAAAAACTAAACTTTCTCGTTACAAATTCGTAATAAGTTTTACTGCAATTCTATTTTTAACAATTTTACTGCTTTTGTGTATTTATAGTTGGCAACCATTTATGTTAAAAAACGCAATGCTTATAACATTTTTTTGCTATATTCCCATTATTCTTTCTGCTATTATTTGCTTGTTTTCTTTTA
>JAEIGA010019575.1_pt1 | contig 10321 bp, 9 predicted proteins | sample 9270691 | NCBI WGS metagenome assembly JAEIGA01 (sample SAMN17057246, study PRJNA624740) | gut metagenome | biome: biome; isolation source: fecal sample | host: Bos grunniens | place: China: Xizang | collected 2019
AAGTAATGAAAAGCAATTTTTGGTAGCTACTGAAAGTGGAATTTTGCACGAAATGCAAAAACAAAATCCTGAAAAGGAATTTATACCAGTTCCTCCAGCTGATAGCACTTGTGCTTGCAACGAGTGTAATTTTATGCGGCTCAATACGCTCGAAAAACTTTACATCTGTTTGCGAGATGAAATAAATGAAATAGTAGTGGATAAAGAAATTTCAGAAAAAGCATTAAAACCAATTGTTCGTATGCTCGAAATGAGTAAATAAAAAAAGCAGTGAAAACTGCTTTTTTTTATTATTGAAAGTGTTTTTCTTCAGCTTTTACTACTTTGAAAAGTTTGTCGTTGCGACGGATAATAGCGTTGGTTTTTATTGAAAAATAAACTCCTTTTTCTGCCTTTTCAACGGGCTTTAGATCTACACGAATTTCCTTTGCAACGTCCTCGTAGGCACCGGTGGTTTCGCCTGTGACTAAAATCTCGTCGCCTACGCAGAGGTCTTGTGCTTCGAGCAGAAATTCAGCAACACCTATTTTGGAAAAATAATTGGTGCAGCGACCAATGTAAATTTTTCGTTTTGTAGCTGACGAACCATAGTTTTTTGTCCATTCGCCAAGACGCTGACCAAGATAATAGCCGTTCCAAAATCCACGATTGAAAACGGTTTTTAGTCGTTCGTCCCAAAGAGCAATTTTTTCGTCGGTAAACGTGTTGGAGTTATATGCTTCGATGGCTTCTTTGTAGCATTCAACAACGGTTTTTACGTATTCGGCACTTCTTGCACGTCCCTCTATTTTGAAAACTCGCACGCCGGCATCGAGCATTTTGTTGATGAAATGGATGGTTTTCAAATCTTTTGGCGACATGATATATTGATTTTCGATATCAAGTTCTATATCGCTGTCTTTGTCTTTTACGGTGTAGCCACGTCGGCAAATCTGCATGCAAGCACCACGATTTGCCGATGCGTTGTGATGATGCAGACTCAAATAACATTTACCCGAAACCGCCATGCATAAAGCTCCATGGCAGAACATTTCTATACGAACGAGTTTTCCGTTTCTTCCGCAAATGTTTTCTTCTACAATATGTCGGTAAATTTCTGCTACTTGTTCGAGATTAAGCTCACGTGCTAAAACCACTACATCGGCAAATTGAGCATAGAATTTAAGAGCTTCTACGTTAGCAATGTTGAGTTGGGTGCTAAGGTGAACTTCTACTCCTTGCGAGCAAGCATAAGTCATAACAGCAACATCGGCAGCGATGATAGCCGAAACGTCAGCTTTTTTGGCCTCGTCTACAATTTCGCGCATCAAATCTAAATCTTCGCCATAAATTACTGTGTTTATGGTGAGATAGGTTTTTATGTTATTTTCTTTGCAAAGAGCAACTATTTTGTGCAAATCGTCGGTAGTGAAATTGTTTGATGACCTACTACGCATGTTTAGTTTCTCTATTCCAAAATAAACAGAATTGGCTCCTGCTTGAATAGCGGCACTCAAACTTTCCCACGACCCTACGGGAGCCATTATTTCATAATCTGTAACCATATATTTATTCTTTTTGCAAAGATAAAAATTTAATGTGTGAGTTTTAAAAATGCTTATCTTTGAGCGAATTTTGAAAATAGTTTTGCCTATGAAATAAACCAGCGTAATTTTTTTACGCACATCTTGAAAATATTGGAAATACTACGCTATTTTTATGTGCGTAAGTTTAGAATTTTCTTGTGCTACGGAGTAACCTGAAAAGCCGTAAAGAGAGTAGGATGTTTTATAATTTAAATTAATAAAAAATGGAAAATAATAATAATAATCAAGTTTGTCCAGATGACAATTTAGTATGGGCCATATTATGTACTATTTTATGTTGCTTGCCATTTGGTATAGTTTCTATTATTAAATCAACTTCGGTGAGAAATTTATGGGCACAAGGTCATTATGATGAAGCTCAAAAAGCTGCCGAAGATTCAAAAAAATGGGCCAAATGGGGAGCTATTTCAATGGGAATATATTTGGCGATATACATTTTCATCGTAATTATTTGTGCAATAGTAGGTGTAAGTATGTATTAATTTTTAGGTATTAAATGAATAAATTTATACCGTATATAATACCTATTCTTATTTTAAGTTTAGGTATTATATATTTTTTTGTAGATCCAAATTTATCTATTCTTTGTCCAAAATGTCCGTGGTGGTTGTTAACAGGAACATATTGCCCCTCTTGTGGCATCCAAAGATTTTTGCACTTTCTTTTAAACGGTGATTTTTATAAAGCTTTTTATGTAAATCCATTTCTTATGTTGTCATTTCCATATGCTATATTAGCAGTGCTAGGAAAATGGTATAATTATAAAAATAAGTTAGATAAATTGAATTATTATTTATATCATCGAACAACTCTTATTACCTATTTAGCTTTATTTTTTTCTTGGTGGATAATTAGAAATATTATAGGAATTTAATTTTTTGAAATTCCTACACACATTTTGCAATCCGCAAGTGGAGCATTTTGGTTTGCGTGCCAAGCAAACATATCTTCCGTGAAGGATAAGCCAGTGGTGTGCTTTGGGGATAAGATTTTCGGGGATATGTTTTACTAGTTCTTTTTCGGTTTGCAGCGGATTTTTGCTGTTAGTGGTCAGTCCTATGCGTTCGGCTACACGGAAAACGTGTGTATCTACTGCCATTTTTGGTTGGTTGAATACTACGGAAGCAATCACGTTGGCAGTTTTTCGACCTACTCCGGGTAGTTTTTGTAAGTCGTCGGTGTTGTTGGGTACTTTGCTTCCGAATTGGCTTACAAGCATTTTTGCCATACCTGCCAAATGCTTGGCTTTGTTGTTGGGGTACGATACGCTACTGATGTATTCAAAAATCACTTCGGGTGTGGTAGCTGCCATTGCTTCGGGTGTTGGGTAGTCGTGAAAGAGACGCGGAGTAATCATATTTACTCGTTTGTCGGTGCATTGAGCCGAAAGAATTACCGCCACGAGCAATTCAAAAGGATTAGAATAATGTAACTCAGTTTCTGCCACAGGCATATTCTTCTCAAACCATTCAATCACTGCCGAGTAACGCTCTTTTTGGGTCATTTAAATAAGCTATTTATAATATATGTTCTTACAAAAGTACTAAAAATGTTACCTTTGTGTGATTTGTTGTTAGGATATTTTTTATGTCAATAAATAAGAAACGAGAGAAAATTGGGAAAATAATACGACAAGCTATTTATAGTGAGAAATTACTGCATATCAATTATGTAAATTATAATGGCGAAGTAGTTAAATTCTGGCTTGCGATATTCGACATCATATTTGAAGAACAAAATCCGATTATAAAAGGGAAAATCTACAATCCAACACTTAATATCAATGAATGTAAAGATGCCACAAAACTATATCTTAACAAAATACAATCTGCTGAAATAATAGAATTTTCTCACTATGATGTCCCCGATTCTTGTAAAAGTAAAATTGATGACTATACAGGACACTTTAGTTGGTTACAATACGATACCGAAGTCAAAGCTTTACTTGACTATTACAAATCTTGTTATTATTTTGACGAAGACCCTTATCGCAAAGATTATGGTTTAATCCGAGGAATTGATATTGATATTTTATTAAAAAAAGGTGAATACATCCTAAACAAAGAACAAAAGACGGATGTTGTAAAAATTCTTCAGAACCACATTAATCAAAAAAAACGAACAACAATAACAGAACTTATTATTTCTAAATATGCTATTGACAAAGGAGATAATCGATTATATGTTATTTGCTATAACAATGTCAATTATAATCCATTAAAAGGTACTCTTTGTATAGATAAAAACTTACGTTTCAATTATTCATTTTTACATTTTAGAAACACAGAAAACAAACTAAAATTAAAGGAAGATGAAAAATCTGATTTGAATCAATATGTCGAAATGGACATAGATAAATTTGTATCCTTATTTTTGACTAACGAATCGGAAGCGAAAGAAATTATTGAATCTAATTTGAGAATAGGTGAAATTCCTAACACACGACCTGTCATTATGTTATTAGAGCGTAAGTGTGCTTTTGATATCACACCAACATTTGATACAATATTAAAACGAGATATAGAGAACACGCTCAATGTCCCTCTCAAGGCATTTTTAGGAAGAATGTCTTCTAAATATAAACGCAAGAAAGAACCTAAACTTATTATCTGTGATGAAAAAATCAACATAGATCAAACAAGAGTTTTGTACAATGCCATGAAGCAACCAATTACTTATGTACAAGGACCTCCTGGCACAGGGAAAACACAAACGATTTTGAATGTTATAATTAATGGTTTTTACAATAAAAAGACAGTACTTGTTTGTTCCTCAAATAATAAACCTGTAGATGGAATTATAGAGAAATTGAATTTTACATATAGAGGTGAAAAAATTCCATTTCCATTTATTAGATTAGGTAATCTTGAAGTAACAGCAGAGGCTTTGGACCATATTAATAAGTTATTTGAATATAGATCTCTATATGAGCCTGATCAATATAAACTAGAAAAAATAAGAACTTCTACCGATAAGAAAAACGAGGAATTAAGGAAAATTTTAGAACAACACGAAAAACGAGTTGATTTAGAAACATTCTTAAATAGTTCTAATTCTTTTTTGACAAATCTAAAAGGGAAAAGCAGTAAAATAACTCGTAATGTGCAAGCATGCATAGATAAAATAAACACTGAATTAGAAAAAAATCCACGTGTAGAAAATGACAAAATCTTAAATCTTTACACTCCACTTGAAAAAGATGAATATCTAAAACAATTCATGTACTACTATTCGTTGAGTTGCATCCGATACTTACAGTCAAATGCCTTTAACGAATTAAGAGCTATTTGTTCAAATGAAGATGTTCAAGAAAAAGTTTACGAATTTAACAAATGGTTGTCTATCGACTCAAACATGCAAAAATTTGTAAAAGCTTTTTCTGTTATTTTCTCTACTAATATTTCTGCTCGCAGACTTGGATCTCCTAATTTTATGTTCGACCTAGTTGTGATGGACGAAGCTGGTCAGTGTAATATTGTGTCATCACTTATTCCTATTACAAAAGCAGATTCCTTACTCCTAGTTGGAGACCCTCAACAATTAAAACCAGTTATTGTTCTTGATGATACAATTAATGATCAACTTCTAAAGATTTACTCAATTCCAAAATCTTACGATTACAAAAGAAAGTCGATACTTGATGTAATGCGAGAACGAGATAAGATATCTCAATATGTACAACTTACATATCATTATCGATGTGGAAAAAAGATTATTGATTTCTCCAATAAAAAATATTATAACTCCAAACTTCATCTCCAAACTATTAAAGAAAACGGAGAATTATTATTACTAGATGTAAAAAATCAAAATATAAAAAATCGTAATTCAGCATATGATGAAGCTGTTGCTATTGTAAATTACATAAAGAAAAATGATCTACATGACGTTGCTATAATAACACCTTTTGTAAATCAAAAGGAATTAATTAATAATCTTTTGCAGAAAGAAGGAATCAGAGATACAGAATGTAATACTATACATAAAATGCAAGGCGGCGAAAAAAACACGATTATTTTTTCTACTGCACTTTCTCCTAAAACAAGCAAAAATACTTTTGAATGGGTAAAAAATAATAGTGAAATTATAAACGTAGCTGTTACAAGAGCCCAAAAAAGATTAATTATCGCTAGCGATTATGAGATAACTAAAAAGTTGGCTAATAATGAACAAAATGACCTTGTTGACTTAATAGAATATGTAAAAAGTAATGGTTGTATAAATGTTCCTCTTAGCCCAAAAGTAGAAATTGGAAAATCCAATGGGAGTCTTAATGAAGATGAATTTTATAAAACTATCGCTCATTTTTGTTCAGTTCATTCTTATTTTGAAGCACAACGTAATGTTCCTTTTAGTAAAATTTTCGCTGATGATAAAGAATTAGGTAAAGACCAGCATGAGTTTGATTGCGTTTTGTATAGCAAAACACGATTTTTTAATCGCCTTGTTCCAGAAATAGTCATAGAGATAAATGGAGGTGAGCATTTTGGTAACAAACTTCGAGAACAATCAGACAAATACAAGCAAGAAATATGCAAGAAGAAAAACATACATTTCTTTATGATACCAAATTCTATGGTAAAAGAATATGAACATCTACGCACTATTATTTTAGCTTCGAAAAAAGTTGAGGATACTCAAACAGATATGTTCATTGATTAGGATCTTTAAAAAGTGAAATAATATATTCTAGAAAAATTAAGAGTTTTTTTTGCATTTCTATTTTATTATTTTTGCAAGACTAAAAGGGTTTTGCTATGACTAAAAAACAAAAAGAAGGACTATTTACTCGTATAAAAAAGTTTTTTGTTGACGAACGTACACGCTATTTGTTGAGTTTGTTGCTGATATTTTTTGTTTTATACCTATTTTTTGCCATGTTTTCATTTTTGTTTACAGCAAGTGATGACCAAAGTCAGATACTAGTGGCTACCAAAAATAAACATGTAACAAATTGGACAGGATATATTGGTGCAAAAATGGCCAATAACATCATTAACAATGGATTTGGAGTAGCTTCTTTTGCAGCATTACTTTTTCCTTTTGTGTTAGCATTACGTTTGGTAGGAAAAAAATTGATGCCACTGTGGAAAGCATTCATTCTTTCAGCTATTATTCTTGTTTGGGGTTCTGTTTTTTTTAGCTTCTTTTTCTATAAATTTTATCAAAACTGGGCTGTAAGTTTCGGAGGAGCTCATGGCGATTTTATGAGTGAATATTTGTTTGAAAATTGTGGTTGGGGAACTATTTTGATAATAATAGCTGTTTTTGTAATGATTCTTATGCTTTGTTCTTCGCAGTCAATTTTTTGGATAAAAAATTTATTTGTACGAAAAAAACCGGCTTTACCTATCCAAAGCGATGAAATAGTAGATGAAAAAGCAGAAGAGGATGTAGTAGAAGAACTTGTAGAACAAGAAGAAATAATCAACGAGATAACTTTTTCTAATGATGAGGAAAAAGATGATTTTATGGTGGAAACTCCTATAGAAGATAGTTCGGAAGTAGAGATTTTAGATAATGAAAACGAAATCGAAATCGAAGTAGAAATACAAGATTCGTTAGATACCGAAATGGCAATCAACGATCCTGAATACATCTTGAAGAAATACGGAAAATATGATCCTCGTCTCGATTTGATGCATTATAAATTTCCTCAGCTTTCGCTCTTAAAAACATATCCTAACGAAAATATGCCTGTGGTGGATATGCAGGAACAAAATGCCAACAAAGACAAAATTGTTACTACTTTACGAAACTATGGCATAGAAGTAGAAAGTGTAAAAGCAACAGTTGGTCCAACAATTACGTTATACGAAATAGTGCCTCAAGCTGGTACTCGTATAAGCAAAATACGAAATCTCGAAAGCGATATTATGTTGAGTTTGAAAGCAACGGGTATTCGTATTATTGCACCTATTCCGGGTAAAGGTACAATTGGTATCGAAGTTCCTAACGAAAATCCACAAATAGTATCGATGCATTCGGTAATAGCTTCGAAAAAATTTCAAGAAGAAGAAAAATTTGTTTTACCTGTAGCACTTGGGCGAACTATAACGAACGAAGTATTTATGTTTGATTTGGCAAAAACGCCACATCTTTTAGTTGCTGGAGCTACTGGTCAAGGTAAATCGGTTGGTTTGAATGCTATTATCACGTCTTTGCTTTACAAAAAGCATCCTTCGGAGCTGAAGTTTGTGCTTATCGACCCTAAAATGGTGGAATTTAATATTTATGCTTCTCTCGAAAAACATTATATGGCAAAAATGCCAGACCAAGATAGTGTAATTATAACAGATTCAACAAAAGTGATACAAACACTCAATTCACTAGTTATTGAGATGGAAGATCGTTATAAATTATTGATGGCTGCACATTGTAGAAATATAATAGAATATAACGAGAAGTTTGTTAATAGACAATTGAATCCTGAAAAAGGACATCGATTTTTGCCTTATATTGTGATAGTTATCGACGAGTTTGGTGATTTTATAATGGTTGCTGGTAAAGAGGTAGAAACACCTATTGCTCGTATTGCTCAAAAGGCTCGTGCTGTAGGTATGCATATGATTTTGGCAACACAACGTCCGTCTGTAAATATTATTACTGGCGTAATCAAGGCGAACGTACCTGGTCGTATTGCATTCCGTGTGTCGTCAATGATAGATTCACGTACTATTCTTGATGCTTCTGGTGCCAATCAATTAGTAGGGAAAGGTGATTTGCTTTATTTGGGAGGTGGCAATGACTTGGTGCGTGTGCAATGTGCCTTTGTTGACACTCCAGAAGTTGAAAAAATAGTAGAACACGTAAGCAAACAACAAGCCTATCCTTCGGCATATATTTTACCTGAATGTGAAATATCAGAATCGGGAGGCGACCTCAATATAAGTGGTGTAGATATGGCGCAACGCGATCCGCTTTTTGAGGAAGCTGCTCGTATGGTAGTCAGCACACAACAAGGTTCTACCTCAAATATTCAGCGAAAATTTAGTGTAGGATTTAATCGTGCAGGACGAATTATGGATCAGTTGGAACATGCTGGTATTATTGGTCCACAAGAAGGAAGCAAACCACGAAAAGTGTTGGTTGCATCAGAGTTTGAATTAGATCAAATGCTTAACAATATGAATTAAGAATTATGAAAAAGATAAGAAAGATAGTAGCAATTTTTATTGTATGTATGCCATTCATTGCTGCTGCACAAACCGATCAGCATGCAAAAACATTTTTTGATAAAACGATAGCAGTATTGCAAAATAATCCGTTGCAAACAGATTTTTCGGTAACTTATGAAAATGCAATCTCAAACGAGAGCGAAACAAAACAAGGAAAACTGATTTTAAAAGGCAATAAGTTTTATTTTTTGCTTGACGGGATGACTTTGTTTTTCGACGGAAAAACACAATGGATGTATATGAAAGATATTGACGAAGTGTCTATATCTGAGCCTACGGGTAAAGAGTTGAGCGATGTAAATCCTATTTTAATGATAAAAGAATTTCGAAAAACACATATGGTACAATTTGATGCTGATGATGTAGAGGCATCGTCCAATCGTTTGTTGAATTTATATCCTTTGGATAAAACAGCCGACCATTTTAAAGTTTCGTTGGTAGTAAAAGCAAGTAATAAACAGATTGTATCGATGAAAATTTCATTTAAAAATGGTACTTCAACAGCGTTTTCAACAAAAAATTATCAATTATTAAAATCAATAGCCGATTCGGTTTTTGTTTTTGATAAATCGAAATATCCTAACGTAATAATTAATGATTTAAGATAAAAAAGATATGGAAAGAGTAAAATGTTTGATTATAGGTTCGGGCCCTGCAGGTTATACAGCAGCTATCTATGCATCTCGAGCAAATTTGAGTCCTGTGTTGTATGAAGGTATTCAACCTGGAGGACAGCTTACTACTACAACTGAAATTGAAAATTTCCCAGGTTTTCCTGATGGTATTACAGGAACAGAATTGATGGAAAAAATGCGTTCACAAGCTGAATGTTTTGGTGCCGAAATTCGTTTCGGTATGGTGTCTGCAGTAGATTTTAGTGTTACACCAAAATTGGTAACTATTGATGGCGAAACGACGATAGAGGCTGATACGGTAATTATAGCAACAGGTGCTTCGGCAAAATATCTTGGTTTGGCAGATGAAAAGAAATACGCAGGTATGGGAGTTTCTGCTTGTGCAACATGCGATGGATTTTTCTATCGTCGGAAGATGGTGGCTGTAGTTGGTGGTGGCGATACAGCTTGCGAAGAGGCAATTTATTTGGCTGGGTTAGCAAAGAAAGTATATCTCATTGTACGTAAACCATTTTTGCGTGCTTCTAAAATAATGCAGGAGCGTGTTGTGGCAACAGAAAATATCGAAGTGCTTTATGAACACGAAACATTAGGTCTTTTTGGAGAAGATGGAGTAGAAGGAGCACGTTTAGTAAAACGCCGTGGACAAGCAGATGAAGAAGAGGTTAGTATTGCAATAGATGGATTTTTCTTGGCTATTGGTCATCATCCAAATTCTGATGTTTTTAAAGCATTTGTAGAAACAGACGAGTTAGGATATATAAAAACTCAACCTGATAGTCCAAAAACAAATGTAGAAGGAGTATTTGCTGCGGGCGATGTGGCAGATCCTCATTATCGCCAAGCCATTACGGCTGCTGCGAGTGGTTGTCGTGCAGCTATTGAGGTAGAGCGATATTTGAAATCGAAATAAAAATAGTAT
>JAEIGA010019576.1_pt1 | contig 10320 bp, 9 predicted proteins | sample 9270691 | NCBI WGS metagenome assembly JAEIGA01 (sample SAMN17057246, study PRJNA624740) | gut metagenome | biome: biome; isolation source: fecal sample | host: Bos grunniens | place: China: Xizang | collected 2019
CTTGATAAAGCTGTGTGCGTGCGCCGCCTTTGCCGCCTCTATCATTTCTTCGTCCGTCGCATCGGGCTTGCCCATTTTCAGGTTCTCACGGACGGTGCCGTTTTTCAACCACGTTTCCTGCAAGACCATACCGTAGTTTTGCCGCAAGGACCTGCGCGTTACGCCACGCACGTCCTCACCCTCTACCTCTACTGCGCCGCCGTCCACGTCGTAAAAGCGCATTAAAAGGTTGATAAGCGTCGTTTTGCCGCTGCCCGTTCTGCCGACAATCGCGATACGTTGACCGGGGGTTACTTGCAAATTCAAGTCAACAAGCAAGGGTTTTTGCTTATCGTAAGAGAAATCCACGTCGGTGAGGGTTACGTTCCCCTCTACACCGTCAAGCACTTTGTTGTCCTTGTCCGAAACCTCTTCGATTTGGTCGATAAGCTCGAAAATGCGGTCGGCGCAAGCAAACGCGCTTTTCAGCTCGGTAATTACACCCGAAACCTCGTTGAAGGGCTTGGTGTATTGGTTGGTGTAGGAAAGGAATTTCGTCAAGCTGCCGACGGTAAATGCGCCGCCGCCAACAACGGCAAACGCACCGATGAGCGCAACGAGCGCGTAGATGACGTTGTTGATCACGCGCGTGGACGGGTTGGTGAGCGAGGAATAGAAAATAGCTTTGAGGGACGCTTTTTCCAACCGCCCGTTGATTTCGTTGTATTTTTCCTCGTTTTCGTCCTCGTGCGCGAACGCAATCGTCGTTTTTAATCCGCCAATCGCCTCTTCCGCAAACGCGGTCTGCTCGCCGCGCGTAGAGGTTTGTTCCTTGAAGAATTTATGCGAATGTGTCGCCACAAACCGCGCCACAAGCAAGGAAAGGGGTGTCATTCCCACAACGACGAGCCCGATTTTCCAATTTGTCAAAAGCATGAACACGAGCGTGCCCAAAATGGTCATTACGCCCGTAAATAATTGCGTAAAGCCCATCAGCAAGCCGTCGGCGAATTGATCGGCGTCCGCCACTACGCGGCTGACCGTATCCCCGTGCGAATGGGTGTCGATATACTGCAAGGGCAAATTGCCAAGCTTATGGAAAGCGTCCCTGCGCATATCGCGTACTACGTTGCAAGAAATGCGGTTGTTGCAAAGGGAAAGCAAAAATTGCGCCAATGCGGAAACCGCCACCGCCACCCCGACGTTAATGAAGAGGTGCAAAAGGGTTTCCCACTCCACTCTGCCCTTATCCACAATACAGTCGATTGCGTCGCCCAAGAAAACGGGTACAAGCAGGTTTGCCGCTACCGAAAGGATAGCAAACAAGAAGCAGCCCGTCAACGCAAGCGGATATTTGCCGACGTATCGTAAAATTCGTTTCAAGGTGCTGTTTTTTTGCGTCTTTTGCGGACGGTTTTTTATCGAAGGCTTTGCGTTTTTCATGCCGCACCCCCTTCTTTCCCGTCCTTGTATTGCGAGAAATAGATTTCACGGTAAACGGCACAGCTTTCCATTAGCTCGTCGTGCGTGCCAATGCCCACTGCCTTACCGTCGTCCAAAACGATAATTTTATCCGCGTCGCGCACCGACGAAGTGCGTTGGGAAACGATAAAGGTCGTCGTATCCAACGTGCGAATGGCTTTGCGCAATTCCGCGTCCGTCGCATAGTCGAGTGCCGAGGACGAATCGTCCAAAATAAGCACGTCGGGTTGGCGCACGAGCGCGCGCGCAATCGTCAAGCGCTGTTTTTGCCCGCCCGAAAAGTTTTTGCCGCCTTGCTCGACGGGCGCGTCCAAGCCGCCCTTGCCGCGCACAACCTCTTCCGCTTGCGCAAGCTTCAATGCTTGCCAAAGCTCCTCGTCCGTCGCGTTTTCCTTGCCCCAAAGCAGGTTGGAACGGATTGTACCCTTGAATAATTTGGCTTTTTGCGGAACGACGCCGATACGGTTACGCAAATATGCTTGCAGGCTTGCGCACTGCACGTTTTTGCCGTCAACGCGCACCTGCCCCCCGTTTACGTCGTAGAAATGGGGCAAAAGGTTGACGAGCGTCGTCTTACCCGAGCCCGTACCGCCGATGACGCCAATCGTCTGTCCGCGTTCGGCTGTAAAGGAAATATCTTCCAAAGCGTTTTCCCCGCCGTCCGTATAGCGCGCGGAAACGCCGTCGAATACGATAAAAGGTTGTTCTTCCGTTTGTTCGGGTTGCGTACCGTCCGCTTCGTCGGGTAAAATTTTGAGAGAGGACTGCATTTTCAATACCGCCTCTACACGGCTGCCCGAAGCCGCCGCCTTCGCCACCGTAACAATGAGGTTGGCGAGCTTGATAAGCTCGATGAGGATTTGCCCCATAAGGTTGTAGAGGGCAATCACCTGCCCTTGCGTAAGGTTGCCCGCATCTACGCTAATCGCGCCGTTGTACAACAGCCAAATGATGGCGGCGTTGATAAGCACGAAAGTCAAGGGGTTGGTGATAGCGGCTATCGCGGCCTCACGCTTTCTGCCCTTGTTAAGTTCCTCGTTACGAGCGTCGAATTGCGCGCGCTCATCGTCCTCTTTGCAAAAGGCGCGCAGCACCCTTGCGCCCGCCAAATTTTCGCGCGTGGATAACAGCACTTTGTCGAGCTTGCCTTGCGTCTTTTTGGAAAGGGGCATACAAATTAACATCACCGCATACACGACGATGGCAAGCGCAACGATTGCCACAGCGAAAATCCCAAAGGATTTTAAGTCGATAATCAGCGCGCAAATCATCGCGCCAAACACGATAAACGGCGAGCGCAAGAACAGGCGCAAGAAAAGGTTAATACCCGTTTGCAGCTTGTCCACGTCCCCCGTCATACGGGTGAGAATGGTCGCCTCGCCAAGCTTGTCCACGTCGCGATAGGAAAGGGATTGCACCTTTTTGAACAAGTCCTTCCGCACGAGCGCACATACGCCTGTAGCCGTGCGCGCGGAAAAAAATTGCGCCGCCACGGCGAACAAGAAACCAAACAAGCCGAACGCACCCAAAATGACGCACGCCCAAACGATATACGATTTGTCGGCGTTGGGGTATGCGCCGTTTATTTCCGCACCGAAACCGTTGTCCACGATTGCCGCGACAACGAACGGAACAAGCAGCTCGAAGGTCGCCTCTGCCAATTTGAGCAAAGGCCCCATCAAGCTCTGCCATTTATACGGTTTAAAGTAGCTTAAAATCTTTTTCATCCTTACGGTGCCGTCGCAGAGAATAATTTTTAGCGATTTGTTGCGACAGCACCGTTTGATTATATCACTTTTAGAGATTAAAATCAAGGATTTTAATTCTAAATAACGCACAAAAGGGATTTTTTGCCTAAAAAAGCCGAAAAAAGAGAGGCTTCCGTCTTGGAAACCCCTCGAAAATATGCGTTTTTTCTTTATTCCGCCGATTGCTCCGCTTGCGTTTCGTCGGCTTGCTCGCTTTCTTGCGCGTCGGCTTGGACGGCGTTTTCCGTTTGCTTATCCCCCTCGTCCTCTACGGGCTTTTCACGGGCGGGAATGGGCGCGAGGAGCTGTTCGTACAGCTCGGCATATGCAAGAATGGTCACGAGGCGCTTGCCCTCTACGCTCGAAGAAACCCTTTCGTTTTTGCTAAAAATGCGAATAGCGTTGCCCATTTTGTTGCCGAAAAATACCGACGCGAAAAAGAGCAAAAGAGAGATTGCGCCCACGATAATGGTCGGCAAAATGTAGGTGTTTTCGCGCGTCGTCGGGATTTTCGCACCGAACACCGCCGTCAATACGATACCTACAATAGTAGGTATAAACACCACCGCGAACAAAATAATGCTCTTGCGAAGACGGGAGGAAAGCACCGCGCGGCGTTTTTCCTGCTTTTCTTCCACCACTGCCGCAAGCGGCTTTTCTTCCGCACGAATTTCGTCAAGTCGGGTTTGGAACGCCTCTTTGTAAGTCGCACGAATTTCATCGACGGCGTCCACACCGAGGTCGTATTCCATACTCTCCAAGCCCTCGTCCTCGCCCGCGTATTCGTCCGCTAACACGTCGGGTTTTGCGAAGTTTTCCGTTTTCGCCCGCCAATAGCCAACCGACGCGTGCGTAGCCACCTCGTCGAGCTGTAACGCTTGCTCGAATTTTTGCTCCGCCTTGGCAAATTCACCGCTTTCAAGCAAGGCGTCCCCTTCCGCGCACGCCTTTTGGTAGTCGGCTTTACGTTTCGCCGCCGCTTCCTCTTTCTTTTTGCGGTATTCTATGGCTTCTTGGGGGGTGAGCGTCGCCAAATCCTCGTCCTCTTCATCGTCGAAAACGGGAAATTCAAAGGACACCTCGTCCGCCGTTTGTTCTTCCTCGCCGTCCGTGTTTGTCGCAAGCTCGTCCGTTACGTCCACAAACCCGTCCGCCGTCTTTTTTAAACGAATACCTCTGCCGTATTCGTCGTCGATAATTCTTTCTTCCATATTTTTCTCCGTATTTTCAATGGATTTTTATTCCTCGGCGGCTTGTTCCTCGTCCGTCAATACGAACGGATTGCGGAAAAACGCCCCCGCTTTTTTCTTTTTCTTCACCACGTAGTCGGGTGTGATTGTATTCACCACAAACGCGTTGCATTTGCCCTTGTAGCGGCTCTTTGCCCACTCGCAAAGCTCCTTGCAGTCAAACAGCGCCAAAACACCGCTCCCCGAGCCCGTCATCACCGCGCCCAAGGGGGAAAACGAAAGGGCTTCCTCGTATGCCTTTTGCACGTCGGCATTCAAGGTCGTCGCAGGCAGGAATAAATCGTTCATCAAATACCTGCCCACCTCGTTTATGCGATTTTCGCCCAAAGCCGCGATACAGCCTTCGGTATATTTTTCCCTTTCTTCCAAGCTTTTTGGCAGGCTGTCGTACACGCGATAGCACCCACCCGCCGAAACGGGCGATTTGGGGCATAACAGCAAGAAATGCAACTTCGCGCCGACGTCGAGCGGGGTTACCTTTTCCCCTCTGCCCTGCATTCTCGCAAAACCGCCGTCGAGCATATATCCCGTATCACTGCCGAGGGTATCCGCAAGCGCTTTAAGCGCCGCTCTGTCCTCTATCCCGTACAACTGTGCCATGCCGTTGATTACGCCGACAACGTCCGCGGACGAGCCGCCAAGCCCCGCGCCGATAGGGATATTTTTATAGACGGTAATATCTACGCCGTCCGTGCCAAAGGTAGCGGAAAACGCTTCCGCCGCTTTTAAAGCGTTGTTTCGTTCGGGCGGTATGCTCTCACTGCCCAAGCCGTGCATTTGCACCGTCGAAAGCTTGCCTTTCCGCGCTTTTATCACCAATAAATCGAACAAATCCACACTCGCCACCAAGGAGTCGAGCATATGATACTCCCCCTCCACGCCGACGATTTCTAAGGTTAAATTGATTTTTGCATACGATTTTATTTTTACCGTTTTCATCTTTTCACCCGAAAAATGCGGCGGGGAAACACCCCGCCGCACGGATTGCTCTTTGCATATTGTAGCATACTTTCGCCAAAAATACAATGCTTTTACGCGATTTTGCACGCAAATTTTGTAAAATTTACTTGATTTGACGGTAAACGAATATCCGTTCGTTCCCCTTCAAGGGGAATTGCAAATTCGGATTGCCCTCTTGAATGCTTTCGGGCGAGCGGTGCAAGCGCTTGGCAAGCGACCACAGTTCTTCCCCTGCCTTGGGGATATACACGGAAAACGCACCCTTTTCCTCGGCGCAGCATTCCCCGTCCGTCACCTCGGAAATATACGCCCATTCCCCGTCTTGATAGGTGCGGACAACCACCTTTAAGGTGGCTTCCGCTTCCGTTTCGCCACTCGGCTTACGACGGATATTCAAGCCGCAAACCAAAACGTCCGCTTCCGCGCATTCGCCCTCGATATTTAACGGAAAGGCAAAGGGCAAGGACAGCGTAGCGCTACGATGACTGCCGTCCGCGCCCTTAAAAAGCACCTCGGCAAACACAACCCCCTCTGCCTCAAAGCCGTTTTCCGCCTTTCGGCACGCAATTTCCGCGCGTGGCATCAACGCCGCTTGCAAAGCGCCCTCAACCAAGGGGGAAAGCGCGGCGGTTCCGCCTACGCGTTCGCTGCATTTTATTGTGTTCGTCAAATACCTGCCCCCGTCGTTTTGCGTTTTAATCAGGATTTCCTGCTCACAACAAAACGCGTCACACGCCACGCCAAGCTTCTCTTGAATATACAAAAAGCAGTCGGCGGAAAGGGCGTAAGTAAGCACCATTTTGCTCTTCCCTTTCTCTTCGTCTACCGCCGCGCTAAGGTGCGCCGCCTTTATGCCCATTCTCGCGCCCACACTCACCTCGCCGTATGCCTCGTCGCAAGGGATTTGCATACGGAAGGGCAATAACCGCTCGTACGAGCAAACGCCGTCGTCCGGCTTTAACACGCAAATATGCAAGGCGATTTCGCCCTCAATCGTGATTTGTCCGTCTTCGGCGCTTACACGGTTTGCCACCGCCTTTTCGCTGTGTAGCAACACGTCGCCCACGTAATCGGCGTCAAATTCGTCCTCGCCTTCCGTCTCGCCCGAAACGCACACCGTCTTGCGTACCGTCTGCGTTTGCGTTTGGGTAAAAAGCCCCTCGCCGCCCGTCAAATACTCCATTTGCTTGCCGCCATATACGGACAGCTCCGCATCTACAATGACGGAAATGTACAGCCCCGAGCCCTCGCGCCGCCACGAAATATTTTCCGTGGAAAACGCCGCCTTGGCAAAGCAAGCGGGCGTCACCGCACTACCCTCGGTTTTGTGGAAAAACTCCGCGCCGCGCTCCGCACGGCATATCTTTTTATCCCCGTCCTCATATACAATGCTTATCACGACCTTGCCGCCGTAGCGCACCTCGCCGTCCACGCACGTGCAGTCGGACGGAATTGCCGTTGCTTGCACCGCCAAAATACTGCTAATTTCACTGCCGGGCAAACGGCACTCCACGATAGATTGACCGCGCAACCGACATACCTCACCCACGTAGCGATAGGTTTCAAAATCCGCTTGAATCGCCATAAAAATCCTCCTTTTTTGCCGAAATTCTCGTCTATCTATCCTATGAAGAAAGGAATTTTTTTAGAACTCGCATGGGATAATTTTCCTTTTTTTAGGGTATACTATGGATATGATTAAGCCGACGAAGAATATCAAAGACGTCAAACAAATGGTAAAAAATTGCGCGGCGCAACGGGTGGCGGTGCGCGTAAATTTGGGCAGAAATAAAAGCGTGAGCTTTTCGGGCGTGCTGTCGGGAATTTATCCCGCCCTCTTCACCGTCCAACCCGACGATAAGGATTATTTGGGCAAAACCGCCTATTCCTATTCGGACGTGCTTTGCGGAAACGTAAAAATCGAACGTATTTGAATTTTTGCAAGGCAAAATAAAGCCCCGAAAGCGAAATCGCTTTCGGGGCTGTTTTTTGTGTTTATTCTATATTCAACGCATACCTGCCTATGCCTTACGCGCATTTTTTATATCGTTAATCAAAGCACGAATATGCGAAATTTCTTCATCAGTCAAACCATCCACATAAATAAATTGGTCGTTTCCAATGCCCAACAAGCTATCCGTCGAAACGGAAAAGAATTCTGCTATTTTGACCAACATTTCGATAGAGGGCAAAATATTATCGTTTTCCCAATTAGAAACGCATTGTTTTGTAACCCCAATTTTTTTTGCAAACTCTACTTGATTGATCCCCTTAGCCATCCGTAAACGACGGATATTTTTACTCAATTCCATTCTCACAATCCCCACCAAAGTCAATTTTTACTATACTATTATATAAAAAATAATTGACATTTATAAAATACTATGGTATATTAATAATTGGCCAATATTTACATACGGAGGATAAAAAATGCTAATTACCTGCCCTGCTTGCGGTAAACAGGTAAGCGATACAACACCTAATTGTATTCACTGTAACGCTCCTTTAAAGACGGAAGATTCGGCTCCTGACGAATCGCAAGAAAAAATTGAGTTTGAATCACTTAGCACGTCCGAGCAAGACGCCTTGGAACGGGAATTCCGTGCTAGTAACCCCGATGCCCAAAAACAATGGGATACCATTAAAAATCAAAGAAGAACTGTAGCAATTATTATTATTTCCTCTATAGTTATTACACTTTTAGGTATTGGTATTACTTTGTATCTTATGTTAGGCACAGACATATTCATCAAGACAACGGTGAATATACACTACTCTGGGAATGTTAAATACGAATATACCGAAACTACATTTTCACCAATTTGTTGGGTTTTATTAGTTGGATTTTTTATTCTGCCCATAACGATTGGTGAAATCATAATTAAACGTTTAGAAAAGCGAATTCCAACACTTATGTCGGAGTATGCCAAGAGCTTTAGTGAGTGGCTTGAAGAAAAAGGCTACGAATACGAACCCGTACAATTATTTTTATAACAGTTGTTTTACAAAAGAGGTGTAATTATGGCCATACAAATTTGTCCCGAATGCAACACGCGCGTTGAAAACGCTGAAATTTGTCCAAAGTGCGGCTATGCGTTTCCGCAGATAAATAAAGATAACGTTTACGCTACGTTCGCCAAGCTCGAAGCATACGATAAGCGCTCAAATCTTTGTTATTTATGCATTATTCCTATATTCGCATTGCTGCTTCTCACCATTTTCGTCCACGCACTTTTCATTATTTTCTTTATCGCAAGTATTATTGCAATGCTCGTATTAATGATTCACATATCAAAGAAACGCTACGCGTATATGCTTGAAATATGCACAGATAAGATAAGCATGATTAACTACATTAAGCACCAAAATAAAAACGCAACGTCTATTATGCAAGATAAACGTAAAGAGGGCGCGGCTGCGTACGCAATCCTTTTCACCTGTGAGTCTAATCCATCTGCAAAAAGCACGTATAATTGGTTTAACAACACGGTTAATGTTTTGGTTACTTTTATGGGCGTTTCTCTGTGCTTCATTTGCGCTTCTTTTTTTGAGGATTGTAATTTCAACCTTCCAAGCGGTGCGCTCTTCAGTCATGCTTCTTCTACGGGAATATTCTTCCTTGTTAGTTTAATCATAGAATTAATTTGTGCTATTATTCTTGCAGTCGTATCAAAAAAATTCAACAAAAAAATGTATACTTATGTAGAAGAGTGGTTAAAATCAAAAGACACTCCAAAACAAAACGTGGGCACAAGCACGGATACTCCCTCAAAAAATCAATCCAACAATACAAACGATGATGGATTCGATTTAAACAATTTCGATTTAGATAGCTTATAAACCAATTTAGATATAGACAGCCCCGAAAGCGAAATCGCTTTCGGGGCTGTTTTTTGTGTTTATTCCATATTTTTAGGCGGTGTTTTACGCGAATACTTACAACCGCAAAAATCCTGCCGATATAAGCCGTATTCCTTAGATAAATCAATGGAACGGTAATACCCGCCCTGCTTTTTAAAGTCGCTGAAAAGATAGTTCAACGCGTACCTGCCCCCTTCCTTTTCGCCGATTTCATTCAACCATTCGTGGTTTTTATGCGGGGATAAGGTCAACGTTGTGCCAAACCATAAAAAGCCGTTTGCCTTGGCAATTTCGGCAGTTTTGGAAAGGCGCAGGGCATAACAGCGGTAGCACCTTGCCCCGCGTTCGGGTTCGCTTTCAAGCCCTTTTGCCATTTCGGCAAACGCCTTCGCGTCGTGGTCGCAATCCAAAAACTCCGCCCAACCCGTTTCCTTTAAAAAACGGATTTGCTCCGCTTTACGTTTTTCGTATTCCGCGTCCTCGTCGATGTTCGGATTGTAGTACAAAACCGTGATTTGAAAGGTGTCCTTTAACCGTTCCAAGCACGCGGATGAGCAAGGCGCACAGCAGCTATGTAAAAGTAGCGGCGTACCCTTTTCGACGTTTTTCATTTGTTCTTGCATTACGAGGTCGTAATTGCGCTTCACCTTGTTTTCCATACCTCTATTATACTCCCAAAATTCCTCGTTGTCAATCTTTCTGCAAGGCTTGACAAATTCCCCCTCTTCCTTTATAATATAAGGTATGAAACTGCTTATCCCCGTTGCGTCGGGCTTGGAACAAATTACAAAGCGCCAACTTTTTTCGCTCGGTTACGAAAAAGCGCCCGCCGACAATGGGCGCATCGAAATCGAGGGCGATTGGCAAGATATTGCGCGGCTCAACGTCTTTTTGCGGAGCGGCGAGCGCGTGCTTATCGTCCTTTCCCGCTTCCACGCCGTCACCTTTGACGAGCTGTACGAGGGGATTTACGCCATTCCTTGGGAAAATTGGCTGTGCGCCGATTATAAAATTTTAATGGACGGAAAAAGCGTGCAAAG
>JAEIGA010019577.1_pt1 | contig 10320 bp, 9 predicted proteins | sample 9270691 | NCBI WGS metagenome assembly JAEIGA01 (sample SAMN17057246, study PRJNA624740) | gut metagenome | biome: biome; isolation source: fecal sample | host: Bos grunniens | place: China: Xizang | collected 2019
TCAAACGGATACAGGCCAAGGCCTGCGGTTTGTTTGATGTACGGTACTTGTTCTTGAAACTACGGCAAGTTCACTTCCTGAGACTTCAAAGAATGCACAAAACTTCTCGTACCTTCTACCAGCAAATCTGAAACAGACCCGAAACTCACATCATTTTGCTTTTCTCCCTTGCCCTCACCTGGTTTCGGTACTATAATAGCCTACAGGTGTGGTCTCTCTCTATATATACTCACCTGCCTCAACCATACACACATATGAAACTGCATTTCAGATCTCTTTTTCTGACCCTCTGGAGCGCCGCTCTTGCATTTACAACAAATTCACAACAGGCCGAAGCCGTTGTCATATACCCGCAACCGCAGCATAATGGCATGCGCTCCGTAACCACGCGCGTGACAGAAGCGCAGACACACTACCGCACACCGGAAAGCAAAGGTGGCATGTGGGAGCGGCTGCCGGATGTTCCCGGCGGCTACGCCATTGAAATCACCCCGGGCAAACTCACCATCTATGCCAACGACGAGGACGGCCGCTACTACGCCCGCCAGTCCATTATCCAGATGCTGTACAACGTACCGGATGCCCTGCTGGCGCACAACGATGTATTTGCCGACAAGAGTCTGCGCGAGGTAACGCGTCTGGGTGAGCTGCCCATGGGTATCTTGGTAGACTGGCCGGATCTCCCGTGGCGCGGCGTAGTGGAGGGATATTACGGAGCCCCCTGGAGCTTCGAAGCGCGCTGCTCCATATTCCGCTTTATGGGGCGGAACAAGATGAACCTCTACATTTATGCCCCCAAGGATGCCCCCTACCACCATGGCAAAGGCTGCTACGAGGCCTACCCCGCCACGAAAGCGGCCGAGCTGCGCGACCTGGTGAAATACGCCCGCCAGAACCATGTGCGCTTTGTGTGGGCCATTCACCCTGCCAACACCGTGAAATGGGCAGAAAATGGCGGTAAAAACCAGTTGGACGGGCTCTGCCGCAAGCTCCAGCAGATGTATGACCTTGGCGTGCGCGATTTCGGCGTGCTCGTAGATGACTCCAGCGGAGAAATCGGCAAAGCAGAGCGCCAGGTGCAGCTCACCAACTACATTCTGGAAAACTTCATCCGCAAGCATCCGGATGTGAACCAGACCCTCATCATGTGCCCCACCGGCTACAACCGCAGCTGGACAAACGAGAAATTCCTCACGACCCTGGGCAATGGCCTGGAAAAGAGTATTCCGGTCATGTGGACCGGCGACACCGTGGTGCACGATATCACACTCTCCGGGCAGCAGTGGGTAAACCAGCATGTGAAACGCCCCACCTTTATCTGGTGGAACTGGCCGTGCAATGACTTCAAGCGCAGCCGTCTCTCCATGGGCCGCACCTATGGTCTTGATACAAACCCGGATATGAAGAACCAGATGAGCGGCTTTGTAGCCAACCCCATGGAGCATGCGGAAGCCAGCAAGGTAGGCTTGTTCGGCGTGGCAAACTACACCTGGAACATAGACGACTTCGAATCGCGCACCACCTGGGAGGCCGGCATGATTCGCCTCTACCCGCGCCACCGCGAAGCCATGAGCGTTTTCTGCGCACACAATTCCTACCTCCTGCCGAACGGCCATGGCTATTTCCGCGAGGAATCAGTGGATATCGCCCCCACCGCACAGGCCTTCATCGACAGCATTGCCGCAGACCAACCGGATTTGAAGGCAGGCCTGTTGCTGCAGCTGGAATTCGATAAGATGATAACCGCCGCCCGCGAGCTCAAACACACCAACAACCCCGTGGCCGGGCTCTGCCAGGAAATCCGCCCCTGGCTCGACCAGTTCGAGCTGGTCGGCGTGGCAGGGGCTTCCATCATGACCGCCTTTGCCACCAAGGATGAATACCTCTTCCACTATTTCTTCGACACGGTGAAAGCGCTGTACGACATGCGCTCCACCCTGCGCAACGAATGGTCTGCCAGCGGGGTGCGCAAGGTGGACGATGTAGAGGTGGCCGCCTACGCCATGACCCCGGTGCTCAACGCCGCGTTCTCCTACCTGAACGCCCGCGTGTATGCCGAACTTTCCGGGCAGAAGCGAGCCGTACCGAAATTCACCGCCTCCTGCGGCAATCCCAAGGCAGAACCGGCCCGCATCATGGACGGACGCCCCAGTTCCTTCTGGTCGAACGATTGCCGCCAGCAGGCCGGCCAGTGGTACTGCCTGGACCACGGCTCCCCCATCAGCATCAACAACATCTGCCTGATTATGGGTGGTCAGCGCCAGAAGGACTACCCCCAGACCGTGCAGTTTGAGGTTTCAGACGACGCTGCCAACTGGCAGCCGGTCGGCGCCCCGCAGCACGGCAACATGGCTATTGTGAACCTCTCCAAGGCTCCCATCCGCGCCCGCTACGTGCGTTTCCGCATTATCGCCCCGCGCCCCAACTGGCTGAGCATATGCGAATTTGCGGTAAACCGCACCCTGCCGCCCTATGTTGATTCCGATGTGGAAGGTCAGAACCTGACCGCCTACAGCAACAACACCGATATCGGCATCAACCGAGTCATGGAGGTGTTCCATCTGGCTCCGCAGCGCCATATCACCCTGGAGCTGCCCACCCCCATCCACCCGGAATGGGTGCAGATGAACCTGGAGAACGGCCAGATTAACCAGTGGGGAGCCATTACCCTCACCCTCGAATCCGGCCAGGTGGTACCGCTCCAGGCAGAGGTGAAGAAGAACCGCATCTATGTCAAGAAGGAGCAGCTGCCCAAGGAACGCATCACCGCCATGAGCATCACGAACACGGGCAACGAGGCGCAGGAAATCAAGCTGACAATCTTCAACATCGGCATCACCCCGGATGCACTGGATACCGATACCCGCAGCATTTACGATGCAGATATTGCCACGGCATATCTCTGCTCCAAGGCCGCGCTCGATACGACATTCCCTGTGCCGGATGGTGCCACCGAACTGATTATCGTGGGCAATGTCCGCTGCGGAATTACCGGAGCCGCACTTACCAGCGAAGGTGAACACGTGTGCCGCTACAAGATTCAGCCCGGCGTCAAGGAAGTGCGCATCACTCACCCGAAGAAGGAGTACAGCTTCATCAACGAGGTCATCTTTAAATGATGAATAGCGAATTCCAGGACAAAGTTGCCGTCATCACCGGCGGCGCCCAGGGCATCGGCCAGTGCATTGCCCGGCAATTTGCCGATGCCGGGGCACGGGTCTGCATCATCGACCTGCAGGATAATCCCTGTTTTGTGGGTGATATCAGCAAGGAGGCCGACCTCCGCGCCTTTGCCGCGAAAGTGCTGGCAGAATACGGGCATGTGGACTACCTCATCAACAATGCGGCCCCGCTCTTCAAAGGGCTGCCGGATTGCAGCTGGCAGGAGTTCAACTATGCACTGCAAGTGGGTGTGAGCGCACCCTACATGCTCACCCGCCTGTTCTACAAACACTTTGCCCCAGGGGCGGCCATTGTGAATATCTCTTCCAGCCGCGACCGCATGAGCATGCCCGGCACCGAATGCTACACCGCAGCCAAGGGCGGTATAGCCGCGCTCACGCATGCACTGGCCATCTCGCTGGCCGGGCGGGTGCGAGTCAACTCCATCTCGCCGGGGTGGATTGAAACCGGCAACGCCACCTACACCGGGGCAGATACCGCCCAGCACCCCGCCGGGCGGGTCGGAACGCCGGAAGACATTGCCTCCATGGTGCTCTATCTCTGCTCCGGCAAGGCCGGTTTCATCACCGGCGAGAACATCTGCATCGATGGCGGCATGACCCGCCAGATGATATACCACGGCGAGCACAACTGGAATCTTACCATGTAACCCGGCGACAGCATGCACGTCTACGTCCTCATCGAAAACACCACCACCCGCAGCGGACTGATTGCAGAGCACGGCCTCAGTCTGCTCATCGAAACCTGCGGACGGCGGCTTCTCTTCGATACCGGGGCATCCCCAGCCTTTGCCGGAAATGCCGAAGCGCTGGGTATTGATCTGAACACCGTCGACATCGCCATTCTCTCCCACGGTCATTACGACCACGGCGGCGGCATCGCGCGCTTTCTGGAGCTCAACAGCCACGCTCCCGTCTGGCTGAGCCGGCATGCCTTTGAACCGCACTTCAATGCAGCCGGCAAAGACATAGGGCTTTCCCCTGCCCTGACCGGCAACCCGCGGTTCCGCACCGCCCCTGCGGAGGTACTTGAACTGGCGCCCGGCATCAGTCTGCATCCCGCCAGGCTCCTGCCCACCACCTACCCCGTTGCAGGCGAAGGCATGAGCACACTGGAAAAGGGGCACTCCGCACCCGATGACTTCCGGCATGAGCAATACCTGCTTATCGAGGAACATGGCAGGCGAATCCTCTTCAGCGGTTGCTCCCACCGCGGCATTCTCAACATCGCCACGCATTTCCACCCGGATATCCTCATCGGCGGTTTCCACCTGCGTCACACCCCGCCTCAGCAAATTATCCAGACTGCCGAAATCCTGCAGCAACTGCCCACGTATTACTACACAGGCCACTGCACAGGTGACCAAGCCCTCACTCAGTTACAACAATGTCTGGGGTCCCGGCTCCAGTCAATCACCACAGGTCAAACCATCATACTCTGACACCTCACCATGGTATACACCACCAAGCCCCTGCGACTGGAGCAAACCAGAAAACTCGCCACCTGGCAATTTCTCCGCAACATCAGACAACGCTGGATACTACTGCTACTGCTGGCCCTCGCCTTCCTCTGGATTACCAACATGTCGCCCCTGTGGGCAGGCATATGCATCATTGCCATATACGGTCTTGTGCTGCTGCTGTGCTGGTTGCGCAGCCGTCGCATCTGGGCAAGAGAATGCGAGCGGTTCAACACACCAGGCTTCCTCACCATCACTGATGCAGGCGTACTCATCGAATACGAGGGAATGAGCTCATATTATCCCTGGTATATCTACAAGGATGCCACCATGGTGGATGATGTTCTGGTGCTGACAATGGCCGGCATGCAGGACATATGCTGGAATCTTGAAAGCAGCACCGGGCAGCAGCGCACCAGCCTGCTGGAATTTGCCCGCTCCCATGTGCGCACCGATAAGGGAGTCCGTATAGCACCGCCCCGCAGCGTTCTTTCCACAACCACCGTAGCCCAGCCGGGAACCAGGGCAGAAGCTCTGGAAATGGGGGATATCGCGCTCACGCAGCGCAAGGTATACAGCCCCTGGTATTGGGTGGTGATTGTCCTCATCGAAACAGCATTCCTGATTATTTGTTCCCTCTATACTCTGGAATGGGGCTTCGATAAAGACCCCTCCTGTACATTGGCTATCGTCTTGTTCGCCTGGTTCATTTTCAGAGCCATACGAACCCTGATTCACCCCGGGCTTCCCATGCTTCGCCGGAGTATTCAGGCTTATGGCCGCCCTGGCGGCGAGCCCTGCGAACGTATCGCTGACGGCAGAAGCGAATACATCATCTACAAGAACAGCCGCTGGATACGCGCCGACTACGCCGCCATGACTGACCCGCTTCTGGGGCACCATGTCGCGGTCTGCCGCATCAAAAACACTACATTTGCCTACCCCAGAGGCTCAGAACCGGCACTATTCGCTAACGCCGGCCGTTACAAACGCTCCCGCAAACCGTTCATAATCATCCTACTGGGAATCATCCCCATGCTTGCAGCTGCCGCTTACTCCATCTACATGCTGCCGCATTTCCCATTGAGCTACCTCACCTGGCTTCTTGGCTTGCGCTGATGCTTCTCATGCGTCCGACGAAACTTTAATCCCAAGACGATTTTAGCACACTAAAGCTTGACTAACGGTGAGTCGACGTGTAGTATGATAAGCGAACAGCGTTAGTCTTACACCAGGCATCCTGGAGACCAGGCACGCTAACACCAGAATCCTCTTCCGTATGTCAAACCAACCGAACCTCCTGGCGCAAGTGCGCCAACACCTCATCAGCCACGGTGAATCCTACCAGTGGGTTACCATGGGGGCTGAAAACGAAAAAATCGGCCTGGCCTATCTTCCCGTGACCAACACAGAGATTCCCTGCTCCTTCATGTTTACGGAGCTGAAGAATCCGTGCAGTCTCGTATTTGATGTCAATTTTGCCTATCGCATTTCACCGGCAGACCGCGCAGAGGTCAGCATGCTTCTGCTCACCCTCAATGCCAACCTGCCGGAAGGCCAGCTTCTCATCGATATGGAAAGCGGCCTTGTCTACTATCGTCTCAAATATGTGGTGACGGACAACAACGTCAGCGACGAAGACATCCGCGCCCAGATCAAGCACATGGAGGACGTTGGCATCGGCATGGCCCATACCTACCCCCGCATTATCATGCAGGAGTTCCCCCTGTATTAACACCTACAACAAAAAGCACTTACACACTATATGTCCCTCGCAAAACCATTAGAAGGAAAGGTCGGTATTGTCACCGGCGTAGCTAACCACCGCAGCATTGCATTCGGCATCGCCAAAGCCTGGCACGAAGCCGGCGCCAAACTCATCTTCAACTACCAGGGCGAGCGCCTCAAGGACGGTGTCATCAAGCTGGTGAAAGAACACTTCGGTGAAGACACCCCGGTATGCTCGCTGGATGTGACCGACGACCAGTCCATTGCCGACTTCTTCACCTTTGTGGGCGAGCACACCGACCGCGTGGATATGCTGCTGCATGCCATCGCCTTTGCCCCCAAGGCTCCCGGTACTCTCGATGGCCACTTCTCTGATATTCCGCGCGATGCCTGGAACCTCTCCCTGCAGGTTTCCGCATACTCCCTCATCGCCCTTTCCCGCGCCGTGGCTCCCTTCATGACCAATGGCGGCAGCATCACGGCCCTCACCTACTACGCCAGCCAGAAGGTGGTGCCGAACTACAACCTCATGGCCGTTTCCAAGGCTGCCCTGGAAACCAGCTGCAAGTACCTGGCCTATGACCTGGGCCGCCGCGAAGCCCCCATCCGCGTGAACTGCATCTCCGCAGGCCCGGTGCAGACCCTGGCCGCCCGTGGCGTTTCCGGTTTCACCGGCATGTTCAAGGTATACGAAGAGAAGAGCCCGCTGCAGCGCTCCTGCACGCTGGAGGAACTGGGTGCAACTGCCACCTACCTCGCCAGCGATGGCGCAGCCTCCATGACCGGCCAGATTCTCTACGTCGACGGCGGTTATGAAATCGTGGGCATGTAAGCCCTATCCAGAGAAAACATCCCTGCCAGCCCCGGTTTTCCGGGGCTGTTTTTTTGTAAGGCTTCCCCTGATACGCGCCATGTTTATTTTTGCTTGAAGGCGCTTGGATTTCATATATAATCAAACGTATAAAACAGCACCAGTCCCCCCAAAGGCCGGGCAAAGAATGAGCCCCGGCTTCCATCCTCCCCGAATCCAGACTATAAGGACAAGATGAAATCCGTTATTTTCTATACCCTTCTGCTGCCGTTGCTCTATACTCTGCTATGGTATCAGGGAGAACATTTTATCCCCACATACATGGCGCCGGCCATGCATCTGCTGAGCATGGTATTTGCTCCGATTATCTGCTGCATCGGGTGGCTGTGGATTCAGCGCCGCCCTGTCAGGAGCCCGGAAACGCCCTATATCTGCTTTATGTTGCCGTTGGGGTTTATGCTTGTCGTCAGCCTTGTCTACATCCACACTACAGACTACGATGGTATTAATACAATCTTCGGACTTCTTTTCACTCTGGCAGCTAATGCTGTATGCAGTGCAGCCTTAGTGGCTCTTACAGGCCTGCTGAAAATGCTGTGGTGCATCGTATCTGACCCTAAGCAATGGAAGTAAGCGGTACAAGAATGAGGAGGCTTGTTTGCGAGAGAGGATGACGCCATTCTGCCCCTATACCGGAAAAGAGAGGTCATTGCCCGGGGGTATCCGTCACCACTGCGGCCGATTGGGGAATGAACTTCTCTGCCAGCACCTCTGCCCTGGGGAAGGCCATGTGAAAGAGCTGCTCGGGGGTGCATATATGCTCGGTCCAGAGGTTGGCCTGCACGCCAAGTACATGGGGCACCGCAGGTATGCGGAAGGAACGCACGGTTTCCGTGGTAATCACGTGCTCACCGGGAGCAGCGCTCTGCGGATCCTGCGGGTAGTCGAAGTAGAAGTGTGAGTTCGGACAGAGAATCACGGGCATGTTGAGCGCCATCACCCGCTCATACATCTCGGCACGCCAGAGCATGACCCACTGGCCGCGCACACCGTTGCAGGCCGCTTCATCCCAGGTGATGGCCGGATAGCCGCGGGATTGCACATAGTCCACCATTTCCTGCATGAAATGCCGCTGAGCTTCGCAGCTCAGCAGGCGGGGATCCACCTCATCTCCTCCGAGGTGAATCGGGGTACCCTGCGGAAAGAGCTCCATGATTTCATCGAGCACCCCCCGCACAAAGCGCCTGACTTCCGGGCGCTGTACTGCCAGTACGTCGCGCCCCAGCTTGCAGCCGGGGGGCGGCTCAATCGCCAGTTCGGGGTAGGCCACCAGGGCAGCATAGGAATGCCCTGGTAAATCAACCTCGGGCACCAGCATAATCCCCCGCTCTGCGCCATAGGCAATGAGTTGGCGCATGTCCTCCTGCGTATAAAAACCACCGTAACATTCGTGGAAATGGCTGCCAATCTCATGGCTGCGCCAATCCCAGGGGCCGGAGGGCAGTCGCTTGCGCCAGGCGGCCACTGTGGTCAGGCGCGGATAGCGCTTAATCTCCAGACGCCAGCCGGGACCATCCGTCAGGTGCAGGTGCAGGCGATTATAATTCAAGGCTGCCATACGGTCCATGAACTGCCGCAGAACTGCGGGTTCAAAGTAATGGCGAGACACATCGACATGCAGCCCCCGCCAGCTCGGGCGGAACTCACCGGCAAAGGCAAGTGCGCTCAGACACCAGCAGATGACGAACAGGTATACCTTGCGACTCAATGAACAAAACATACACAGCATCTTACAATTTCCAACTTCTGATTGCGTACTCAAATAGAACAGTTCTGTTACCTGGGACGGCTGGCCTTCAACATGCGGAGCAGTTCAGCCGGATCACGGAAGTAAGTATCCGTATAATGCCGGATTTCCGCCGCCTGTCCCTCCGGAAGCAGAGGAATGAGTTCCTCGAACATTCTGCGGGTCGCCGCGATGTCCTCCACCGTTTCGGCCGTCGTCATCGAGTACTGGCAACGCGCCAACATGACCGAGGGGCGGTTAGCGGGCAGAGCCACGCTCAGCTGCTGCTCCAGCAGTTTACCCAGCTCCGGACTGTTGAATGCGTGGCGCTCCCGCTGATTCAGGAATAGCCGGGCCTGCTCAATGACGGCTGCGGCATCGTGTATCCCCGTTACATTCTCCGGATCGCATTCCATGATTTCGTTCCGGAGCGATTCATTGAAGACAGCGAAACCCTTACTGTCGGGATAAAGCAGATAGGCCTCGTACAGGGTCTTGGCGCGTGCCACGCCGCTCTGCATGGCAGCCTTGCGGAAAAGAGCATCGACCATACATGCATTATCCAGCGAAGCAATAGCCTCCTTCACCGTCTTGTCACCTTCCTGAAAGCCACCCAATACCCTGCCCTGCGGGCTCAGTACCATAATCGTGGGATAGGCGGCCACACCGTAGCGAGCCGCTATAGCCTCGTTCCTGGCACGCAGAGCCGGGTCAAAACTCTTGCGACGGGGCAAATCCACCTCCATGAGTACAAAATGCGCATTGGCGTACGCCCGGAAGTCCGGATTATCGAGCACATTGCGCCGCAGATTAATGCAGGCAGAACACCAATCTGAGCCAGTAAAATCTATAAGAATCAGTTTCTTTTCCACTTCGGCCTTCCGCATGGCTGACGGCAAATCAGTCAGCCACCCCTCTGCCGCATGAACCGGAGCCAGCATGGCAACGGTGCTTCCCAGCAGAGTTGTATATATGAGGTTCCGCTTCACTACGTTCATTTATATTCAAACTACCCGGTATTTCAGTCTGTTTGACGGAGCTGAGCCCCCGCGGCGGCCACTCCACCCGGATGATACAGACCACCGCCCATTATATAGCAGTTATTCCCCTGCATCTCAAGCTTATTTCCTGCCAATTGAGTATAAAATAACATTCATGACATTCAGAGACCCTTGCGGGTGTGATTCAGATTTGCGGGTAGATACCCTGCTCAATCGAGTAGGGGGACTTTCGTCCCCCTCTCACACCACCGTACGTGCGAATTACCGCATACGGCGGTTTCCAATCAGCGTTTGAGGAGTTGATAAAACGAGATATATCCCTCTGCCCGCAGCCATGCGTTATCCATGCAGA
>JAEIGA010019578.1_pt1 | contig 10319 bp, 9 predicted proteins | sample 9270691 | NCBI WGS metagenome assembly JAEIGA01 (sample SAMN17057246, study PRJNA624740) | gut metagenome | biome: biome; isolation source: fecal sample | host: Bos grunniens | place: China: Xizang | collected 2019
ATATATTGCATTGCTTAACCCGTTCCAAATGTCATAGTTTGCAAATATTGAGTAATTTACCACAAATCACTTTCTTGGTTTATATATCGCATTACAGCATCTTTTATATTGAATGTCAAACGCTCAATTTCGTTACTTGGCAAATAAATAGCATCGTGTATTCGGAATGGATGTAATCCCTCAACAATAAGTTTCTCGCAAATAGGATTTATAATATCGCTTTCCACCTCATTGGCAACACTCTTTATTGATATCTTGGTATGAGTATGCCACGAAAGTAACGCATTGAAAATCTCGGGAAAATGTTTATCAAAATAGTCGCAAATAATCTCTCTTTTGCGATACTCCGCACCATTCTGTCCAAACAAAAATTGTGCTCTGTTCTTTATTGACAAAAAGGGTTGAAATGACAATTTAATATCGTTTCTCGATACATTTGTCCCCTCAACAACCGTCCCATAAAGGTCTGCACATTGCGTAAGGTTTTTATATCTATGCATTTCATCATTTGAGATACGAATGTTATATCGTTTGAAAATTACAGGTAACATTGTAAAATGGGCACAACTTATATCGCTAACTTCAACAAGATTTGCACCATTATATGTAACATACTTTCGTATAGGCTTTCGTATATTGGCAAGCGCAGAATATATCTTGCCACCATTAGAATAATCGGGTATCGTGTTAATACGAGATATATGCATTAAATCTCTCTTTATAATGCATTCATCAAGCGCCCCAACCTCAACTCTTAAATCTCGGTAGAAATTAAAATTTTCTATGCATTCTTCTATTCCTATATCGCTTTGATTATCAAATAAATATGCAAGATTGTTACCTGCTATTTGTTTATTATTAACTTTTATTATTCTTACTAATCTTTTTATCAAATCATATATATTACAATCAAAATAGAAACCCTTGTTATTGTCTATTTGGTTTACTCTCTTTTCGAAAGTTCTTTGTGTCTTAATTTTATTCGAAACAATATCTTTAATAAGATTTATAATTTTATCAACAATCACTATCTCCATAGGGTTAATATCCATTATGGATTTGCGTCTTTCTTGTGAGAATAGATACTCTTCGCCTATATGCTTGTGTCTTCTTTTAAGTGCCAAAATATAGTCACTTGGCATTGCAATATGCACAGGAATAGTAACATCGTTATCGAACAACACACCTATTACCCCAGCCATTCTATACTCTGTTGTAGTACTAGTTATTCGGCTCTCTCCTGTTATTGTTTTATATTGTGCGTACTCACTTTTACGATACTCTATTATTTTATGTTCGCACAACAAAGCTCTATAATTTACATAATTGCGCTTACTGATAAATTCAAAAATCTCTTTATGAATAGAAACGAATGTATTAGTAAAACTTAATCGTGAATACAATTGTATAATGGCATATGTCTGTATAACCCCATTTACAGACCTTGAATCTTTATACTTTGTTCGAGCAATATTCTCTATCGTATCATAAATTGCTTTTGTAAGGAAAATCGTCACTCTATTTTTAGAGAATTCAATTGTATTTTCCGCCTTTTGTTTAATACCCATAATGACTTGTTTCGGTTTCAAGTGTAAATTTATAAATTAATCGAATTACATCAAAGATTTTGGAGAAAATCAATGGCTTTTTTAACCCCAGCATCGCATTATAGGGTATAAAAATAGGTCGAAACTATTATTGTAAGATGTTTTTATAATAATACATTTATAGCGCATTGGTTATCAATAACTTATTTCTATGCACTCTAAATTATTGACAAAAAACGGCATTGTTTTTCACCCATATTTATAAGAAACCTGACCAAAACAAGTCGAAAACCACAAGAAAACCAATGGTTTTTGGGCTTTTTGGTGCAATTCAAACAGCCAGTTATTATATATTAACCAAACACTATTTCGGGTGAAATTTGAGTGAGATATTGTTTGTAGATCAAACTCGGGAACTGTTCTATTGCAATCATATATAAATTGGTCTTTAATATGGCTTTTACAAAATCACTTTCATAACATTCAAAAGTTGCTAATTTTTCCACTACATTACAATCTTCTTTACTATTATACAAATTGTTAATAGAACGACAAACACAATCAATCCACTCTGCCAAACCCAATGTTGCATTTTGTATTGGCGTATTATATTCTGAATCCAATCCATAGAGTTGTGCAAACTGTGAAACATTACATTGACATTGAATATACTTATCCAAAACAAACTTCATCGCAGCATGTCTAATCGTAGAAAACGGAGCTAATGTGTCATTTAGCACAAAAGCAACATTGTCATTTCTATCCATATATCGAACAGAAAACAATAGTAACAAAGAGTCATTTGTGGTCTTTTGCAAAATAAAATCTTCTATATCAATTTTACTGCATTGGTATTCTGTATCAACATCAAGCAACTCTATTAAATCTTTATCAATTGTATGCAATTCGCCATTGCAATAGTAAGAGCATATTTCAAAAGTGTCATCTCTGAAATATGTAAAATCTTGGTACGGGTCTTCATCAACTTTATGTAAAAGCTCAACCACTTCCCATTTCGGAGAATATATCGCACAAAAGATTTGTTTGCCAAGTTTTAGCGTACAACCATAAGTTCCATTTTCCAATACTTTTATATAATCAAAAGGGATATGAATCATAATGTTTTTGTTTATTTATATACACCATTACAAACTGCCCCAATTTGTAAATAACAAAGTTTTATTTCAATATTGATTTTTTGAAAAGATAAGTCCAATTTTGCACCACAGAATATTGCTCCTTTGTGCTTAGTTTGCCAAGCAACAGCAAAAAATGTTTGCCAAATTACACATTCAGCAAAAATGTTATTATCTTTGTCATGACATATTACGCTGAAAGTGTAAGTTTATTCTCGAATTGCGAACTTAGGAACTTCGAAATGGTAAAGAGAATAGGCCGACATTATCTTGCGTCATATCCTCCATTTGGGATATAGGCGTGAGGCTGTTGCTTATTTTATTTACCATGGTTTCCTAAGGCCTGCAATTCTAAAATAAGTTTTCAGCACCACGCTTTCTTTTTTCGTGTAATCTGTTTTACAAACTATTGAGGTGCGAATAGTGAGATTTGAACAACTAATTGTTTAATATATAAATCTTGCTATTATGAAGAAACTATTTCTTTTTTGCATTGCCGTTGCAATGTCTTCTACACTCTTTGCACAAGTCGCAAAGAATCCTACTATTATGTTATTACCAAGTAATCACTGGTGTTCTACAAGGTATTTCACAAAGACATTCGACAACTTGGGTGTTAAACAGACAATCAACGATTACGAAGCAGCTTTTCGTGATGATGCTGAATTACCACAGGTTGTAAGTAAAGTGGGAGAACTTATGACAACACTTGGGTATGACCTAAAAGATTTTTCAATGGAGAACAAGGCTCTTCAAGACCGTTTATTGGAAGAACAGGCAATGATGAGCAAAAGTGGTGCAACCGTTGTGGAAACCCCATTGGATATGCTCCGCCGTTCGGTAAAGTATGATATCGAATTATGTGTAGATTGGGATATTATTAATGAAGGAGGCAAAAAGGCTGTTCGTTTCACATTAGAAGCTTTTGACTCTTACACCAATAAGCGTATAGCAACATCAACAGGCGTTGGAAAACCCTCTAATAAGGGAATTGCATATCAAATTGAAGATGCGGTTTCAGACAAAATCAAGGGCTTTAATGAGCAATTAACAACTTTTTTGAGCACACAAAAGGTAAAAGGCCGTGAAATCCGGCTCTCTATTCGCATGTGGGATTCTTCGCCAATAGACCTCGAAGAGGAATTTGGCGGAAAGGAACTTATTCAGCATATTCAATTATGGCTAAAAGACAACACTGTTAATTCTGCGTTCAGTCTTACAAATGCAACAGAGAGTAGAGCACAATTTGAACAAGTAATGATTCCTTGCTTTGATGATATGGGAATGGCCATTGATGCTCGTGCCTTTGCTGCAAAACTGCGAAAACATCTTCGTAAAGAGCCTTTTAATCTCCAATCTAAAATTGTTATGCGAGGCCTTGGCGAAGCAACGCTTATAATTGGCGAGAAATAAACAATCAAAATAATTTAGCGATATGAAACGATTTATAATTTTTGTACTGATACTCTTTTCAAGTATTGGCGTATTTGCTCAAAATGAGGCAAAAATAGCAGTTAGTGTTGTAATACCCGATGATTCGAATATTCCACAAGTATCAATGGCCGTGCTCCAAAATAAAATGAAAGCAATGGTTGTACAAAATGGTTATGTGGATATGGTAGAGCAGCGATTTGTATTAACTGCAAGTGTTGATGTCTTGGAAAAAGGGTACAACTCGGCAGGAATGTTAATGCAGAAAATGGCTGTAACATTTTACATTGGTGATGTACTCGAAAATAAATTATACGCCACAACGGTCTTAAACACTATGGGTATAGGACAAAGCGATATTAAGGTGTATAATATGGCATTTCAGCGATTAAGTCCATCAGCGCCACAAATAGTGCAGTTGCTAGAACAAGCCAACCGCCAAGTTATAGAATATTACACCACACATTATCCAAACTTAATTACAGAAACTAATCGTTTAGTCGAAATTGGACAGTACGACGAAGCTATTGCAAAGTTAATTACTGTACCAAATATTTGTCAGGAATCATATAAAGATGCACAAAACAAGTGTATTGAAATATACAAACAGAAGATGGAGGCTCTCGCATCACAACAAAAGGCAAAAACAGACAAAGAGGGATTGGTCCTAATACAACAAGCAAAAGCAGTTTGGTCTTCAAAACAAGATTACGAAACCGCATCGCAGGCATTAACATTATTGGCACAAATTGACCCCGAATCAGGATGTATTGAGCAGGCCAATGAGTTTATTAGAACCATCAATGACAAGTTGCGAGTTGACGAACAACATAAGGCGGCACAAGAAAAAGCCAATTGGGAATTCAAAATGCGCAAATATGAAGACAACTTGGCAATGGCAAAGCAAAGGCAAGCAGACAATGCAGCCATTCTCGGTACATTGGCTGACCGTTTAGGCCGATTTGATATAAACATACAAAAAGATAAAACAAGAAGATGGGGATTGGCTAAAACAAAATAGATATGAAACGAATGATAATGTTTGCACTACTAATTGTCTGTGCATTATGTGCTAACGCACAAGGATACAACACAGATAATGTCGCATTGGGAAAATTTGTTCAGCGCATGTACTCCAATGCCCCATTTCAAGGCGTAAAACTTTTGGAAGATTACGACAATATATATCTGGTATCTGTAATCATACTCGACCCTATAAAGTACGGCAACAACGAAAGCACAATGAATCGTATTGCAGGTGTTAAGGCAATGTCGGAAGCAAGTCGTTTTTTCAATGGCTCGCAGATTACAAGTGACCTTGTAATTACCACACGAGAAGACGGCAACAAGAATACTACAACCGAAATGTTGGAGAAGATAAACGAACAATCCATTGGATATGTGAATGCCTTGTCGCAACTAACAAACTTTGCCAATAGCGAGGGAAAGCGAGTATATATTTTCTACAAACATATTGAAACACCAAACAAAAATAAAAAAAGGAGGTAAAATTATGAAAAAGTTATTTTTAAGTATCGTAGCATTATGTGCTACATGTATGGTTACAGCATCTGAAATAGTAACCCTTACAGTAAATGGTCAAGGAGCAACCAAAGAAATTGCTACATCAAATGCGTTGCGCAGTGCTATCGAACAGACATTTGGGGTGTTTGTCTCTGCAAATACTCAAATACTTAACGATGCGCTCGTTAAAGACGAGATTGCAACCGTATCATCTGGTAATATTCAATCGTATAAAGAGTTGTCTTGTGTCTCTCTTCCTAATGGTGAGACATTGGTTTCGCTATCAGCAACCGTTGCTATCGGAAAACTCGTGGCCTATGCAAAAAGTCATGGCTCATCTGCCGAATTTGCAGGTCAGACCTTTGCAATGAATATGAAATTGAAAGAATTGAACAAAAAAAATGAAGTAACAGCCCTCAAACACACCTTAGGTCAATTACGACAACTGCTCCCTTATATGTTTGAGTGGAACTTGCAGACAGGTGAGCCTGTTGTGGATGGTAAAAATTATCGCATACCTATGACCGTTACCGCAGTTTCAACCGAAGCTTCTAATGCATTTTATAAAACATTGTTGGGCACATTGAAATCTTTAAGTTTAACGCCAGAGGAACTTGCCGAATATCAGCGTACAGGCATGAAAACATATAATGTTAGAGTCTGTTCCTATGGTTATAGTTCTGACGGCTATGTTAATAGCAGTGATGATGCGACATGGTCTTTCGTTATGAGATCTTCTTATTGTAAACATTTTCTACAAGAGGTCTCTTATTTGATAAAAACGGCTAGTACTTCTTTTGAGGTAAAAGAAGTAGGTAGTGCCGAGCATAGTTATATTTTCAGAAACTGGGTGTATGCAAATCTGAACCCGAAACAATCTACTGCAACAAAAAGGCTTCATAGTACAAAAGAGTGGAAAGCGACAGAGCAACAAAAAGTTCGCACTCTTTCACAGGCGGTTTATGAGAGTCTAGACAACAAGCAAAGTAGATATTTTTATATTACTAGATGTTCATCAAACTTAAAGGGAACCCCCGTAGAGGTGGCTTATTACGAATTCAAGGAAGAATATCACAAAGAAAATAATGCACATACTCTTAGAATTGGCAATCTATTGTCCTATTCTATACAAACTGTACGCAAAAAGAAGCTACCAGAGCCAATAGTATATCGAAACAACATCTTTGTACAACCCGTTTCTGTAATTATTGCAAAAGATAGAATAGGCTCTATTAGTGGCTTCGAAGTAAAGTATAAAGAAAAAAGTGTTGCAGAAACAAAATATAGTGTTGTCTATGTTAATCAAGAACTCAACGCTTTGGCAATTGACGACCACGGGTATTGCTTGGTAGATAAATTTGGAACTAAGATTACGCCATATACACGAGGTAGAGTTGTGTCTCAAGCAAATGTGTTCGTTGTGTATGATAATAGGAAACGAGTATTAGACCTAAATTTTAATGAAGTTACAAATCTTGTTATCTCTGATGATATGAGGGTTGTTGGACCAGATGCATTTGGTGATTGTGACTCACTAATAAGTGTAACGATACCTGACAATATTAAGGTTATTGGAGACGAGGCTTTCGGAAGCTGCAACTCTTTAACAAGTGCAACCATTGGCAATGGTGTTACTAAGATTGAACGCTATGCGTTTAATAATTGCACCTCGCTGACAAATGTAACCATTGGCAATAGCGTTTCTGAGATTGGAATTTATGCGTTTAGCAATTGCGTTGCTCTAAAAAGTATTACTATTCCTGATAGTGTCACCTCAGTTGGAGATGCGGCATTTTTTTGTTGCTCTTCGCTGACAAGTGTTACAATTGGCAATAGCATTACTTCAATTGGAAATTCTGCATTCGATAATTGTACTTCACTAACAAGTGTTGTTATTCCCAAGAATGTTACTTTGATTGGAGATAGTGCATTTTGGGAATGCACCTCACTGAAAGAGGTATATTGTAAATCTACAACACCACCTATTGGTAGCCCTAATATGTTCTCGTATCGTCATGGCAATTATTATAAACCTATTGGTTGTAAGATTTATGTACCACGAGCATCTGTTGAGGCATATAAAACAGCGAAAGGCTGGTCTAACTATGCCGAGCATATTGTAGGTTACGACTTTTAATAACAAGGCATAAAAACTATTAAATGGTTGGTGGCGGTTGCGCCACCAACCGATTATATAATACGGCTATGGAGAGTACAAATAAAAAAATGCAAGAACAACTCGAACAGCAACTACATGAGCAATATGCTATAAACAACAATTCTAATGTAAGTAGTTTTGTAGAGATAATTGGCGCACTAATGATTGTTTTTACAGGTTATGGCTATGTCCTGATTAAATTCAAATACCCAAATGCGTTTAATGCTGATTTATTCGACTTGATAACCGTTGTAACAGTATTTGTTATTGCCATTTTGTATTGCATAGCGGTACAACTCGGCTCTGCACAACGAATGGAGCAATTTATAACATATGCCATACGCTGTAAATATTACGATAACAATCCTGAAAAATTAGGTACAATATATCCAAGTGGTTACGCCCCATTCAATAAACACATTACAAATTATATTCAAGGTGTATATAATACCATTACATATATCTTGTTTATTTGTAGTATTGCCATTATTGTTCTATCAGGCTTTTATGTGGCATGGGATTTTGAATGGTTTGTATGGCTACTATTAAGTGTTATTATTTACGCCATGTTACAATGGAATGTGTATCAGTTTGCAAAGTATAAAAAACGAGAAAAAGAGTATCGAGATAAGTTACCTAAAAATGTAGTGGAGCCTATTTCTACCTATTCTAAAATCACAACCTATGTCACATTTATAGTATTCTCAATTATAACTCTTGGATTAGGCATATTCGGTTTGTGTTACGATAGTGCAAATAATAAAATTTTATTGATCTGTATTATTGCTTCATCTATATATGCAATGATCTCTACATACAAATTGTGTTCTTTGTGTAAAGAGTAAAATCTCCATACAGCACTAATTTTCCACTCTGCCATTGTATTCATTAGAATAATTTAGTAAATTTGCGTAACAAAACCAATAACGCAATATATTATGGAACAAAATCTATTTGAAAAGGCATTACGAATCTTTAAAGATAAAGGTATTAAATCAAAGCCTTTATGTAATTATGGTTTATGGGTGATTAGCGAGAGTGGTGATATTGTCAGTTTAGACTCCACTAATGGTTTCTACTGTATTGGCTCGTGTCGAGTATTTGAGGATGACTGGATTGAGCATCTGTGTGAGAAAACTTGGTTCTCGAACCAAGATAAAGAGAATGTCACAAAAGCCCTTAATGTGGCTCGCAATATCGTACAACCTAAATAGCAAATTACTATATATACTCACAAGTTTATCGCTTGTGAGTATTTTTTACACCAAACATTTCATTGCCTCGTCAATTTGTGAGTTTTCAAAAGAGTCCAAATATATTTGGGTAGTAGAGATTTCAGAATGACCAAGTGTTTCGGAAATTATAGCAATATCTACACCCGACCTTTTCAACACAGTAGCATATGTATGGCGAGCAACATAGGTAGTCAGTTTTGTTTTTAGCCCCAACCTAATACCCCAATTGTTCAATTCACGATTGGTAATTGCCAAAGTCTTGTGTAATCGATTGGCAATTTGTATCACTGTTTTATGTCTGTTTTTGTCAAGTATTGGAAAAATATAATCATCGTCTTCCTTATTGGCTTGAATATATTTATGGATAATTGTCTGTGCTTGGGGTAATAATCGGCAAGCCATCTTTTTCTTGGTCTTTTTGCGACAATAGAAAATAGTGTTATCAACCACATCACCATACCTCAACATTGCTATATCCTTAAAATTTATACCAGCCGAGAAATAGGAAAATAGAAATAAATCTCTTGAAAGTTCGGTATATGGAGACTTGGTTTTGGGTAATGGTAATACACTTAATGTCAAAATATCATCTTTGGTAATAGCTCTTTTACGAGTTTGCTCTTTGTGTTTTCCAATGTTATATTTCAAAAATGGATTCTCTCTACAAATAAAGAGTTTGTTTGTAAGAGCTTTATTATAGATTGATTTCAATACGCTCATTTTGGTAGCGATTGAATTATGTCTATTGCCAAGTTTGACCAAAAGAGTTTCAAATTTGTCTATGTAGTTGAGGTTTATATCTTCAAAACGGACATTTGCCAATCGAGCCTGTTTTAACTGCGATAAAATAACCTTGTATCTTGAAGCTGAACTTAATCTGTTGGCATGTTCCGTCTGCTCAATTATCTGTGTTAGATATTCCGCAACGGTACAGCCAATCGTCTTTTTGCTCTCACCCAAAACATTATCAAAAGTAACATCTATATCCAGTGCTTCCAGTCGCCTAATCTGTTTTTGATACCTCTCTATATGCTCATATATTTGGTATTGTATATGAGACATGGAGCGTTGAGGTTTTTGTTTATCAAAATCCCATTTTGCAACAGGAACCTTAATTCCCGTACTTACATAACGACTTGTTCGATTTATTGTAAAACGCAAATATACCATTGCGTTTTGGTCTGGTGAAATTCGGTCTTTACGACAAAATGGAGAAATTCGAATACTCATAGTGTTAAAATATTATCCGAAACTCTCTTGTGTGTTACCACAGCAGAAATGGTAACAC
>JAEIGA010019579.1_pt1 | contig 10318 bp, 5 predicted proteins | sample 9270691 | NCBI WGS metagenome assembly JAEIGA01 (sample SAMN17057246, study PRJNA624740) | gut metagenome | biome: biome; isolation source: fecal sample | host: Bos grunniens | place: China: Xizang | collected 2019
ATACGAGGATTTTAAAGAAACAGCTCAAAATACTACAAGTAGGTATTTTGATTATAAAGAATATAAAAACGTTTTAGGTGTTCATTTGCCTATCGGAAAATCTTATGTGTGGAAATATTTTTATGATAATTTGGGAGATGAATGGCATAATGATTCTTTCCGAGTAGAATTTAATACTGATAAAAATCTTAAGGTTATGGAAGATGTACTCGGCTTATGCAAAAAAAACGGAAAATGCTATTCAATGACGTTGAAAAGTTCAGCCCTTTTCTATGCTGAGACAGCTATGGCTTGGGTGAATGCGTGTCAGCCTGAATATGACGATTACAGAATTATATCAGACGAAGTTAGCGATTCTTTAGTTGGCAGAAGAGCAAAACAGCTTGCGGCGAATGGAAATCTTGTTTTACTGCCTCTACCAAGTGTTAACGGCACCAATATGAGTTACTCCAATACAGAATTTATAAAAGGTATAGGAATAAGCGCGTATATTTCTCATAGCAAAATGGAAAATGCTGTTAAGCTCGTACAATTTGCACAAACGTATAAGGGCAACAGTGCACTTAATTCATATTATGGAGGCATACCGTCTAACGAGAGTTTGTGGGGAGAGGAATATTGGAAAAAAGGCTGTCTGCAAGGAGAAAATGCAGACAATGTACTTATAGGTATTGAAAATGACAAAAGAGACGATTATGCAGATATTTTAATCAAAGACGAAGCAATATATGAGAAAAACTTGAGATTAAGGGCAATAAGCGCAGGTTTGCTGCTCCAAGAGTTTAGGGAAACTCAAAGAAATATAAAGAACTTTGAAGAAATTATGAATCGTATGGCAAGATATTTTAATATGACCATAAAGAATAGCGGTATACCTGATGGGTTTAATCGTGACATAATTGCAAGGGAGGAATCTTAAAATGAAATACTGTAAAGGAATTGCAGCATTATTACTTATATGCTGTATATGTTTTGGTAATATTGGTTCTTCTTATGCAGCAGATATACGAGATGTTAAGAATGATACATGGATTGCTACAGATGATTTAGGCAGAGTTTTACCGCTCAATGATAAAACAGGTAATGTAAAAGAAGATAAATACGTAGGTATTTTTTATTTTCTTTTCCTTAATGGCTCACAAGATGAAGCGATTTTAGACATAACACACTCATATAAACGCGGCGGAATTGAGGCTGTTTGGGAAGATTTACTTTATGGCAGCGGAACCTTTTTTTGGGCAGAACCATATTTTGGTTATTATCGTAATAATGACGCTTGGGTATATGCTAAACATGCGCAGCTTTTGTGTGATGCAGGAGTAGACTTTGTGTTTTTAGATATAACAAATCACTCTGCATTTTTTGAAGATGCATGGCAGCTGTTATTGGATGTTTGGTCTGATATAAGAGCAAAAGGAGGAAATACTCCTCAAGTGGTATTCCATTGCGGAGACCAAGAGGCAACGGGAAAGATGCACATAGAATGGCTTTGGGATAAATTATACAAAGATGAGCTTCATAAAGAACTATGGTTTTACTGGAATGGCAAGCCATTGATTTTAGGCAATACAAAAACACTTTCTGATGAGATAAAAAGTTTTTTTACCATCCGTCGTTCTTGGGCGTTTAATTCATGGACTTTGGAAACAGAAGGAAAAGGTAGATGGCCATGGATAGCACAATATCCTCAAGAACCGGGAAGAGATGAAGACGGCAATATAGAGCAGGTTGTAGTGTCTGCCGGCTTCCACGCAAATTCTTCAAAGGGAAGAAGTTATCACAAAGGAAAAAATGAAATGTCAGGGCGATTTGACTTTGGCTTTGGGCTGGAAACATCGGGGCTTGGCCTTGCTTTTGCAGAGCAATGGTCAAGAGTCTTTGAGTTGGATCCTAAACTTGTTATGATTACGGGCTGGAATGAATTTACTGCAGGTCGTTGGATAGACCCTAATGCTAATACGCAGCTTGTGGCAGGTTCTTATGTGGTTACGCCCAATGACCCACAATTCAAATATGTTTATGTGGATTTGTTAAGCCCTGAATACAGTCGTGATATAGAGCCTATCAGTGATTTTTTCAGAGATAACTATTATTATCAAATGGCATATTATATAAGGCTTTTTAAAGGAACTCGCGCAGGAGAAAAAGGTACGGGAAGTGCTGATATTGATATAAAAGGAGACTTGTCTGTATTGGAATCTGTAGGTCCGGAATATTTAGATAGCACGAATGATATTCTTCATAGAAATGCAGATGGTATTGGTGCAATATATACATACGTAAATGAAACGGGACGCAATGATATAGCTCTTGCAAAAGTGTCCAAAACGGGAAAATATACGTATTTTTATGTAAAATGCGAATCTGATATCATAGAGGCAGAAGGTACAAATTGGATGAATCTTTATATTGACAGTGATCAATATTACTATACCGGCTGGGCAGGATTTGATTTTGTAATCAACAGAAGCCATGGCGACGGAAAGGTTTCCGTGGAGAGATTCGTGGATAATTCTTGGAAATTTGAAAGTGTGGGCGAAGCAGAATACACTTTAAATGGCAAAGAGCTAATAATAAAGGTTAATTCTTCTCTGGTAGCGCTTGATGAGAGAGATAATTTTGATTTTAAATGGGCAGATAATTCTACAGTAACCGGAGAAGTTATGGAGTTTATGGACGTTGGTGACAGTGCGCCAAACGCCCGCTTTAACTATAGATATGAAAAAGCGGGCGGCATAATATCTAATGAAATATTATCATCAGAATCAAATATTAAATTAATTATTATAATTGGCGCAGGCCTTTTAATTTCGGCCTGCGCTGCAATCATCATTTCGAAAATTTACCGGAAGAAATAGTGGTTTTACCGATTTTATTTGAATTAGAACCTGTGCCGGATATTCCGTATTCGTTTTTACCCCAGACTGTAACGCTGCCGTCTTTGTTGAGAATGGCAGAGAACCATGAACCTGCGGCTCCCGTCTTAGCGCTGCTGCTTATGAGCTGCGGCGTGGAGAACGAAGATGCTGAAGATGAAGTAGAAACTTGATTATAAGAATTAAGTCCCCAACCGTATATCTTACCGTCTTTTGTGACGATAATTGCGTGCTCATCTTGCATGCTGGCAGAAGCAACATTAGACATAACTTTGTGGAGTTGACCGTCACCCGCTCCGGTTGAGAAAGTTGAAGTACTTCTCCAACCGAAGTAATAAAGGTCTCCGGCGCTGTCTATACAGAAAGTTGAGTGCTCGCCGGCAAATACTTTAGTTATGGTTTTTGTTGAAATCTGAACAGGAGAGGTAAATACCTCTGTGCTGCTTGATGTAAGTTTTTTCCAACGATTATCGCCCAATCCATACATTTTGCCGCCTTTTACGTATACGGTGTGACGCCTTCCTGCTGCCATAGATGTTACATTTGTGGCAATTTTTGTAAATGTTGTAACTTTGCCTTTGTAATTTGCAGAACCGAGCTGTCCTTTTTCGTTATTTCCGATACCGTAAAGGTCGCCGTTCGTCATCAAAATCAAACTGTGGTCATAGCCGGCACTGATTTCCGCAATTGTTCCTGCCGGAACACCGCTTACAGGTCTTAGCGTGTAATATTCATCGCCGGAGTAACCTGTTTGGTTGTAATTATTATTGCCTACAGCATACAGCTTGCCATCAGCAGATAAAATTAATGTATGGGGATCGTCTCCTACATTTCCGCCTTGTGAAGTTGATACTTGTTTAACAGATGTCATAACGAGTGAAACAGGAAGAAGTGATGTGCCGGTGAAGATGCCTCCTTGTCCGTTTTCGCTGGCACCCCAAGCATATAAGTCTCCGTTGGATTTTAAATAGAATATGGTCCTGGAGCCTGCAACGAGAGCTTCTGACGCTGTGAAGCCGGTTTTGCGTGCAAGTACAGAAATTGTCATTTTTCCTGTTACAGTAATGGTAACAGAAGTGGAATTGTAAAATGTTTGATTGCCGTCTGCTGTAGATATTGCTATGCCGGCAAAGGTGTAGCCGCTTTTTACAGTTGCTTTTAAGGTTACTTTTTCACCTACGGAATATGCCACAGTGCTGCCGGAGGATACGCTCTTGGAGTTGACTGTTGCAGATGAAATACCATCTGAAAAAGTGATGCCGATATTAATGGGAGCAAGATTAAAATACTCGTTAAATTGTTTTGTAGCATAATGAGTTCTGTTTTCAAGGAATGTCTTGATCTTGCTGATTTCGCTGTTCCATTTAGAAGTCGAAAAGCCCGAAGTAGACCAGCGCTGACTGTGGAGAGAAACGATGGGGCGAATCTCTTTTGACATATCGTCAAGCAAGGCTGTCATTTTATTTACGGTAAAAATGTTTTTGGTTACGTAGTCAAATCTGTCAATGAATTTTTGCTTAAAGCCATTATTAGCAAGGAGAGCATACATCAAGTCAGATAATATGGAGTTGTTATTAATACGATTCATCATATCGAATTTATAGTCGTTTGCATAACTGCATCCGTGATCCATATCAAGAAGCACAAAACGCCATTTTGTGTCAAGACCGCTGGGATCCTCGGGGTTTTTGTTTCGCCAAACCTTAATGTTATTTGAGGGCCAGTCGATATTACAAAAGTAAAGGTTACAAATATAAAAGTCGATAAGACTATCCACATCTACTTGATTGGCTACGTAATTATAGTATGTTGCATTTGATAAATCATGGTTTCTGGCATAAGAAACAAGATTGTTAAAAGGAACCTCGTCGCCGGGTAGACCGTCATTTACTTCGTATGGAGGTTTGCTGGTATTTGACTTTAACGGAGAGGGTGCTTCTAACATAACAAAATTTTCTTCAAGGACACCGTAGTGAGATTCGAAATACTTAGCATCATATCTTTCTCGAATATTGTAAAGCCCCCAGAATTCGCCGTTGATAAATACAGTTGCAGGTTGAGTCTCCATATAATCTACATTCATACCTTTGCAAATTCTTTGCATTAAAGCATCACGGAGCATGGAACATGTACAATCGTTGCCGGAATTTCTCAGCAACAAGCGTTTATAAGAATCAATGTTCTCGTTAGAAGAATCATAAACTCTGCCTTCGAAAATGTCGTATTTAAGTTTTCCCGGATTATTCAGGACATCCGGATTTGCGTCTTTCTTAAAGTACATTCGGAAAGACTTTTGTTGATTACCTAAAGAACCGTTGCCATGCATAGAAAGCTCTATGTATTGACCTGCAACCTTTGAGCCGGATCTGTCAAAAAGTTCAAAGAAAGCTACTTTTCGTTCTTTTGTACCGAAAGGATCATTCATTACGCTTACATAGATACCGGAAGATGTTGCAAAATCAGTGGGTTTTATTGAAATTGAAATGCTTGGGAGATTGTAATTATTCGCGAAATCTGAAGAAACTATGTAGGTGTTGGTTACAGTATCAATTATATTGCTGCCGTTTTTTGCATAAGCCTTTATCGTTGTGCCTACTATTTGAGAAGAAGGCGCTGTGTATCTAAAAGATGAAGCAATACTTTGAGTCAAATAACCTACATTGCCTGTGCTTTCTTGGACCTTTATGGGGGAAGAATATTTCTTGCCGTTTGTTTTCGGGTCAGAACCGTCTGTGGTATAGTAAATAGTATATCCCGGGTCCGCTGTTAATTTTACCTCTAAGGCTTTTGAGTAAATGCCGCCGTTTGCAGAAAACTTAACAGTAGGGCCCTGAGGTGTGGGCGTGGGTTTTTCCGTAGGCTTTGCAGTCGGCTTGCTTGTTGGTGATGCAGTGGTACCGGAAACGGGTGCGTCTATTACGTTGGATGGTGTACTTGTGCCGCCCGGTGTTGGTGCCTCTGCTGATGTAATCGCCCCTGTGACGGAATCTGTCGGTCGGTTGCTGCCGGTTCCTGTGGATTGCGAAGAGGGGGTACTTAAAATTACATTTGTACTTGTAATTGTGTTTGTACTTTTGGGACTATTTGTTTGGTTTTCTTCTGCGCAACCAACAAATATAAAAAGTAGTACAACAGTGAAAAAAATTAAAAGTTTGCTTTTCATATTATGCCTCCATTATTCCGGGTAAAGTACGACTTTCTCTTAATATGTCCGTACATTCTGTGAAAATAGGTTTTATTGTAAATGAGTAGAAGAATAGCTTGTCGTCAAGTGATTGATTGTAATCTATTCGGAGAAGAGAGCAAGGGTCGTTTGTGCTGTCTTGCTCGGCACTGAATCCTATCTCGGGCATACCTTTTATCATAATTCCGCGGCCTTCTGCATCGTGCACTACAGCCCATTGTACACCACAGTGATTTACTGAGTGGTGTGGGAATTTCTGAAGTGCGGATTCTTGGGCAACTGTCGATTGATAAATGCCTTTCTTGCAATGGTTTTTCATATTATAAAGTGATGAATACGGGCCATAACCGTAGTAACTTACGAACTTGTTATCTGCAGGCATTTTCATTTCAAGGCCAAAACGTGAGAAGTTGGGAGAATCGGGCTTAATCTCTGCTGTAACGCCTACGCCTATTTCTCCGCTGCCGTAAATTGCCCACAAAACTGAAAATGTGACAAAAGGTTCAGCAGAAGGTGATGCTATTGAGTAAGAAGCCAACAGTGTTATATATTTACTTCCTTTAGATAATATTTTACAAGAACATGGTTGCTGCAATAAAAGCTGTTGATTGTCTGATTGTGCTTTGCAAACTGAAAAGACGGGCATGGTATTTAACATTTCTATACCGTTGAAAATGATATTTGTAAATGTACCGGTTGCCATGTTAAAGCGGTAGGTGAAATCTTCGCCGTCTATTGACATTATGCCGCTCTCGTTCTTTTCTGAAAAGTGTACGCTGAAAGGAGGCATGGAGGAGGTTGTTTCCGTCTCGGGAACTGTTTGTAAAACAGGCAGCTTTATCTGCGAAAAACATACTTCATAACCGGCATGAGCCCACACAGTGTCTTTTTTTAATTTGCAGCTAAATTCAATGAAAAATTCCTCAAAGGAAAATTCCGGGAAAGTAAAATCTATGCTCTTGCTGACTGTATCATGAGGAGCACATTTTATATCTAAAACATCCTGAGCGAAAACTTGCGAAGGTGTTTTTATTGTATACATAATTGTAAAATCTTCCAGATTTGTGAAATCGCATGTGTTTGTGAAAGTATACGTTTGCTTTGTAAATGTCATTTCTTGTGCTTTGATGACAGCAGGAGAAAATATGTTTTTTAATATAAGCAAATCATTATTTGTGTAAATGTCAGAATTTACAGGATTTTTAATATCATCAATTATATAGAAACCCATCTCGTCGCACAGCTTAATAAAAGCCGGAGTATTAGGGTAGAAGGATGTTTTTACACTGTTTATATTGTGTTTTTTGAGAATTAAAAGCTCATGTATAATTTCGCGTAATGGTTTATATTGAAAAGCATCAATGTACATTTCGTGTTCGTTGAAGCCTTTAAGATTGACCGGCTGATTGTTTACAAGAAATTCTCCTTTTTCATTTACAGTAAAAATACGTAAACCGACTCTTATGGGAATAACTTCATTAAAACCATGAACAAGGGCTGTATAAAGATAAGGACTTTCTGCTGTCCAATTTATGGGATTATCTATTTTGATTTCAAAAGATGCTTGGCTGTCCTTAATTATAGAGTCCTTTCTTACTATAAGCTGATTGTTATTGTCGTAAAGCTCAACCGTTGCGGCTCCGTTTTCTTTAGTCGCATCTATATCTATATATATAGTGTCAAGTGTTGTTTTTACTTTAATATCTCTTATATGCTCCTGCGTCCGTGCTAAAAGATATACGTCTCGAGATATACCTGATTTTGCTTGTGTTATCACAGTGACGGTGTTTTGACCTGCTTTAAGTAGGGGAGTAATACGGAATTCTGCTGCATGATTTTCACTGCAGTCGGCTCCTGCAAACTCATTATTAATATAAACACAGAAGAAGGCGTCAATGCCGTCAAAGTTAATATATACATCTCTGCCTGTCCATGCACCGGGGAGCGTAAATTCGCGTTGATAAATGCAGAAGGAATTTTCTGAAATAAGGGACGCGTTAAGATTTGAGGGAATCTTGATTTTTTGGGAATTCAATGTGTCAATGTCAGAACTGAAAATTTGCTCTGCCTCGTTCTTGCTATTGCAAAGAGTGAAAGACCAATCGCCGTTAAGCATTTTACGACGTGTGCTTTTTTCTGAAATTATGCCGGCGTAGGCAGATTCGGGGGTGTATCCGTTTAAAACGCGAGCACCGGAAAGTGCATTACAACGGCAACTGTAAGGTATAAACCAAGTTCTTGAAGGCTCTTTATTAACAGAGCTTGCTCCCGGGTTTGAGAATAATGAAAAATCAGGCATGGTTTTCATGTTATCTGCTTCTCCTTTTGATACGCTGAAAATCTTATAATATTATACCAATTTAAGAGCAAAAATCAAGAAATATTAACAAGATTTATTGCTGAGTGTTGATGTTGTGCTTGCCTTTTTATATTTGCTTTGGCAAAATGTGGCATGGTAGAAATTAAACAGACCGGATAAAAATAAATTAAAAAAATTTTTTTTAATTTTCCCATAACTATCCCCCCTTCTTCTATCATCATCTCTTCTTTTCTTATTTGATATTCTTACCTGAAGAAAAATAGAAAGTCTATAGTCTATTTTCCCTGAGAAAAGTACAAGATATAAAGGTACACCCGGGCCAAAATAGACTATAGATAAACTATACAACCCCTAACAAAGGAGGATAGATACAGCATGACCAAGAGACAAGCCATTGGTAAGTTAGCTATAATAGGAGCTATGATGATACTACACATAGCTATAGTTATCACAATGACACAATGGAGAATGGAACTAATGTATAACTACGATTCAGAGAGAGAGGAAATTGTATGTGCGGATACAGACTAACAGATGAAGAAACACCCTGGTTAATAGAAAGAGAGGCCAGGAGAATAGAGGAATAGGTGGATGTTATTAATAGAATAGTGGTAGAGCCAATAGATGTAGCGGCTTTGTGTGGTGGAGAGGAGCTAGATACTCTACAACAATAGTTATACGAGAGGTTCATGATGACCAAGAGTAATATAAAAGAAGGAGATAATACAGAACAATGAGACACATAACAGTAAAAGAAGGTGCTACATACTACGCATCTATTGGCCTTAGTGACAACAAGGACATGAGTGTAGTGTGTGGCTTAACAGTAGAAGATGTATTCAAGGAGACAGCTAACACAGACACAGACAAATATAAGTATGAGCAAGTGTATGAGGTAGAGGATGCTGACATAGTAGAGCTACTGGAACAGATGGGTAAGCGTTGTTACTCATACACATCTACTTACGATGAGTGGAGAGCAGAGGTAGATGCGTGGAGAGCGGAACGGTATGCTTGTCCCTCTCAGGACGCTGGTTCTATGGCTGACTGAGGCTCTTGTCGTAATGGTCGTGCGTTCCCTGGCTCTGGAAATGGCAGGCCTTCGCTTTAGTTTGTTAGCATAGTAAAGCGTGAAAGTAATTAACACTAATCCCGAATGTGGGCAAACACTTTAGTTTGTTAGCATGGTAAAGTAGTGAAGCGGTGAAGCGGTGGCGAACACGTTAGTGTAGTAAAGTGTTAACACGTTAGTGTAGTAAAGTGTTAACACGTTAGCAGAGCACAACACTTTAGTGTGTTAGCACAGTAGTGTGATGATGATGAGACGCAACGCTTTAGTTAGTTAGCACAGTGATGTGTTAACACACTACTACAACAGATAGTGGATAGCAGAAGATGTATTGATGCTTAACACTTTAGTACGTTAGCACTTTACCGTGTTAGCACGTTAAAGCCCTAATTGGCACTTTAGTACGTTAACACAATAAAGTTTTAGCATTTTACCAGAGTAAAGCATTAGTGTGTTATCCTGATACTGTGCTAACGCTTTAGTGTAGTAAAGTGTTAATGTGGCGAAGCACTTTAATTTGTTAGCACGATGAAGTAAAAAAAATAAAAAAAATTTTATAAAAAAGTATTGACAAAAGCCTCGTAGTGTGATATAATAAAGGTACAGTAAGGGAAGCGGAAAACCCAATAACCGCACGAAAGGAATACATACTATGAAATACGGCTACAAGAATCAAAACGAATGGGTAGAAACAATGTATGCAACTGCGTTCGGTAAGGAAACTGTTGGATTTATCATCAACGGATACAGACCTATGATGAAACGCAAGACCCTCACACAGGACGACCTCAACGCATTGAAGGCTCTCAATGAAGTTCTCGCAGAAATGAATGCTCACGCAGAAGAACTTGTCAAGGCTGGCAAGGTTA
>JAEIGA010019580.1_pt1 | contig 10318 bp, 6 predicted proteins | sample 9270691 | NCBI WGS metagenome assembly JAEIGA01 (sample SAMN17057246, study PRJNA624740) | gut metagenome | biome: biome; isolation source: fecal sample | host: Bos grunniens | place: China: Xizang | collected 2019
ATCGGTGGACAGAAGAGGAGGCATCCTCTTATTGAATGTCAGAGAGGTGCATTAAGGGATGATTTTGATTTCGGCAGTGTGCTGATGTTCAGGACTTCGTCCTTTGTGAAGGCTGTAGGAGCCATGACCGCAGAATGGCAATGGGGAGCGCTTTATGATGTGCGGCTGAGAATGGAGAAGATTGTGCATGTCAATGAACCGCTTTATACTGAGCAGGAGTTGGATATCCGTAAGTCCGGCGAGAAGCAGTTCGATTATGTGGATCCGCGCAACAGACAGGTCCAGATAGAGATGGAGAAGATATGTACGGAGCATCTCAAACGTATCGGAGGTTTTCTTGAACCTCGCTTCAAGGAGCCGGATGCCGGGGAATTCGGTGGTGCGGAATTTCCGGTTACTGCTACAGTGGTGATTCCGGTGTTCAACAGGATAAGGACTGTGAAGGATGCCGTGGAGAGCGCTCTTGGACAGCAATGTGATTTCCCTTATAATGTGATAGTGGTTGATAATCATTCCACTGACGGCACCTCGGAATTGCTTTCAGCTATGGCTCAGGCAGATGATCGTCTTGTGCATGTGGTCCCGCAAAGAGATGACCTTGGTATCGGAGGGTGCTGGAATATGGCGGTGCATCATCAGCAGTGCGGAGAATATGCGGTGCAGCTGGACAGCGATGATGTATACAGCGGTCCGGATACATTGAAGAAAATCGTCGATACGTTCCGCCAGCAGAAATGCGCAATGGTGGTCGGCACGTATCAGATGACGGATTTCAGGATGAATCCTATTCCGCCGGGAATTATCGATCATCGTGAATGGACAGAAGATAACGGTCGCAACAATGCTCTGAGAATCAATGGACTCGGTGCTCCACGAGCATTCTGGACTCCGCTTCTGAGGTCTATAAATCTTCCTAATACCAGCTATGGTGAGGATTATGCTCTGGGGCTTCGCATCAGCCGAGAGTACCGTATAGGACGTATATATGATGTCCTATACTGCTGTCGTCGTTGGCAAGGAAATTCTGATGCGGCCCTTGAGGTCGAGAAAATCAATGCCAATAATCTTTATAAGGACAGAATCCGTACATGGGAACTGGAGGCGAGAATCAGGATGAACAGAAGATGAAGCAGGATGTGATTCATAAATTCGTGGGAGACCAACTGTCGTTATGGTCTCTTGCATGCGATAATTTTCGCGCACTTAAAGGCGTGAATGTCAGGGAAATGGAAGTGGGAGGGCTTAAGGTATCGCTCCAGTACAACCCTTCGAGAATAATCTCGTCTGCCGCCAAGACTGATACTGTATCTCTTCAGGCACGTCGGTGCTTCCTCTGCCCGGAGAACCGTCCTGCAGAGCAGATAATGCTGCCGTTCGAAGGCCGCAAGGGCAAGAAATATGATATTCTGGTGAACCCTTATCCTATATTCCCGGACCATCTGGTGATAGCATCCCGCAATCACACCGACCAGACCATATGGAACAGGTATGTAGACATCCTGGATATGGCTTCACATTATCCGGATTACACATTCTTTTATAACGGACCTAAATGTGGTGCCTCGGCTCCTGACCATCATCATTTCCAGGCTACACATAGCGGGCTGATGCCTCTGGAGAGAGATGTGAACAGGGAAATGGACGCTATGCTGAAGAATCCCGGGAATGCCAGGGAAATTGCTCAGGATACCGTCTTTGATTATATGACTGCTGTGCAGGATGCGAAGCTTTATCACTACCGCAGATTTGTTCGTGGGGTATTCGTGATCAGGGCCCGCACAGCGAAGTCTTCCGCAAAGATGTTCTATCGCTTCCTTGATACACTGCTTGTCCCTGAGGGAGACAGTGAGCCTCGTTTCAATCTCATAACCTATTGCAGGAAAGGAGAATATCGTACTATAATAATTCTCAGGACCACTCATCGTTCTCATCATTATTTCTCTGACGGACCGGACCATCTGACGATGAGCCCGGGATGTGCCGACATGGGCGGAATGTTCATTGCGTCGGTGGGGGAAGACTATGACAAGCTTACTCCTGAACTTCTCTCCCAGATGCTTGATGAGATTACATTTACTCCGGAGATGGAAGAGGATGTGGTCTGGAAGCTCTCGCGCAAGCAGCCTGCGCTGTCCGTGGGGATAATGTCTGCGAAGGAGATTTCGTTCGAGATTATTTCCGATGGTGCAGGGGTTCAGAAAGCGGTTTTCACGGAAGGAAAGATTGAATATGCCGGCGCCTTGTATGACGAACTGTATTTCGGAGAGCAGACCCTTTCGACGCATTTTGCACAGCCTTCGTTCATTTTGCATGGGGTTACCATCGGAGTCGGTTTCCATTGGGAACGGAAGGAGAGCCAGAAATTTGCAGGAGCATTGAAGATAATTGTTGAGGGCGACCATCTGACGGCTGTGAATGTCGTGGGAGTGGAAGATTATCTTCTGAGCGTCATTTCTTCGGAAATGAATTCCGCAGCTTCGGAGGAATTCCTGAAGGCCCATGCGGTCATTTCGCGTTCTTGGGTGATGGCCCGGATGACAGCCGCACGTGGTGAGCGTACGGTCGAACACCCTGCGTATGTGACTGATCTGCCGACGCTTGTGACCTATCTGGACGGCCTGCTTCATAAGAATGAATTCTGCACTGAAACGGATGATGTGGAATATGTAAAATGGTATGACCATGAGGATCATATACATTTCGATGTATGTGCAGATGACCATTGCCAGAGATATCAGGGACTTACCCGCGCTACTGGTGAGACGGTGCGGAAGGTTATCGACCGGACATGGGGGCAGGTTCTCAAATATGATGGAAAACTGTGCGATGCGCGGTTCTCCAAGTGCTGTGGCGGCTTGATGGAGGAGTTCGCCACATGCTGGGAGGATGCCGATCATCCTTATCTTCAGGCTCTTCCTGACACTCGCGGTCATCTTGCAGAAGGACAATGCTTCTGTGATACGACGGATGACGCAGTGCTGGAGCAGATTCTTAATGATTATGACCGTGAGACCCGGGATTTCTTCCGTTGGAGTGTCGGATTTGGAAAGGATGAACTTGGCGAGCTGATTGAAAGACGTAGTGGTGTGCGCATAGGAAAGGTTAAGGCTCTTGAGCCTTTGCAGAGGGGACCTTCCGGCAGGATATGTAAATTGAAAATTATAGGTGAGCTGCGGACTCTTGTAGTAGGCAAGGAACTGGAAATCAGGAGAATACTGTCTGAGAGCCATCTGAAGAGCTCTGCATTTGAAGTTGAATATAAGGATGATAGGATTGTTCTGCATGGTTCCGGATGGGGGCATGGAGTGGGGTTGTGCCAGATCGGGGCGGCAGTGATGGCATCCGAGGGATACAGCTATCGTGATATCCTGAGTCATTATTATCCGGGAGCCGACATAGCTAAGATATGAAAGGATTGAACAAGTCTCCTTGGTTGTGGGTGCCTACGCTTTATTTTGCGGAAGGCATTCCTTATTTCGTGGTGAACAACATCTCTGTGGTGATGTTCAAGAATATGGGTATGCCGAATGGTGAGCTTGCCCTCTTTACAAGCATGTTGTATCTGCCTTGGGTAGTGAAGCCTCTTTGGAGCCCTTTTGTGGATATAATAAAGAGCAAGAGGTGGTGGATTGTAGCTATGCAGGTCCTGATGTCTGCTGCTATGATTGCCTTGCCGTTTCTGCTTCCGTCCGTGAGCGGGGATGGTATAGCGTCTTCGCCTATGTTCTTTGCAACTTTGGCGATGTTTTGGGTGACGGCATTCGCTTCGGCTACTCATGATATCGCGGCTGACGGATTTTATATGCTTGGACTTGACACAGGCATTCAGGCGGAGTTCGTAGGTATCCGAAGCACATTCTACCGTCTTTCTTCTATCTTCGGGCAAGGTGTGCTGGTAGCGCTTGCCGGATATGTTGAAAGGACTGTACATGACGTTCACATGGCATGGAAACTCACTCTTCTGCTTTCAGCTGTCATATTTTCCCTGGTTACCTTGTATCATACCTGGAGTCTCCCACGGCCGTCTTCCGACAGTATGTCAGCTGGACGCTCTGCAGGTGAGATCTTCCGAGAGTTCGGCAGGACATTCACTACTTTTTTCAGAAAGAAGAATGTGGCAGTTGCTATGATGTTCATGTTGTTATACAGGCTTCCGGAGGCATTTCTCGTGAAGATGATGAATCCATTCCTTATGGATCCGGTCTCTGCAGGAGGACTAGGGCTGTCGAATGAGATGGTGGGAATCATATACGGAACCATAGGTGTGGCTGCTCTTACGTTCGGCGGTATCCTGGGCGGTCTTGCTGCATCACGGTGGGGACTCAAGGCTGTAATATGGCCTATGGCCCTTGCGCTGACGCTTCCTTGTCTTTCGTTTGTGTTCCTGGCTGCATTCCAGCCGTCGCAGCTATGGATAACCGGCTGCTGTGTGGCTCTAGACCAGTTCGGATACGGATTCGGCTTCACGGCTTATATGCTTTACCTTATATATTTTTCGGAAGGGGAGTTCAAGACATCCCATTATTCGCTCTGTACGGCGTTCATGGCCCTGAGCATGATGCTTCCGGGACTTGTGGCAGGGTATGTGCAGGAGATGCTGGGCTACACTTCATTCTTCGGTTTTGTGATGGTGTGCTGTCTTGCGACCGTGCTTGTCACCCTGCTGGTGAAAGTGGAGCCTGGATTTGGAAAGAAACACTAGAAATGAATATGAGATATTTAAGTATTATGATTCTGGCGGCCCTTTGGGGGCTTGTATCCTGTGGAGGAGGATACGTAAAGCCGGTTGAGGCATCGCAGACAGGGGTGTCCTTGTCGTTTTTCAGCAACGTTAATGCAGTCTCCGGTTCTGAAGAGAATGTCGTGACTTCTCCTTATAGCGCTGCTGTGTGCCTGTCTATGCTGGCGGAAGGGGCCGGAGGACAGACCCGTGAAGAGTTTGATTCTGCTCTCGGAGGCATAATGTTTAAGGCAGAGGATCTCGGCAGCAATGACACTGTCGTTGTGAAGTCTGCCAATTCCATCTGGATCGACGATAATTTTAGCATCCGCAACAGCTATGCAGACTTGCTTCAGAAAGATTTTGAAGCTTTTATAACTACCCAGCGATTCTCCGATCCGGCTACGGTCAAGGCCATCAACAACTGGTGTCTGGAGCACACGGAGGGTAAGATTGGTGATATGATTGACCGGCTTTCTCCCGGGATGGTCATGGTGCTGGTCAATGCGCTTTATTTCAATGCTCCTTGGACTGATGGCTTTGATCCGGAACTTACTTCCGAGGATGTATTTTATGGTAAATCCTCATCTGGAAAGGTGTCTATGATGCATAGGACCGGTCAGTATAATTATGCTCAGGCCAATGGGGCACAAATTATTCAGCTTCCGTATGAAGGTGGCCGATATAGCATGTATGTGGCGCTTCCTCCAGCCGGAGCCGATCTGGATAAGCTCATCCCTCAGATAACAGAAGCGACTTTCAGCTCGGCAGTGGAGATGATGAGCCCGAAAAAGGTGAAGCTAAGTCTTCCGCGCTTCAAAGTCGAGACTTCTATGCTTCTTAACGAAGCTCTTCAGAATATGGGTATAAAGACAGCCTTTACTCCTGCGGCTGATTTTCATGGGATTGCCGAGATGGGTCCGCTTGTGCTGGATCAGGTAAAGCAGAAATGCTATGTGGAAGTGGCGGAAAGGGGTACTGAGGCTGCAGCCGTAACGGTTGCCCAGATCAGGCTTACTTCCGTGCGTGTTAACCCTGAGGATATGGCCGTGATGACAGTGAACAGGCCTTTTGTATTTATGATAACGGACAGCTTTACTGGAAATATCCTCTTCGCCGGCAAGATTGTTCATCTTTGATGCAGCCTGCGGTAGCAGGAACGTGGCGAAGCGACGTGGCAGTCTCCGTATAGAATCATTTTAAATGTTAGTATAATGAACCGCCTGACCCTATTATTCATATTACTATTCTGCTTCTGCGGATGTCATAATGCAATGGCGTCCGGTGAACCGGTTGTGAAACCCGGCGTTGAGGTGCTCCGTGAATCCGGATTCATGGGACTTGTGGGAAAACGTGTCGGTCTGGTGACCAATCCCAGCGGCGTGGACTCCCGTCTGAAATCCACTATCGACATCCTGTTTAATGCTCCTGGAGTGGAACTTGTGGCTCTTTTCGGTCCAGAACACGGGGTGCGTGGAGATGTCTATGCCGGTGACAAGGTGGACGATATGAAGGATGCCGCTACCGGTCTGCCAGTATACTCCATATATGGCGCGACCAGAAAGCCGACTCCACAGATGCTTCGAGGCATCGATGTCATGGTGTATGACATTCAGGATGTAGGTGCACGGTCCTATACATTCATAAGCACGTTAGGCCTGGTGATGGAGGCTTGTGCCGAGGCCGGGATCGAGGTTATGGTGCTTGACCGGCCTAATCCTCTCGGAGGTCAGAAGATTGAGGGATGCTATGTGGAACAGCCTTTCAATTCGTTCGTGAGTCAGTACAGGATACCATATATATATGGCCTTACGGTGGGTGAACTTGCCGAGCTGATAAATTCTGAAGGGCTTAACAGAGGCCAGAAAGGAGACCAGGCTCCGGCTGTGTGCAAGCTGACGGTTGTCCCTATGGAAGGCTGGACACGTGATATGCTCTATCAGGACACCGGGCTGCCGTGGGTGCTCCCTTCTCCGAACATACCTTTCAAGGAGTCGCCTCAATATTATGTTGCTTCCGGTATCTGCGGAGAACTTTACGGATTTCTGAATATAGGTGTCGGATATACTCTTCCTTTCCAGGTTTTCGGAGCCACATGGATCGATGCTGTCCGTCTGAAAGAAAAGCTCGACAGCTATGCTCTTCCTGGAGTGTCTTTCAGGACAATCTGGTACAAGCCTGTTTCAGGAAGCCTGAAAGGACAGCTGGTGCAAGGAGTCCAGTTCTTCTTTACGGACTATGCTGCCGCCCGCATCACAGAGGTCCAGTTCCATGTGATGCAGGCCATCGTTGAACTCTATCCTGATAGAAAACCTTTTGAGGTGTGCGACAGGATAGGCCTCTTCGATAAAGTCTGCGGCACCGACAAGGTCCGCCAGCTCTTCTCGAAAGACTACCGCTTCGATTCCGTCCGTGCCCTTTGGCGCAAGGATGAAACTGCTTTCCTTGCTCTCAGTTCGAAGTACTGGCTCTACGACTAAGCCAACCTTTTACGATTAATCCGGCCAATACGCATAGTCTGGCACTTTTTAATCTTTTCGGTTAGTCCAGCCTTTACAGTTAGTCCATTCTTTTCGATTAGGCCAATGTTTAAGGTTAGTCCATAGTTCAGCCCTTATGACTAGTCCTGTCAATATGATTAGTCCTGTCATCTCCGACCGTCGCCTGACAATCCCAAACGTGCACAGGGGGTGTTTTGGTTGCCCCTTGTGCACAACAGTCGGTCACAGAGCTCTGTCAGAGGCCGTTCCTTGTGCACACCCGGTGAACAATTTGCCCCCTGTGCACATCTGATCTCAGTTTTGTCCCTGAGCGGCAGTGGTGGACTTCGGGCGGCGTGGTCGCCCGTGACTTCGTGAACGGGAGGGGCCCGTTGGCACAGAGTGGCAATGGGAGGGATAGCGCCATCAGCGCGTACCGATACGAAGCCCATCCCTGCCGATCTGACTATCATTCTGATAACCGCTTAGAGTATCACTCTGATTTTATATGGCAACTCGATTATGTGCTTAGAATACGTGTCACTATCTCACGTGTCAGACCCAAAACCCTGCTTAGTTGTGGGATAGATGTCTTGTTGTTGAAATAAAGATTTTTAACCATGGTGCATTTACTCTGAATGCTCAGTTCGGATAATTTTTTGCCTTTGAACCTGCTGCTTGCCAGACTTTCAGCAAGGTTGATCAGTTCCGTGTCATTAACCCGGAACCTTGGTTTCAGAGCCATTTCATATTCCATTTTTACGTCGTTACAAGTACCAAGACATGATAGGAAGAACCTTCCGGAGTTCATGAAGGCTTTCTCAACCAGGTCAGATCTTATGAAAGAATGTGCTACGACCTTGCCATTCTCATCTATGAGAAGAGGGCAGTCCGGAAGGTCGGCTCTTGTCCTCAGTATTCTTTTTCTGTCTCGTGACGATAGAGTTGAGACGGGAAAAGTTGTCTCGATGTTCTTTTTAAAATAGCATGAGTAACTTGACCATGGATAATCTTCCACTTTCATGCATACTTTAGCGCATAATGCATTCCGTAAGATATAGCAGATGCAGTTTCGTAGATATTGTAGTGAGTCGATTAATGAAATGCTGTCTTCGATTCTATGCAGACATTCCGGTGTTCCATATTTTTTTCTCATGTACATAGAGTACACCATCTTGAAGTGTCGTATGAATTTTTCCGCTTGCTTTCTGTCCTTGCATACAACAAGAATGTGAACATGGTTTGACATTATGCAGTATGCCAATACCATAATGTTGTGTTTCCATGCTGAAATAGCCAGATAGTTAAGTGCTATCCGATAGTCTTCAGCTGCTCTCATAAGAATAGGACTTTCTTCTCCGTTTGTGCAGATGTGGTAGCAGTTGTCCTTGAGCAGGTCTTCAATTCTCAGTTCTCTCATTTTTTTATTCTAAAATTACTGAGGATCAGTCTAATGAATGGCAGATTATAAAAAAGATTCATGAAGTTTTTCTCTTTTTTATAATTAAAAATTAATCTTGTAGCATTAAAATTAATTTTATTCTGTGCACAGGGGGTGTTTTGGTTGCCCCTTGTGCACAACAATCGGTCACAGAGCTCTGTCAGAGGCCGTTCCTTGTGCACACCCGGTGAACAATTTGCCCCCTGTGCACACCTTGAGGGTAATTTCTCCCCCCCCTGTGCACACCCTGAGGAGATTGCCGCGAAGCTACGCGTCTCGCAATGACGTTGTGAAATAACACATGTAATGACGTGCAGAATGCACCCATATCATGACGTGCTGAGTGCAGCTTTGCGGATAATCTGCCACAGACAACGTCTAAACAGTGGTAATCATTTGTTTGAGCGATTTTTATGGGAATCAAGGGAAAGTTTCGTATATTTGTAGGGTGACCCTAAATGTATCTGTATGAAGAAATTATGGCTGCTACTATTGGTGGTGATGGCTTTTGCCTCGTGTGATAAATATACTGAAGGGGAATTCTGCCCGATATGTCTGGAAAGTGTCTCTGCTGACCGGGATACCATAGCTCTGAATATTTGTGTCAGTGAAAGTTATCTGAAAGTGAATTATTGTGAATTCGGTGCGGTGTGCAGCACGAACAAGACTCCATCTGATATGGGGGCCAGGCCAGATTTTCTGACATCATTAGGGAATGGCAAATACGAGTTGAAATTCGGAGGTGACTTTTCTGCCCCCAAGTACTACATTCATCTATACACAGCAAGTCATGAATCCGGAAAGGCTAGGTATCATGAGTGTGTTGAGGTGAAGATGGATGGGACAACCTCGGATACGGACGGATTCCGAAACCTGTCTGCCACAGGGACTGCGAATTGTTATATTGTAAGCTCAGCCGGACGGTATAAGTTCAGGCCGACAATGGGTAACAGTGATGAGATTCCGGATATCCATTCTGTTGAGGTCCTTTGGGAGACTTTCGGTACAGATGAGACTCCGGAAGTCGGAGCTTTGATTCCATATGCAGAGTACGCGGATTTTGATCAAGATACCTATTTTGACATTTATTTCAATGCAACCGATAGGAAAGGCAATGCTGTAATAGCAGCTAAGGATAGCCAGCGAAATATCGTCTGGTCATGGCACATATGGCTGACAGATCAGCCGGAGGAGTGTGTCTATGCCAGCGATGCGGGTACCATGATGGACCGAAATCTCGGAGCGACTTCAGCAGTTCCAGGTGATGTGGAAGCCCTGGGGCTGCTTTATCAGTGGGGCCGTAAGGATCCTTTTTTGGGGTCTTCGTCGATAAGTAGTGATGTTTTGCCGCAGTCTACAATTTCATGGCCGGAAGCTGTTGGGTCAAATGCTTCGAATGGCACAATATCGTATGCAACTGAGCATCCTACGTCCTTTATCACTCGCAACAGCAGCAATAGAGACTGGTATTATACAGGAGGCTCTAATACAGATAATACCCGTTGGCAGTCAAAGAAGACAATCTATGATCCATGCCCGGCCGGCTGGCGTGTTCCTGACGGTGGTAGTGACGGTGTCTGGGCAAAGGCTGGATTTCCATCGGGAACTGTAATTTATTCCTTCAATAGTTCCGACAGTGGTATGACCTTCGGTGCAGGCATATGTTCTCCTGCAACC
>JAEIGA010019581.1_pt1 | contig 10317 bp, 8 predicted proteins | sample 9270691 | NCBI WGS metagenome assembly JAEIGA01 (sample SAMN17057246, study PRJNA624740) | gut metagenome | biome: biome; isolation source: fecal sample | host: Bos grunniens | place: China: Xizang | collected 2019
CGGCTATATCGGACTGGAATCCAGCAGCAACAAGGTCAATGTCTCATCCGGAGCTCCTTCCGAAGCTAACACCAAGTATCTGTGGACTCCATCGTATAAGAATGGAGGACTGTGGCTTATAAATGCCTCATTTACCGGCAGAAGACTCCAATGGAACAATGACGCCAATATATTCAGATGTTATGCCGGCAGCCAGAAAGAGATCACTCTTTACCGCAGGGAATATAATTCCGGTCCTGGAGCAGTGACTCCGGATCCAGACCCAGATCCCGAAAATCCCGATCCGGAAGATCCTGAACCTGAAGATCCCGATGCTCCGGATCCGGTAATTCCTGATCCTATACCCGGTATCAGCGGGAAATACAGCTGGTATGAACTACCGGAGATAAGTTATTCACAGTCAGGAAACTATCTTATAGATACATCTGACGAGGATCTGTATTATGCTCATCATATCTGTGCCGGCAATGAGAAGGGACCGGGCGGTAAAACGGCAAGGAACTATACTGTCTGTTTCAGTGCAGAGCATCATTGCCCGGTATGGGTGGCTGCACCAAGACACAAGATGTACGAAAGCGGTGCATCCCGAACTGATGCCTATGCAAGAGATCCGAAGATTCCTGCAGATATTCAGTACAGTTCCAAGAGTACAGGAGGCGGCTGTAACAAGGGACATATGTTGGGCTCGGCGGAAAGGCTTTCTTCAACCGCTACCAATAAGCAGGTATTCTATTACTCCAATATCGCTCCTCAATATACTGATACCTTCAATACAGGAGGCGGCGGATGGAATACATTGGAGGATTGGGTGGACGGGCAGGTCTGCTCCGATACACTTTATGTGGTCATAGGCGCATATTTCGATAAATATACTGACAGAAGAGGATATACCGAATCTCCTGCGAAGATTTCCTATGGAGGAAGAAGCGATGTGAGCCGACCTACTATGTTCTATTATATCCTAATGAGAACGAAGAGCGGAAGCTCGGGTAAACCTCTCTCGCAGTGTACTGCTGATGAGATCAAGTGCGCCGCATTCGTCAGAAGCCATAAGACGCCAAAGAAGGTCAGCGTAAGCGAGATGGATATGATGTCTGTCAGTGATCTTGAGAAACTCACTGGATTTACATACTTCCCTAATGTGCCTCAGGCTACAAAGGAGTCATATAAGGCCTCTGACTGGGGATTGTAATATAAAACGGCGTCTGATCATCAGACGCCGTTTCTTTATGAATATGATGGCTTATTCTATGTCGAGGGGTGAGCGGCTTATCAAAGCTGCTGCAGGGACCTGCTGGTATGAATCTCTTGAAAAGAGGATTTCTCGCTGGACTTCTGCAGATTCTGTAAGGATGACCGCATTGCCGGCTACTTTGTGATTGAGCCACTTGATGACGATTCTTGCCTGATCTTCCTTGATGATGGATGCTACAGGAACGCTGGCGTATGCGTATGCAATCAAAATCTTGTTTTCATTATTTTCATTGAAGACTTCTCCGTTCTTGTCGTGACGGATATGGAATGTGTATGTTCCGTCTGCCTGAGCGGTGTCGTCATATACGAAATTGACCGTATGCTTTATATTGCTGTCCGACACAACCGGTACTGCAAGGTAAATGTTGAGGTAGCCTCCTGAAACCCAGTAGCTCTGGAGCAGGATAGGATCGTTTGCAGGCTCATTTCCTTCTGTGATGGAAGAAGAGTAGATTGCATTCTTTGTAAGAACGGTCGCGAGATAATTGAGTCTTACGTCGAATTCGTTTTCCTTTCCCTCAGTATTGTTGAGTACGTCGCATACTACGAATGCTCTCTTCATTGTGTCAAGCTTGCCTTCGCAGGTCTTCTCAACGACATTGAACAGGTTGCCCTGATCACTTATGAAGTTGCCGTTCACGATGTTTCCCATTGTTGCGTTGTTGTAGCGGATTGTGTCATCCTTTGAGCAGGATGCTGCTGCGAAGGCGGTTATGCCCGCAGCGATGGCGATGATTGCTTTAGTTATTCTCTTCATTTATTTCTTGATTTTTCAATTTTGCACCTACATTAGATGCAGGAATGCCCGATTTCGTTGCATTTGCTTATAAAACTCGAGGTGATCGTGACGTTTACAAGAAGAAAGTACAGTGTTTCAGACACTGTACTTTCTTCTTGACGGCCGGCCGATCAGCTGGATGTCGACTCCTTCGATTCTATAGCCTCTGACTCGTTTGCGGCTCAGGTGTGATTCTATGATCTGTACCAGTTCGTCGTCAATGACATCCTTGAAGGTATGGTTGTCCTTGTCGTAGAAATGGATGTGCTTGAAGGTGTTTACATCGAAATACATCTTGTTGTTGGCGCTGAGCCTGTAATTGTATACTCCCAGCATAGCCATCTGTGTAAGGATGTTATATACCGATGCTGTCGTCACCTTGGCCGATCCCTTCTCCTTGATCGCTTCAGTCACCATATCGGCACAGGCGTGTCCGAGGGACATCATAGCTTCGTGGACGGCAAGCCTTTGTGGGGTTGCCTTCAGCGAATGTTTTCTGAGGATTGACTTGAATTCCTCGATGTTTGGGCACTTGTGTGTGTTCATAAGCATTAGGATATGGCTGCAAATATATGTATTAAAGCGGAAAACACAAAATAAATTTGAAATATTCCAAATTATTGCGGCCGGATCTTCAGGTTGAATTGCTGTTTTACATTAAAAATGGTAATTTTGCACCCGTTTAACCAGAATTGTACGTTTATGAAGAAGATTTTCAGAGAATACAAGACGTGGGCTCTGATAACAGGAGCCGCTTCCGGAATGGGACGCGTTTATGCACGCAGACTTGCCGGAATGGGATATGATCTCATTCTGGTGGATATAAATTCCGCCGGTCTTGAGGAGACGGAGGCGATAGTCAGGGCTGATATAGCGGCATCTGAGACTGTACCGGTATCATGCAAGGGTGATTTCAAGGTGGTGAGGATAGCTCAGGATCTGTCGGCTATGGATGCTGCAGACAAGATATTCGCACAGACAGAGGCTCAGGGATGTGAGGTTGAGGTGCTTGTGAACAATGCAGGCGTGATGTATTGCCAGGGAATAGCAGAGACAAGCGAGAGGATGCTCCGAATCATTATGATGGTACACACATACACTCCTCTGATGCTTTGCCGCAAGTATGTCATCGGTATGAAGGAAAGGAAGTGCGGATATATACTCAACATATCTTCTCTCGCCGAGTGTATGAGCTGGCCGGGTATTGGAATGTACGGTGCGACAAAGCGGTTTGTGAAGGATTATTCGAGGGAATTGCGCATAGAATGCCAGAAGACCGGTGTGAGTGTGACCAATGCCTATTTCGGCGCCGTGGATACCCCTCTGATCCCTCTCAAGGAGAGTTTGAGGAAGCTTGCAAGGGGACTGGCTGTGATGATCAGGCCGGAAAAGGCTGTCGACAGAGCTCTGAATGCTACATTCCGCAGACGCCGTGGCGTGATGCCTGGAGTACTGAACCATATCTTCAGACCTCTCTGCATCATCCTTCCTGACTGTCTTTTGGGCTGGATTTACAGAAAGGCCAAGCCATATCTGATGAAAGTCTGATAAAAATCAGAAAGCTTCTGAAAAAGTTTGTATATTTGCAGGTTAGATATTTTTAAATTATGGAAAAGATCAAATGCCTTATCGTCGGAGGCGGTCCGGCAGGATACACTGCTGCCATCTATGCTTCGAGAGCTGATATCGCTCCTGTAGTGTATGAGGGTACACAGCCAGGAGGCCAGCTTACGACAACCACCGATATTGAGAATTATCCCGGATTTGAAAACGGAATATCAGGTCAGCAGCTCGTTGACACAATGCGCGCTCAGGCAGTACGCCTTGGCGCTGAAGTGCGTAATGGAGCCATAACATCCGCCGATCTTTCCCAGCGACCTTTCAGAATCGTGGTGGATGGTACTCAGGAGATTGAGGCCGAGGCGCTCATCATTGCTACCGGTGCGACTGCAAAATACCTTGGACTGCCTTCGGAAATCAAGTACAGAGGACTTGGAGTTTCAGCCTGCGCTACCTGTGACGGTTTCTTTTACAGAAAGAAGACCGTAGCGGTGGTAGGTGGCGGAGATACTGCCTGCGAAGAGGCTACATATCTTGCAGGACTTTGCAAGAAGGTCTATATGATCGTCCGCAGGGATGTCCTCAGAGCTTCTGAAGCAATGCAGGAGCGTGTGAGGAATGCGGAGAATATCGAGGTCCTCTGGAATTGCAACACTCAGGAAGTCCTCGGAGACGAGTACGGAGTGACAGGAGCAAGACTTCTCCGCAAGGATGGCGAGGTTTTTGATATAGCCATCGACGGATTCTTCCTTGCTATCGGCCATCATCCTAATTCGGATCTGTTCACAGAGTGGATCGAGGTGGATAAAGAAGGATATATCGTGACTGACGGCAAGACATCCATGACCAATGTACCTGGTGTGTTTGCTGCCGGTGATGTGCAGGATCCGCTTTACAGACAGGCAATCACAGCTGCCGCTTCCGGATGTCGCGCAGCTCTTGATGTCGAGAAATTCCTGAAAATGCTTTAATTGAATCATAAAAGATGAAGCTGAGTAACCTTATCTTTGCCGCTATCGCATTAGTGGCCTTTACTTCCTGCAAGTCTCAGTATGAGATGCTTCTTAACAGTAACGATGCTGACCTGAAGTATGAGGCGGCTTTCGATTATTACAATGCAGGCAAATATTCGAAGGCGGGTTCGCTCTTCGAGTCCCTCTCCGTACTTACAAGCGGAACAGAGCGCGATGATACCGTGAGATATTATTGGGGCTTGAGCAACTATAAGTTCAAGGACTATTATACAGCCGAGACCAATTTCGCCAATTTCATCGAGAGCTATCCGCGCAGTCCGTTCACATCAGAGGCTCGATATCTCAGGCTTGACTGTCTGTATCGTTCGACTTTGAGATATGAACTGGATCAGTCTCCGACATATAAGGCTATCACAGAGATATCGGAGTATATTCTTGACTTCCCTGGTACGCCACATCTTCAGGCCTGCCGCGATATGCTTCAGGAACTGAACGATAGGCTTGACAAGAAAGCATACGAGGGTGCCAAGCTTTATTATAAGATGGAAGATTATAAGGCTTCACGCGTAGCCCTGAGAAATGTGCTTAAGGATGACTCGGAGAATATCTATAGGGAAGACATTCTTTATTATATAGCTATGTCTTCTTATAATTTCGCTCATATGAGTATTCCTGAAAAGCAGAAGGAGAGATATCTGACGTTTGTGGATGACTATCTCAATTTCATCAGTGAAATCCCTGACTCCCATTACCGTAAGGAGCTTGACAATGTATATCGCAAGGCTCAGAAAGCACTCGGAAAGGATGTTGCCGTAGTCGATGATGCGGATATGTCGGCGAAGGATTTTGCTAAGGAAAGAAGAAAAATCCTCAAGGAAGAGAAAAAGGCTTCAAAAAAATGAAACACTCTTCCATCTGAGGGGGTATAATTAAATAGACAACGAAAAGTAAACATAGAAATGGCAAACAAGAAAACACCTACAAACACGCTGACAAGGGATCTCTGTGATCTCGCTGCTCCTACAGGAAACATTTATGAGACAGTAGTCATCCTTTCCAAGAGAGCGAATCAGATTGCAATCGCTGAGAAGAAGGAGCTGACAAGAAAACTTGAGGATTTCAAGAACGACAGCAATGCTATCGAGGAGATCTTCGAGAACCGCGAGCAGATTGAGATTTCAAAATATTATGAAAGACAGCCTAAACCAAGCCTCGTAGCAATCGAGGAATTCCAGGGCGGCGAAGTGTCTTATAGAATGGCAAGACAGGACGAGGAGTAGTCTATGCTGACCGCGCTTCAAGTTAGGAATTACGTATTGATAGACTCTCTGGAGATTGATTTTCCGGAGGGTCTGATCATTATTACGGGTCAGACAGGAGCCGGTAAATCAATTATCCTCGGTGCCTTGTCCCTTGTCATGGGGTCCAAGGCTGATGCCTCTGCTGTATCGGACGGTGCGGACAATTGTGTGGTGGAGGCTGAATTTGAAACTTCCGATCTTTCCCTCAAGGCTGTTCTCGAAGAGAATGAAGTAGAGTGGGAAGACGGACATATCACAGTCAGAAGAGTGGTGAACCGTTCCGGACGTTCGAGGGCTTTTGTCAATGATTGTCCTGTTCCTGTTGCCGTTCTTCAGGACATATCTTCACGTCTGATCGACATACATTCTCAGCATCAGACGCTTCTTCTTTCAGATAAGGCTTTCCAACTTGATGTCCTTGACCATTATGCAGGAAATATGGAGCTGCGTGATCAGGCATTCAGACTCTGGAAGGAGCTTACAGGCTTGAAGGCCGAGCTGAGGGATCTTGATGAAAGGATAGCCCGTCTGTCAGGAGAGCGTGATTACAATGAAGCGCAGTACAGACAGCTGGAGGCGGCATCCCTTCGCGATGGAGAGCTTGCCGAGCTTGAGGAGGAGCAGAAGCAGCTTGCGAATGCAGAGGAAATCAAGACTGGGCTTGCAGCCGTTGAGGAACTCTTTACTTCTGCATCATCCGGCGGTGAGGTCATGTCTATAGATGCTGCTCTGAAAGAGGCAGGAAAATATCTTTCGAAGGTCGGACGTTATGTTCCGGCTGCGGCAGAGCTTGCAGAAAGAGTGGATTCGTGCCGGCGTGAGCTTGATGATATCCTATCGGATGTCGTTGATGCCAACTCTTCAACTGACCTTTCTGAATCGCGCCTTGAAGAGGTTGAGAACCGTATGTCCCTGCTTTATTCTCTTATGCAGAAGCATTCCTGCGCTGATGTTGCGGAGTTGATCGCTTTAAGAGACAGGTTGTCTGAGGTTCTCTTTGATTCCACAGCTCTTGAGGAGAAACGTGAGGCTCTTGCCTTAAAATTAAAGGATATCGAAGCCGCGCTTGACGAAGTTGCGGCGAAGCTGCATAAGTCCCGAAGCGAAGCTGCATCTTCTTTTGCAGAAAGCATATCTGCATCAATACGCGATATGGAGCTTCCATACGCGGTCTTCGAAACTGTTCTGCGTGATGTCCCTCTTTCCTCAACAGGTAGGGACGGCATCGAGTTCAGGTTCTCTGCGACCGGCAAGAATGCAGTTGATGTCGCAAAATGTGCATCCGGTGGTGAAATGTCGAGGATTATGCTCTCGCTTAAGTCCATGATGGCGAGATATACCAATATGCCTACAATGATCTTTGATGAGATCGATACCGGAGTATCAGGAAGTGTGGCGGATAAGATGGGATCCGTTATCTGTGAAATGGGAGCCTTTATGCAGGTTTTCGCAATAACCCATCTCCCTCAGGTCGCTGCCAAGGGTACGGCTCACTATCTTGTGTCTAAGGATATCGATCCTGCCACATCTAAGGCAGTTTCAACCATAGTCAGACTTTCTGATGATCAGAGAGTTATGGAGGTTGCGCGTATGCTCAGCGGATCAGTTCTTACTGAGGCCGCCATTGCAAATGCCAAGTCCCTCCTCGGATCTTAAGGGACTCTTTATCTTACCTTCTTTACAGACCAGCCTTCTCCATAGACTACTCTTCTGACGCCTGTGTTGACCAGGCCGCCGTCATTGTTCCTTCTGAATCTGAAGGTGCTTTGGAGCATTGATGTCTCTGTATTCTCCATCCTTTCGATCCATTTCTGACCGTATTTTGTGTGCATGCTGATGAAGTAGCTGGCCAGATCGTATCCCTGGAATGAGAACTGGGTAGGCTCTGTATTGAAGAGCGCGCGATATTTGAGCAGGAATTCCTGTACGCGAGGATCATCGTAGTCGATGTAGTATCCTGTGGATATGTGCATTGAGGTGTTGTGGAAATTCTCAACCTCGATAGTCTCATAATTCCTTATTCTGGCAGGCGCATAGAGTACGACATCGTATTTCTTGTGGATCATAAGGTTGAGGTTCCTCACCACGTCGTTCACGAATGCCTCGCTGTCAGAAGCGATATATATGCGGTTTGTTCCGCTTTCTGTCATCAGGTATTCGAGAGAGCCGGTTACATTCCTACCCTCGAGAATGCTGTATGACAACGGTTTGTAATCCAGCCCGGACGAATCCGCTGCGGCCTTCATGGAAATCACTGCGTCGGTCTGCTTCGCTCCCTTCTCGCTTATCACGAGTGCGCGGTCGTCGATATCCATATCCTCCTTGATCCATGATATCAGATCTCTGTACTGTACATCGTGTGGTACAGGAGCCTGTATCATACCTTTGTATGAAGATGTGAGTTCAGCAGATCTCTGATCCAGAGGCGAAACCACTGCATCTGCATCAGGCGCTATCTCGAAGACCTTTCTGATGTCTGTAGGGGATACAGGACCGATGACGATGTCACTGTTTTCAATACGCTCCGCAGTGACAGGCATTTTACCGTCTGCTACGTCAAATACGCTGAGTTCGGTATCATAACCCTTTTCACCGAAGTCGTAGATCGCAAGGAGGACTCCGCTGTAGAAGTCCATGTTTCCGGTGTTTCCGGTGTTTCCGTCTGCCTTGAAAGGCAGCAGGAGACTCATTTCAGTCTTCCTTTTCTGAGCGAATATTTCTGAGAAAGAGAAACCGTCCTTGCTGGCTGTGTCTGCTGCTGGGATGGTGTCGATCTGCATGGTTGTGGTCTCTGTCTCTACTTCCGGTGCGATTATTACTTCTCCCGGCATAGGGATGATGAGCTTCTGACGCTTTGAGAGCTTGCGTCCCTTCAGCCCGTTGGCCTTCATTATCGCATCAACTGTGACACCGTATTTCTCCGCTATCACATCCAGGTCTTCAAACCATTTCACGGTGTGGACCCTTCGTGGGGCATATTCAATCGCCTCATCTTCCACCTTCTGTTCTGTAGCCGAGGCTTCCGGTGCAGCTGCTGTCTCTGCGGTTTCTGACTTCGGTGCCGCGGTCTCAGTCACGGCTTCAGCTGCCTTGGCTGTACTTACGACGGGAATAATGAGGATGGAGTTCTTCTGGAGACCCTTTTCCTTGACCGATGGATTATACTGATAGATGTCGTCTATGGACACGTTGTACGCTTTGCTGATCGAGAAGAGTGTCTGCTTCTCAAGCACGATGTGCGAGTAGCAGACCTGTCCGTTTACCTTCAGCTTCTCGCTGGATATTTCAACAGGTGTGTTTTCGTATGTCTGTGCATATAATTCTGCCGGTATGCCTGTGGCAATAGCGAACGCTGCCATCAGACTCATCATCAATCTTTGCATAATCTTCAATATTATAATGCCTCGATGAAGCTCACAAGCTTTCGGGCGAATGTAGTCCAGGATAATCTTTCTTTCTCTTCGCGTATGGCCGCGATGCATCCTTCCTTTATGGATGGATCCGAGAAATATTTCAGTATTTCAGCGCGGATGGCGTCCGGTGTGCCTTCCGAGGCCACAAGTCCCGTGCCTCTGTCACCGATTGTTTCCTTGAGGCCTCCGACGTCGGTGACGATCATCGGTACCTCGAAATGGTATGATACGGAACTGATTCCGCTCTGGGTTGCGCTCCTGTATGGAAGTACTGCAAGGTCGGCTGCAGAGAAATAATCTGTAACCTCCGAGTCCTTTATGTACTTAAGATCCATAAATATACGGTCTTTGCCCGGAATTCTGTCTATGATTTCCTGATATTTTGCAAAAGACCCGTATGGCTCGCCGGCTATTATGAGCTGGTATTCATCAGAAAGCTTGCCGAAGGCTTCCAGGAGTATGTCCAGTCCTTTGTATGTCCTTATCAGTCCGAAGAAGAGGATGTTCTTTTTCCCCGGAGAAAGTCCGAGCTTCTTCTCCGCCTCCTCTCTGGGTTTCTTCATTCCGAAATGGGAGTAGAGCGGATGTTGGATGACAGTGTATCGTGCGTCAGGATTGATTTTCAGCAGATCCTTTGAAACCGCCTCGCATAATGTGACCGAGCCTGTGCTTCCCTTTAGGAAATAACCGGTCAGAGGTGTGTCGAAGAAGTGCGGCTCGTGAGGAATTACATTGTCAAGGATGGAAATGACCTTGCAATGTTTCTTCATCTTGCGTGTGATGTATCCCAGAGACGGAGCGAAATATGACATCCAGTATCTTACGATCAGCACATCAGGTTCCCATTCGCGTATGGCCTTGTAAGTGCTGTGGTAAGTAAAAGGATTGGCCGTATCCAACAGAGATATGCTCTCCACCGGTACGGCCTCATCGTCTGCTGTCACATATTGAGTCTTTCCCGGAAAGAGGAACTCTGGATATTGTCTCTTGAAGTTGAATGCCTTGACAATATGCTTTTTGCCCAGTTCGCCGTACAG
>JAEIGA010019582.1_pt1 | contig 10317 bp, 7 predicted proteins | sample 9270691 | NCBI WGS metagenome assembly JAEIGA01 (sample SAMN17057246, study PRJNA624740) | gut metagenome | biome: biome; isolation source: fecal sample | host: Bos grunniens | place: China: Xizang | collected 2019
CGCCCGCGATCTTCGCGACCGCCTTGCCGATACGTCGGTACGCGTGCTTTCGGGCTTTGAAGGCATCACTGAAATGCTCCATACCGTTCGTGTAGAGAATCCTCTGGGACTCACGGTGGAAAACTCCATTTTGGGTCAGGCAGGTCTGTTGCCTACGCTGGAAACCCTGCGAGCAGGGCACAAGCTCGCGCTTGCCAATAAAGAATCTCTCGTTGTGGGCGGCGAGATCGTCATGTCGCTGGCCCGCGAGCGCAACACGGACATTCTGCCCGTGGACAGCGAGCATTGCGCCATCTTTCAATGCCTGCGCGCAGGTCGCCGTGAGGAGATCAAGCGCATTCTGCTGACCGCTTCGGGAGGCCCCTTCTACGGATATACCAAGGAGCAACTTGCTTCGGTGACCAAGGCGCAAACCCTTAACCACCCCACGTGGAAGATGGGCGCCAAGATCACGGTGGACAGTGCCACTTTGATGAACAAGGGCTTTGAGGTGATCGAGGCGGTACACTTGTTTGGTGTTAGTGCCGAGCAGGTCAAGGTCGTTGTGCATCGGGAGAGCATGATTCACTCCATGGTGGAATATATTGACCATAGTATCATTGCCCAACTATCCATGCCCGATATGCGCCATTGCGTCCAGTACGCGCTGACACACCCCTATCGCGCCGATGCAGGGGATACCCTGCGCGAAACCGACCTGTTCTCCATTGGTAAGCTGACTTTCTCGCCTCCCGACGGCGAAGTGTTCCCCTTGCTCCCCCTTGCCGTGGATTGTATTACACAGGGCGGAGCACTCCCTGCGGTGCTCAATGCGGCTAACGAGGAGGTCGTTGCCGCCTTTCTGTCCGAGCGCATCCGTTTCTGTGAGATCGCCGAGTATGTCGGACGAACCGTGGACGATCTGCGCCATACGTCGTCGTGGCACACCTACGAGGAGATTTTGACGGCAGACGCACTTGCCCGCGAGACGGCACGCCGTTACATGGTGTAAATGAATCTACTTTTAACAACCGATTTCGGAGGTAACCGTATTCCATGAGTGGATTTTTAAACTTTCTCTTATACCTGTTTCTCACGTTTTTTCTGCTGGGCATTCTGATCTTCGTTCACGAGTTGGGGCATTATCTCACGGCGCGTGCGTGCGGAGTCACCATCCATGAGTTTGCCATCGGAATGGGCAAGCGTCTCGGCGGATTTACATCCAAGAAAACGGGGATCATGTATTCCTTCCGCCTCCTGCCCGTGGGCGGCTACGTAGCCATGGCGGGCGAGGATGATGAGGTGGATGATCCCAACGCCTTTAACAAAAAGAATGTATGGCAGAGAATGCTTATTCTGGTCGCGGGCGCGGGCATGAACGTGCTGACGGGCTTTCTCGCCATGCTCATCCTCACAACAGGTATGACTCTTTCGGGCTATAAGATGCCCTCGACCCAGATCGGCGAGTTTGAGGAAGCCGCATCCAGCTACGCAAGCGGCCTTGAGCTGGGCGATGTTGTTTTGAGTGTAGACGGCACACGGGTGCATACGGGGTACGATCTTTCCTACGAGATCATGAACTGCGGCTATGAGCCCGTTGATGTGGTGGTTCTTCGCGAAGGAAAGAAAATCCTCGTCCCCGACGTAATTTTCCCCACGGGAGAATCCGAGGGAGTTATGTTCGGTGGCATGGATTTCCGCGTGGTAGCGTTGGACAACACCGTCGGTAATGTCCTGAAGGTTACGTTGTTCCGCTCCACATCCGCCATCAAGATGGTATTCGACTCCATCGGAGGTATCATTTCGGGACGGTACAGCCTCAAGAGTATGTCGGGCCCCATTGGTGTCAGTAGTGCCGTATCCGAGGTTGCTACGCAACCCATGGCGGTTTGGAATATTCTTTATTTGTTCGCGCTGATCGCTATGAATCTGGGCGTGATGAATCTTTTGCCCATCCCAGCGCTGGACGGTGGACGCTTGTTCTTCCGCTTTGTGGAAGTGCTCCGCTTCGGCAAGCCTATAAAACCCTCGGTGGAAGCCCGAATCCACGGCATGGGCATGGCACTTCTGCTTTTGTTTACCGCAGTGATCGCACTTAAGGACATTTTCGTCATGCTTTGAGAAAGGATTCGTGTGTTATGAAATACAATGATATTCGTCGAGAGACCTGTGAAGTGTCTATCGGCTGCGTCAAGATCGGCGGCAAGAATCCCATCGCGATCCAATCCATGACCAATACCGACACCCACGATGCCGCCGCGACCATCGGGCAGATCCGTGCGCTTGCCGCGACGGGCTGTGATATTGTTCGCATCACCGTGCCCGATCTTGAGGCAGCGGAAACCGTCCTCGCCATCAAGGAGGCGGGCATCACCACCCCTATCGTGGCAGACATTCATTTTGACTACCGCGTGGCACTCAAATGTGCCGAGTACGGCGTGGATAAAATCCGCATCAATCCCGGCAACATCGGGGACGATGAAAAAGTGCGCTTGGTTGCCAACGCCTGCCGTACAAGGGGAATTCCCATTCGGATCGGTGTCAACAGCGGCTCGCTTGAAAAGCATATATTAGAGAAATACGGCTCGCCCACCCCCGAGGCACTCTGCGAAAGCGGACTTTACCACGCCGCCTTGCTGGAAAAATATGACTTTAAGGATATTGTCATTTCCATCAAAGCATCCAGCGTCCCCTCCATGATCGCCGCCAACCGCGTGTTGGCCGCGCGATGTGACTATCCTCTCCACCTTGGCGTGACCGAGGCGGGCGGTGCCGAGATGGGACTCGTCAAGAGCGCCGCGGGCATCGGTTCACTCCTCTGCGACGGTATCGGTGACACATTCCGTGTATCCCTGACCGCCGATCCCATAAAGGAAGTGGTCGCCGCCCGAAAAATCCTCAACGCCATCGGCGTGGAAGGGCAGTGCGGACTCCAGATTGTATCCTGTCCTACCTGCGGGCGCACGAAGATCGACCTGATCGCGCTTTCCGAGCAGTTTGAAGCGGCTGTTAAAGCCGAGGGACTCGACCAACTTCCTATAAAGGTCGCCTTGATGGGATGCGTGGTCAACGGCCCCGGCGAGGCACGGGAATGTGATTTCGGCATTGCAGGCGGCAAGGGAGAAGCCGTCCTCTTTGAAAAAGGACAGGTCATCGCAAAGATCGGTCAGCATGCCATTATCCCTACGCTAATTGCCAAATTGAAACAATACCAAGTATAAAACATAGAAAATAAAAGATGTAAAAAACGCCCCAACATGGAATGTGTTGTCCGCATGGCTTTCGTACAGCGTGCGGCGGGGCACGAGGAGACAATATGAAGACCTTACTTGAAATCATCCATAAATACACCCCCGACGGGGACACGCGCGCCTTTCTGGAAACCGCGCAAAATCCCCGTATGAGTGCCGACAAGGAGCAACGCGCCCTCCGTATTGAGGTGGATTTTCCCGCCCTTGTGGAGAAGGAAACTCTTTACCGCATCGAAGCCGAAATTGCGGAAGCCTATGACCTGAACTATGTCAAGCTTATGCCGCACTATCCCCCCGAGCTGTTTTCCGCCGACTACATCCCCGAGCTTCTCAAGGAGACCGAGCGTGTCGGCATTGTGGCGCGGGGCTTTTTCCGTACCTACCGCCACCGCTTGGATATGGAAGGGAATCAACTCACTATTGAAATTCCCATCATCCGTGAGGGGGTCATGCTGCTCGTCAATGCCCGCACGCCCGATATTATGGGGCGTATTCTCAAGAGTGAGTTCGGTCTGGATATTGCTGTATCGGTAGAAAACACCGAGGATCTGCAGGATACCTTTGCCACAAGAATGCAGGAGCGCATGGAGCTGCTTGACCGCAACATTATGGAGGCAAGCCGTGGTTATGACCGCGCGGTTTCCCGGCGAAATACGGAAAACGCGTCGAACGGCGGGGATGCAAAGCCCGCAGAAGCCATGCTCCCCCGTGTGCAGACCTTGTTTGGCGAGGAAAAGGGAGCCGTGCATACCCCCGTGGTACAGGACGGCAAGGTCAAGATTGGCTACATGACCTTTGACATTTCCGCTCCCGAATACGTCATCGGCGGCGAGTTTGATATCGTCCCCACTCCGCTCTCCGCCATCGACCGCCCCCAGCGGAATCTTGTCGTTCTCGGTGAGGCGTTTGGCTTTACCATGGAGGCGACCCGTGCGGGGGATAAATTCAATATTACGTTTAATCTGACCGACAACTCCGCCTCCATTGAGGTGCGTTGCATCGGTCTGCTTCCCGATGATGCCAATGCCATTAAGGCAGTCGCCTCGAACGGTAGCGTGTTGGCACTCCGTGGCTACTGCAAGCGCGAGATGCGCCGTGACCGCACCGAGGGTCCCGATCTGCTTTTCTACCACAACGCCATTGCCAAGATCAAAAAGGAAAGCCGTCGGGACGATGCGCCCGTCAAGCGCGTGGAGCTTCACCTGCATACCCAAATGTCGGCTATGGATGCCATCATCCCCCCATCGGACGTGGTTAAGCAAGCCAATAAATGGGGCCATCCCGCTGTTGCCATCACCGACCACGGTAACGTGCAGGCGTATCAGGATGCCATGCTCACCGCCGAAAAAATCGGCCAGAAAGTGATTTGGGGCATGGAGGCATACTTTGTCAACAACACCGCGGGTGCTCTGTACGGTGCTTGCGACGAGCCCGTCAACGGTGAGGCAGTTGTGTTTGATATTGAAACCACAGGTCTGTCCAACCAAAACGATCGCATGACCGAAATCGGCGCTGTGCGCATCAAAAACGGGAAGATTTTGGAGGTGTTCAACACCTTCGTGAATCCCGAAATGCCCATCCCCGCCGATATTACAAGGCTGACGGGAATCACCGACGATATGGTTAAGGGGGCACCCAAAGAGGCCGAGGCCCTTGAAGCATTCTTCTCTTTCCTTGGCAAGTACGATAACGGCAGGGAAATGCTACTGATCGCCCATAACGCCGATTTCGATACGGGATTCATCCGCGCCGCTGCATCACGCGCGGGGTGGGAGTTTAACAATCCCGTATCTGGATACACTGGCACTGTCCCGCTTCATGCTGCCTGATCTCAAAAAGCACAAGCTGGACAGCCTTGCCGACCATTACGGACTGGGAGATTTTAATCATCACCGCGCCTCGGACGATGCCGAAATGCTCGCGCATATCTTCTTCTGCATGACCCACGAACTCGACGAGCAGGATATTCGCACCTTTGATAAGCTGACCGTCCAAATGGCAGAGCGCACCGATCCCCTGAAGCTCCGCCCTTACCATCAAGTGCTGTTGGTAAAAAACAAGGTTGGCCTCAAGAATCTGTATAAACTGGTCTCCTATAGTTATCTCAAATACTACAAAAAGACCCCCCGCGTGCCCAAGACCGAGTTGGAAAAGCACCGCGAGGGCTTGATCGTAGGCGCGGCCTGCGAGGCGGGTGAGCTCATGCGTGCCATCATTGACAACAAGCCCGAGGCCGAGATTGAGGAAATCGCCAAGTTCTATGACTATCTGGAGATTCAACCCATTATCAACAACCGCTTCTTAATTGCCGAGGGCAAAGCAAAAGATGACGAAGATCTTCGCAACCTGAATCGCCACGTGGTGGCTTTAGGTGACAAGCTGGGCATACCCGTTTGCGCGACCTGCGACGCACATTTCATGAATCCCGAGGACGATATTTACCGCCAGATCCTCCAAGCGGGTATGAAGTTCTCGGACTACGATAAGGAATCGGGTCTGTACTTCCGTACCACTGAGGAAATGCTGGAGGAATTTGCCTATCTGGGCGAGGAAAAAGCCTACGAGGTAGTGGTAACCAACACCAATATGATTGCGGATATGATCGAGCCCGACATCCGCCCGTTCCCCAAGGGCACGTTCAACCCCCACATGGACGGTGCCGACGAGGATCTGCAGCGTATCTGCTACGAGACCGCCAAGGCGCGCTATGGCGACCCTTTGCCTGCCGTGGTTTCCGACCGACTGGAAAGGGAACTGCCTTCCATCATCAAAAACGGCTTTGCCGTGCTTTACATGATCGCGCAAAAGCTGGTGGCCTACTCCGAGAGCCAAGGCTACCTCGTGGGCTCCCGTGGCTCGGTGGGCTCGTCGGTAGTTGCTTCGTTGGCAGGCATTTCTGAGGTCAACCCCCTGCCCCCCCACTACTGGTGCCCCGATTGCAAATACTCCGACTTTGAGACCGCCAAGGAGTTAAAAGTATATTCGGGATTTGACCTGCCCGACAAGAATTGCCCCGTCTGCGGTCGCAAGCTCAACTACGACGGACATGACATTCCCTTTGAGACCTTCCTCGGCTTCTACGGCGACAAGTCCCCCGATATCGACCTGAACTTCTCAGGCGAAGTGCAGGGGCGCGTCCATAAATATACCGAGGAATTGTTCGGCGCTGAAAACGTGTTCCGTGCAGGTACCATCGGTGGATTGGCCGACAAAACGGCGTACGGATTCGTCATGAAGTACATGGAGGGAAAAGGCATCAGCGTCAACCGCGCTGAGGTCAACCGCCTGACCTCCCGTTGCATCGGCGTCAAGCGCACCACGGGTCAGCACCCCGGCGGCATCGTGGTAGTGCCCAAGCATCTGGAAATTTACGATTTCTGCCCTGTCCAGCACCCTGCGGACGATCCCAATTCCGACATTGTCACCACCCACTTCACCTTTGAATATCTCCACGATACCCTCCTGAAGCTGGACGAGCTGGGTCACGATATGCCCACCAAGTACAAGTACCTCGAAAAGTATTCCAACACCTCGGTGCTGGACGTGCCCATGAATGACCGTTCTATCTACGATCTCTTTTTGGGCACTGAGCCCTTGGGCGCATCGCCTGAGGAGATCGGCTGTCCGTTGGGTACGCTTGGTCTGCCCGAGTTGGGGACGAACTTCGTGGTTAAGATGCTTCAGGAATGTAAGCCCCAGTCCTTTTCCGACTTGCTTCAAATTTCGGGACTCTCGCATGGAACTGATGTATGGACGGGCAACGCCCAGGAACTGATCAAGGCAGGCACTTGTACCATTTCCGAGGTTATCGGTACGCGCGACGATATCATGCTCACCCTCATCCGTTACGGTGTGGAGAAATCCCACGCCTTCAAGATCATGGAGATGGTGCGTAAAGGCAAGGGCCTGACGCCCGAGTTCGAGCAGGAGATGATCGAGGCGGGTGTACCCGATTGGTATATTGCGTCCTGCAAGAAGATCAAGTACATGTTCCCCAAGGCGCACGCGGCAGCCTACGATATGTCAGCCATTCGTCTGGGATGGTACAAGGTACATATTCCGCTTGCTTTCTATTGCGCCATGTTTACCGTCAAGCCCTTGGGCTTTGACGGCGCACTGGTTATGAAGGGCAAACGGGCGGTCGCGAACTACATTGAGGATATCAATAAGCGTGCGGATAAGAAGGAGGCATCCCCCAAGGAGGTGCAAAGCCTTCCCGTTCTGCAGCTTATCAACGAGGCATTTGCCCGCGGTATTAACTTCCTGCCCGTGGATTTGGAAAAGTCCAGCGACGTGGAGTATCTCCCCGAGGACGGCAAGATCCGTATGCCCTTTTCTGCCTTTGACGGTGTTGGAGAGAACGCTGCCGCCAACATCGTAGCCGCCCGCGAGGAATCGCCGATCTTCTCGGTAGAGGACCTGCGGACCCGTGCCAAGCTTACCACCGCCGTTATCGACATTCTTCGTGTCAACGGTGTACTGGACGGCTTGAACGAAACCGATCAGCTTACCATGAATTTCGGCATGGAGCCTGTCCATGCGCCGGCACCTAACGCATCCGCCTCCAAGGAAAAAGCCCCCAAAACCGCTACAGCTACCTCGGACGAAGACGCAGGCGCTGATGACGGTGTTGTCCAAATCAGTATGTTCTGATAATCACGATTCACCTCACAATATAAAGGAAAATATCATGCATATTCCAACATCCCCAACCACCTACATTGACGTTCTGCCCTTCGAGGACGCGCTGAACGAAGGACTCAGACCGCACCCCGATTATGACGTGAATAAGTGGCTGTACGTGCCCAACCGCTATGAGGAATACCGTTACATACTCGGTACAAGAGGGAAGAACCCCATTATTTGCGTGGGTATTAACCCCTCCACTGCCGCTCCCGACAACCTCGATCCCACCCTGAAATCGGCACAGCGCATCGCCCTTGCCAACGGGTACGACAGCTTTCTCATGTTCAACGTGTATGCCCAGCGTGCCACCCGCCCCGATGACATGGAGCGCGAGTGCAATGAGTGGTTGCACGGCGAGAACATGAAAGCCTTTCGATACCTGCTTTCGCTGGCGGGGGAACATCCCACCGTGTGGGCGGCGTGGGGAGCGATCATAGAAAAACGCCCCTACCTTTCAGATTGTGTTCGTGAGATGGAGACCATCGGCAGGGAGGTGGATACCACATGGTGCCATGCGGGCCCCCTATCGGTCAAGGGGCATCCCCACCACCCGCTGTATCTCAAAAGCGATACCAAGCTTGAACCCTTCGATGCAAAATCTTATCTCGCGTTGATGGCAACAGACAAAAAATGATGTTTCGGTTATTGATGGCATTGCCGTCAAAAAATAATTTGACTTTAAGCGGTTATTATGGTATAATAGAATGATATATGATGCAAACGGAGGGCAGAATGGTTATTTTAGGCATTGACCCCGGGCTGGCGATCGTCGGCTGGGGCGTGATCGACTATCAGGGCTCGCGCTTTCGCACCCTCGCGTACGGCTCCATCCTCACCCCTGCGGGTATGGAAACGCCTGCACGGCTCGCCCTCATTCATCGGGAACTGACCGAGATCATCAAGCAGTATAAGCCCGCCCAGATGGCGGTGGAGGAATTGTTCTTTAACACCAACATTACCACGGGTATCCGCGTCGCCGAGGCACGTGGGGTCATCCTCATGACGGGGCAGGAGATGGGGGTCGAGCTGTTCGAATATACCCCTCTGCAGGTCAAGCAGGCGGTGGTTGGCTACGGCCGCGCCGAGAAAAAGCAGGTGATCTCCATGGTAACCTGCCTATTGGGACTTCCCGCTCCCCCGAAGCCCGACGATACCGCAGATGCGCTGGCCATCGCGATTTGCCACGCACACAGCGGCTGCTCACGGCTTGCGAATTACTATAATAAATGACCATCCAAAAAGGAGATAGAACGATATGTGGTGTGCCGACGGCTGGAAGGACTATGAACTGATTGACACCTCGGACGGGGAAAGACTCGAACGATGGGGAAAATATATCCTCGTTCGTCCTGATCCACAGATTATATGGAAGGATTGTGCGCGCTCCCCGCTGTGGAAGCATGCCGACGGCGTATACCGCCGATCTTCGACGGGAGGCGGCAAATGGGTCAAGAATGACCTTCCCTCTCAATGGCAGATCGGCTACGGCGACGGACTCCGCTTTGTCCTGCGCCCCATGGGCTTTAAGCATACGGGACTTTTCCCCGAGCAGGCGGCGAATTGGGATTGGTTCTCTGGCATCATTCGACGCGCTAAAGCGGAGAAACCCGATCGAACCGTCAAGGTTCTCAATTTGTTCGCCTATACGGGTGGCGCAACCATGGCAGCGGCCAAGGCGGGCGCGGCTGTGGTACACGTGGATGCCGCTAAGGGCATTGTCGCACAGGCAAAGGAGAATGCCGCTCTCTGCGGACTAACCGATGCCTCCATCCGCTATATCGTGGATGACTGCAAGAAATTCGTTGAACGCGAGATTCGCCGCGGCAACCGCTACGACGGTATCATCATGGATCCCCCCTCTTACGGGCGCGGACCGGGCGGCGAGGTCTGGAAACTGGAGGACAGCGTTGACGAGCTGGTGGGCCTTGCGGCACAGCTGGTATCGGATGACGCCCTGTTCTTCCTCATCAATTCCTATACAACGGGCCTTTCCCCCTTGACTATGACCTATCTTCTTGATCTCAAGGTCAAGAAGGTTCATGGCGGTCGTACCGAAGCGGGCGAGCTCGGTCTGCGCGTGAGCCAAACGGGCTCGGTGTTGCCCTGCGGCGCAAGCGCACGCTGGGAGAGAGGCTAAAAGCCCAAAAGGAGTTCTTATGGATCAAAATAAACCCTTCATTCACGTGAAGGATCTTTCCTACGCCTACGTGGGCGAGGAGGAGAAGCCCATTCCCGTGCTGGATCATATATCCCTCGACATTCGGGAAGGGGAGTACGTTGCCATTCTGGGACACAACGGCTCGGGTAAATCCACCTTTGCAAAAATGCTCAACCTCGTGGTAGAAGACTATACTTACGCCGAAGGGAAGATCTATATCGATGGTATGGACATTATGTCCCC
>JAEIGA010019583.1_pt1 | contig 10317 bp, 6 predicted proteins | sample 9270691 | NCBI WGS metagenome assembly JAEIGA01 (sample SAMN17057246, study PRJNA624740) | gut metagenome | biome: biome; isolation source: fecal sample | host: Bos grunniens | place: China: Xizang | collected 2019
GGTCCTGGTGAGAACTATATCGACCGTAACAACGACCAGACCATCGGTATCTATACCCAGAAGGTGGCTGAGCAGTACTTCCCCTACATCCGTCCGCAGGAGTCAGGTAACAAGACCGAAGTGCGCTACTGGCGTGTGCTCGACAATGCCGGTAAGGGTCTCGAGTTCTTCGGTACCGAGGCACTCAACGCTACTGCCCTCAACTACTTGCAAGACGATCTCGACGACGGTTGGGATAAAGACCAGCGTCACTCAGGTGACCTCACACCGCGCGACTTCACTGTCGTAAGCATCGACAAGCAGCAGTTGGGTGTAGGTTGCGTCAACTCATGGGGTGCATGGCCTCGCCGCGAGTACCAGATGCCTTATGGTGACTATGAGTACACCTTCGTGATCCGTCCCGTAAAGTAAATACCATCTAGGAAGGTCTAGGATGCTCTAGAGAAATAGGGAGTCCTAGGCCTTTCTATACTTTTCTAGGTTTTTTAGGCTTTTTAGGATGTCCTATGATATTCTAGATTATCCTATGGCTTCCTATGGTCTCCTGGAACTTTCTATAAAAAAATAACAACTATGATGATAAAACAACTTACATGCGCTTTGCTGTTGGCCTGCGGGTTGGCAGCAAATGCTGCAAATAGCATCACCAAGGTAGCCCAGGTAAGCTCTGAGGTGACGCTGAGTGATAATGTTGATTATATTATCACCAATGATGTCCCCTTTGCAGGGGAGGGTAAGGTGAACATTACCAATACGGAGCATGCGGTACTCATCATCCAGAGCATACGCCCCAGTATGGTCATCAAGGATCATTTGAAGGATCGCGTGTTTATCAATGGTGAACAGGCTGTCGATGGTGAAAACTGTCAGGTTAAGATGTATGCACATGGCGCAATCATCATGCCCTATGCCAAGGATATTGCTCCCCTTACTGTGTATTCGGAACCGGATTTTGGCGGAACGGCAGTCAGTGACTTTGGACTTGAGCACTCAGGTGGCTTCATGAATACCCTTTCCGAAGCCAAACTCAACAATCAGATACGCAGCTTTAAGCTCAAGCGCGGCTATATGGTGACCTTCGCTACCGGTAAGAGCGGATGGGGGTACAGCCGTTGCTTCATTGCGGACAAAGAGGATATTGAGTTTGCAGAACTTCCCGCCCATCTCGACGGGCGCATCTCTTCATACCGTGTATTCCAATGGTACGATGCTGAGAAGAAGGGTCTGGCTTCTGATACCCGTGAGAGTGCCAATAGCTTGCTGGCATCGAGCTGGTGCTACGATTGGGCTACAGGCTTCAGCCACTTGCCAGACCGTGAGTGTGTGCCTCACCAGATCTATGTAGCATGGCCCTCGGCTTCATCGTGCGGTAGCGCTACCTATGCTTGTCACATGAAGACCAATAATGAGCCAGGCAACAGTGCCGATGATACTCCTCAGTCTGTGGAGGTGATTCTCAATCAGTGGCAGGAGTTGATGCGTACGGGGCTGCGTCTCTGTTCTGAATCGTCACATGATGGTAGTTGGGCTCATCTTGATGAGTTCATTGCTGCGGTAGATGCTCGTGGCTGGCGCTGTGATATCCTTGACCTCCACTGCTATTGGGCCAGCGGATTTGACAACATGCAACACTATTATAATAAATATGGTAAGCGACCCATCTGGATTTCGGAGTTCGTATGGGGTGCCTCATGGAACAACAATGGTATCTTCGCTACCGACCGTAGTTTCTCTACTGCCAATCAGCAGAAGAACCTCGATGCCATGAAGGGTATTTTCAGCTCGCTCAATAATTCACCTTATGTCGAACGATATGCTTATTGGAATAGTGAGGCTGATTGCTCAAAACTGCTCCGTGGTGACAGCGAACTCTCCCTCACTGGTAAATATTTCCAGACGATGAAGTCGGGTATGGCCTATCGTAAGGAGTATGAGAAGGTGCCCAATGTAGTATACTCATCACCTGCCGACGTGGCTGGTACATGGAGCAATCAAGAGTTAGGTGCCTTCAAGCTCACATGGAATGATACTAATGGTGACATGCTCAATGAGATACGCGTGCAGCGTCGTTTGGAAGGTGAAAAGGACTTTGAGGTCGTAAGTGTTGTTGCTCCCAAGGATCAGGCGGGAAAGAATATCTCATACTATTACACCGACACCTTGGCTGAGGCTGGCGTGTATGAATACCGCGTGGTGAATGTCACTGCTGATAACAACTATCGCTACTCTGCAGTGGTACGTGCAGCCAAGTCTTCAATTCAGGGTGCTGCTGGTGTGCAGTATGGAGAAATCCTGATGATTGATGATAATGAGGTAACCCTGGACTATACTGAGGCTTTTGACGATGCTCCTGCGGTTTTCATGGGCACAGTGAGCAATAGTAATACCGGCCTCTATCCAGGCAACTTGGTGTCTGGTAACAGTAGACTGAAGATTTCATATAAGCCGTTGTCTTGGCTAACCTCAACATCGGACGTGTTTGAGAAGGTCGAGTCGTTGCCCTTCATGGCTATCGGAGAGGGAAATTATCAGTTTAGCAAACTCGACTGCGAAGTAGGTGTGGCAAAGGTTAATATGGTAGATACCATGGAGGTCGTGTTTGCCAAACCCTTCCCCGAAGGCGTGGTGCCTGTAGTGCTTACCGAGGTGCGCAAGCCTACACTGAAGGAGAATCCTATCATCGTGAAGATTCGTGATGTCAGCAATACAGGATTTAAATGTATCCTTATGTATGAGGATAAGGTAGGCAAACCCTCTGCTGTGAAGAGCAATGTCTGCTATATGGCTATCACACCAGGTGTGGGCATGGTGGATGAAGAGAAAGGATTGATGATTGCAGCTGGAGTGAGTGAGGCTGCTGCCTATGGTTCGTCGGCACGTCCTGTATACTTTACCTATGAGGCTGATACGCTTCGTTTTACAGAACCTTATATCTTTGCAAACCTGCAAACCTCTAATTATGATGCGGCTACCTTGCTTCGTCGACAGGGGGCTGCGCTCACAGAGAAGTATGAGGGTGGGTCGTATGCGGTAGGTGCACGCTTCAAACGTGTGGTAGACTCTTCGCGCAAGAATGCCTCTGATGGAACCAAACTGAATATCTCCACGATGAAGGATGACCTTGGTTGGGTGGTGCTCTATACACGTGCTGAAGGAACATCAGAACCAACCGCCATCAAGGAGATCGAGATCGCTGATGATGCAACGCTAAGACCTTATGCAGTGGAGGGTACAATCTATGTGGATGGTTGTACCGACTTTGACGTGTACACCCTGCACGGAATGAAGCTTGCTTCGCGCAGTGCTTTGCTCCCTGGTGTATATGTTGTCAAAGCTGGTTCCTCTACGGCAATGGTAGTGGTGAAATAAACATTATATAATTGGCAGAAGAGGGTGTAGCTCTCTTCTGTCATTCAGTTCGAAGCGAAGAATCTCTGCATGTTTTGGAGATTTTTCGCTTTGTTCAGAATACGGAGTAATAGAATGAGTGATGTTTTTTTATGGTATGACCTATGAATGTTCAACGAATCATAGATAAGTATTGTCCGAAAACTGCTTTATACGATATCCTCATGTTGCATAGTAGGGCTGTGGCTGATAAGGCTTTGGCAATAGCGCGTAATCATCCGGAGCTGGGAGCCGATGAGGCTTTCATCGAAGAGGCAGCTCTGCTGCACGACATAGGTTGTGTGAGTGTGGATGCTCCGGCTATTGCTTGCTTTGGCACTGAACCCTATATCAGACATGGAGTATTAGGTGCGGAAATTCTGCGTGGTGAAGGATTGGAACGCCATGCTTTGGTATGTGAACGGCATACGGGGACGGGACTAACCTTAAAGCAGATATTGGAACAGGAGCTTCCCTTGCCGCAAAGAGATATGCAACCAGTGAGTATTGAGGAGCAGATTATATGCTTTGCCGATAAGTTCTTCTCCAAAACCAAACTGGATAGGGAGAAAAGCGTAGAACAGGCACGTAGTAGCCTTGAAAAGTTTGGTCTTGATGGGTTGGTGAAGTTCGATGCTTGGTGTGAACGGTTTTTGTAGAGTCAGTAAGATTATAGGAATGCATTTATTGTGATTGTGCGGCATGTCTCATATAAATAGAAAAGTCGCCCTGTAAACTTATTAGCGGTAAAAACCAAACAGCTTCTTAATAATTGTGAATTGTCAATTGTAAATTGTTTTGTATCTTTGCGACTTAATTTATTTAGGCATTGGCAAAGTTTGGCAAATATATTTTGTTGCTGCTCTCGGTAGTGGCCTTCTCGCAGAGTTTATCGGCTCAGCGAGCTATGCGACGTACAGGTGCTGTGTCAGACTCGACTGTAGTGAATGCTGATGTATTGGCAACCGATACTGCTATGGTAGTGCCTTCAGATACGATAGCCAATGATTCCACCAAGCGTACCGATTTGGAGGCGCCTGTGGTGTATCAGTCGCAAGACTCAATGGTGTGGTATAAGAATGGTAATGCCTATCTCTATGGCTCGGGACAGGTCAATTATCAGCAAATAGAGCTCAAGGCCAATGAGATTACTATCGACTTGGAGACATCGACCGTCTATGCACAGGGTACTACCGATACATTGGGAACGGTGAAGGGACGTCCCATATTTGCAGATGGAGACACTCCTTATGAGTCGGAGACGATGAGCTATAACTTCAAGTCGCGCAAGGGATTTATCAATAATGTCACCACCCAACAGGGTGAGGGGTATATGACCAGTAACACCGTGAAGAAGGGAGCGAATGATGAATTCTATATTCGTAAGGGACGCTATACCACCTGCGAAGACCATGAGCATCCCCACTTCTATTTGTCCCTATCGACAGCCAAGATGCGCCCTAATCAAGATGTGGTGTTCGGACCAGCCCAGTTGGTTGTTGCCGATGTTCCACTTCCGTTGGCTGTACCCTTCGGCTTCTTTCCTTTTACATCAGACTATTCGTCGGGATTTATCATGCCTTCGTATGGCGATGAGTTGGAGCGTGGCTTCTACCTTAGAGACGGAGGATACTATTTCGCCTTCAGTGACTATGTGGACTTGAAGCTTACCGGTGAAATTTTTACCAAAGGTTCGTGGGGTGTGGGAAGCATATCTAACTACCGTAAGCGCTATAAGTATTCGGGTAACGTGAACCTCAGTTATTTGGTAACCAAGACAGGCGAGAAGAATATGCCCGACTACTCGGCCTCAAAGAACTTCAAGATCGTGTGGAGTCATCGGCAGGATGCCAAGGCTAATCCAAATCAGAACTTTTCGGCCAGCGTAAACTATGCCACTACGAACTATGAGCGTAACAACCTGACCAGTATGTATAATCCTGCACTTAACTCGCAGAGTATACGTACGTCAAGCGTGAGCTATTCGCGCAGCTTTCCCGATGCGAAGATGAACCTCTCCAGTTCATTTAATATATCGCAGAACATGCGCGACTCAACACTTTCTCTTACATTGCCTTCACTCAACTGGTCGGTAAGCCGTATTTACCCCTTCAAGAAGAAAAAGGCAATGGGTGAGGAGAAATGGTATGAGAAGATCTCGTTTACCTATACGGGATCGCTCAGCAATAGTATCACAGCTAAGGAGAATGAAGTATTTCAGAAGAATCTATTTACCGATTGGCGTAACGGTGTGAAGCATAGTATCCCTATCAGTGCAACGTTTACGGCATTCAAGTATATCAACATTACCCCTTCGTTCAACTATACGGAACGATGGTATAGCTATAAGGTAGACCGTTCATGGGATGAGGAACGTATGCGTGAACGTCAAGATACAACCTATGGCTTCAATCGAGTCTACAACTACAACCTTGCTGTAAGTGCGAACACGAAGCTATATGGCTTCTATAAACCCATTAAGGCAATCTTTGGCGATAAGGTGCAGATGATACGCCATGTCTTCACCCCATCGGTTAGCTATAGCCTTACCCCAGACTTCTCGGACTCAAGGTATGGATACTACAAATCATATACATATACTGATGCACAAGGAGAGGTGCGTACGGTGGATTATTCACCCTATGCGGGATCGCTTTATGGGGTGCCTGGTAAGGGACGCTCGGGAAGTATCAACATGGATGTGTCAAACAACGTGGAGATGAAAATCAAGACAGACCGTGACTCTACAGGTGTGCGTAAAATAAGTATTATCGATGAGTTGGGAGGTAGTATCTCCTACAATATGGCTGCAAAAACAAAGCCGTGGAGTAATCTCTCGACTCGTATTCGTTTGAAGTTAACGAAGAACTATACCTTCAGCCTTAATTCCGTATGGGCAACCTATGCTTATGAATTTAATGAAAGTGGACGTGTAGTTGTGGGTGACCGTACCGAATGGTCGTATGGGCGCTTTGGCCGCTTCCAGGGTATGAGCCAGAACTTCTCTTATACACTAAATAATGGAACCTGGAAGAAACTGCAGGAAAAAATAGACAACCTGCTTAATCCAGAAGAGGATAGTGAAGAGGATGCTGAAGCGCAGCAGGCCGACAATGTGCATGGTGCGCCCAATAAGGGTGAACGTAAGGACCAGAACAAAAATGGTGGCAAAACCAACGCTGAACTTGATGAAGATGGTTATATGGCATTCAAAATGCCTTGGTCGTTCTCCATATCGTATGGCGTGAGCATGCGAGAGAACACCTCGGCCAAAATCAATGAGCGTACCATGCGCTACCCTTATAAGTTGACGCAGAACATGAACTTCTCGGGTAATCTCAAGATTTCAAATAAGTGGAATATGAGTTTCTCTTCAGGTTGGGATTTTGATGATAAGGAGCTGACAACCACTACGATGAATATTTCTCGTGACCTGCATTGTTTCAGTATGTCGTGTGGTGTAGTACTCAAGCCTTATACCTCATATAACTTCTCTATTCGTGCCAATTCTGCAATGCTTGCTGATGCGCTCAAATATGATCAGCGCAGTAGCTCGGGCGGTAATGTGGATTGGTACTGATAGATTTGAAAATTGAAAGTTGAAAATGAAAATTAACCATCCGGATGGCTGATTTTCAATTACCAGTCAATTTCCGTTTTTCCATGTTCTTTCAGGTACTCGTTGGCGCGGCTGAAGTGTCTATTGCCGAAGAATCCGTTGTATGCTGATAGGGGAGAGGGGTGAGCTGAAGTGAGCACAAGGTGTTTGTTGCGGTCGATGAAAGCTCCCTTCTTTTGTGCATAGGCTCCCCAAAGGATAAATACTATATTTTTGCGTTCCTCGGCGAGGACGCGTATAGCAGCATCGGTGAAGGTCTCCCAACCTCGTCGTTGGTGTGAACCAGCCTGGTGAGCTTGTACGGTGAGTGTTGCATTGAGCAAGAGCACACCTTGATTGGCCCAACGTGTGAGGTCTCCGTTCGGGGGAAGAGGCTTGCCGAGATCGCTCTGTATCTCTTTGAAGATATTTTGTAGAGAAGGTGGATTGGGCACTCCCTCATTTACCGAGAAGCAGAGCCCGTGAGCCTGGCCGGGCCCATGGTAGGGGTCTTGGCCAATGATGACTACCTTGACCTTGTCGAAGGGGCAGTGTTCAAAGGCATTGAAGATAAGCTTGGCAGGAGGATAAATCGTCGTACGCATATATTCGGAGCGCACAAACTCGGTGAGCTTGACGAAATAGTCCTTTTCAAACTCTGCGGCTAAGCGCTGCTTCCAACTCTCTTCAATGCGTACATTCATGGATTTTACAATTTGTTATTTACCTATGATTTGCAATTTATTTATCTGATTTTTGCAGTACAATGTTGATTTCTAAGGAGTATCGCTCGCTTAATAGCAACTTTGTCAAATAGTAAGTTAAATTAGCGGAATTCCCGCTGCTCTACACTCAGCTTTCATCTCTTCGGGCCAAATGCTGGCTTGAATCTCTCCGATATGTGCCTTCTTGAGGAAGAGCATGCAGAGGCGTGACTGACCGATGCCACCACCGATGCAGAGGGGAAGCGTGTCGTTCATGATGCGCTGATGGAAGTAGAGCTTTGAGCGGTCTTCTTTGCCCGTGAGGCGGAGCTGTGCTTGCATTACCTCCTTGTTGACGCGAATACCCATGGATGATAGCTCGAATGAGCGCCCCAATAGCTCGTTCCATACGATGATGTCACCATTCAGACCGTTGTAGCCATCGCTGTTCGGAGTAGACCAGTCATCGTAGTCCGGAGCACGATTATCGTGTGGCTCACCGTGGCTCAGCTTACCTCCGATGCCGATGATGAACACTGCACCATATTTCTTGGCAATGGCATGCTCGCGCTCCTTCGGCGTGAGGTCAGGATACATCTGCAACAGCTCTTCGGCATGGATGAAGTGTATCTCCTCGGCGAGCGAAGGCTTCAGCTCTGGGTACATCTCATATACCATATATTCGGTGCGCAGCATGGCGGCATAGATGCGCTCTACAATTTTCTTGAGGAACTCTACGTTGCGATTCTCCTCGCCGATGACGCGTTCCCAGTCCCACTGGTCTACGTAGAGTGAGTGCAGGTTACCCAGTTCTTCATCGGCACGGATAGCGTTCATGTCAGTGTAGATACCATAGCCTTGAGGAATGTTGTACTCAGCCAAGGTGAGACGTTTCCACTTAGCCAAAGAGTGTACTACTTCGGCGCGTGCATCCTGCAGGTCTTTGATGGGGAATGTTACGGCACGTTCCACACCATTGAGGTCGTCATTGATACCCAATCCCTGCAATACGAACAGAGGGGCAGTGACGCGTCGCAGACGCAGTTCGGTGGAGAGGTTCTGCTGGAAAAATTCCTTTATCTGTTTGATGGCAAGCTCGGTCTGTTTTAGGTCTAGAATAGGCTTATACCCATCGGGCTTTATTAAATAACTCATCTTGGTTCGTTTTTTGCTATATGAAATGCAAAAATAGAGATTTATTGTCAATATTCAATTGCAAATTGGTAATTATTTGCTAATTTTGCAGTCGATTGGTTCCGTAGCTTAGCTGAATAGAGCGTCAGATTCCGGTTCTGAAGGTCGTGGGTTTGAATCCCACCGGGATCACTTGGATCATTCGCGGCTATATAGTCTCGGATGATTTTTATTTCCAGCTGTAGCATGTACATATATAGAATTGAATAATTATGAATAAGCGTTGGCATTTCCCTTTTTTGTTATTCCTTATTATAGGTACAATTATTATTCTCAGTCAGAGCAAACCCGTGTATCGTACTCAGCAGGGTAAAATATTCGGTACGCTCTATACGGTCATCTATGAGCATAATGAGGACTTGCAGCCGCTCATCGTAGAAGCGTTGCAAGCCGTAGATGGTTCGCTCTCGCCTTTTAATAAGCTGTCGGTCATCACTCATGTCAATAACAATGATTCAATCAGGGTGGATTCTTTATTTGCAGAGGTGTTTCGTCATGCAGAATCTGTATACCTGGATAGTTATGGTGCCTTTGACCCTACGGTGGCGCCATTGGTGAATGCGTGGGGATTTGGCTTCAAGCAAGGCCTCGATGTGGATGTAGCTACAATTGATAGCCTGCAGTCGTTGGTAGGTATGCATCGTGTGGCTATTATTGATGGATATGTTGTCAAGGATGACCCGCGTATTATGCTCGATTTCAGTGCGATAGCCAAAGGATATGGTAGTGACTGCGTGGCACGTGTATTTGACCGATGTGGGGTAAAGAACTATATGGTGGAGATTGGTGGAGAAGTTGTCATCAAGGGGCATAACAAGAAGGGGAACCCTTGGGGTATAGGTATCAATAAACCTATTGATGACTCGCTGTCGATGAATCAGGAGTTGCAGACGGTGCTCCGTCTTACAGACTGTGCAATTGCAACATCTGGCAACTACCGTAACTTCTATTATAAAGATGGAGTGAAATATGCCCATACCATAGACCCACGTACAGGATATCCTGTGCAGCACTCTTTGCTCTCGGCTACAGTCATTGCTGACAACTGTATGCAAGCTGATGCACTCGCAACTGCTTTTATGGTATTGGGTGTCGATTCTGCCATGGCTTACTGCGAACGTCATCCCGAAATAGAAGGATACTTTATCGTAGCTGCCGACAGTGGACGATATGATGTCTATAAGAGCTTTGATTTCTGAGCTTAGAGCTAATTAACGTGAGTTCGATATAAGAAGCTGTTAAATGCAAGCATCCAACTAACTCTCCCTCTGTTTATAGAGGGAGTACGGCGTTAGCCAGGAGGGAGTTCCAAACGAAGTGCGGAGCAAAAATAAACACTACGCGCTACGCTTGTAACGCCCCCGCCCTACGGGCACCCCCTCTATAAACAGAGGGGGAGTTTGCAAAGCGCTCACAATAAACATATTAAGAATA
>JAEIGA010019584.1_pt1 | contig 10317 bp, 25 predicted proteins | sample 9270691 | NCBI WGS metagenome assembly JAEIGA01 (sample SAMN17057246, study PRJNA624740) | gut metagenome | biome: biome; isolation source: fecal sample | host: Bos grunniens | place: China: Xizang | collected 2019
AACGTCCCTACCTTCCATTCTCTGTCCATATTGTTCCAAAGTAAATCATTCAGTTCAGGCTTCTCTACACTCTGTTGCAATTCCCACATCAGATTCCAACAGGCTGCCCTCAGATGATTTTCATCCTGATCACCTCTCATGTACTTGATAAGGTGTCTCATGCCTGAGTCCACAAGACTGTGCTGTGGGATGCCTTTGTCGATGTTGTGTTCTCCGTACTTCAAAGCACCTTCCTCGCAGTGCTTTGACAGTTCGATGATAGCTGTTAAAGGGAGAAGGTCACACCTTCCTTTCCCTTCATGCATATCCCTTACTGCTCCACTTGCGAATTCCGTTCTCTCTCCACTGTCTTTGATTGCCATGTCATACCTCCTTATAAACATTTTCTTTGCCTGGTATCATCTGTCCGAAGATTGCCACCAGAACATTGCGTACTATGCTATTCCCAGCTTGCTTATACAACTGTGTATTGCTGTTCACTGCTTCTGCTTTTTCAAAGTCCTCGTCAGAAAATGCCATCAGTCTCCAGCATTCTTTGGCTGTCAATTTTCTGATCCTATAGTTTTGCCTTTCGTTTTTCATCACCATATTGTCCTTCTGCACTGATGTCAGTGTATTACATATCCCCTGACTGTTCGGTTCTAGTCTCTGCTCTGTAGGTGCGCCCACAGTTATGTCAGATGGATTGTCTGGATTTCTTCCTCGCATTGCTACTATCTGCTTGTCCACTATCATTGGCTGTCTGCCCCCCCATTCATATCCGTAAGGCATGGGCATAGACCATTCTGGTCATATACCCTTCCTTGATTCGGATCGTCTCTATTGCTGTTTGGCATAATATTGCCGATTTGTATTACTTCCATTCGATTACCCCATTCATTCCTTGATTGCCAAAGCCTTTATAATCTCTGGCCATCAAAGTGGTAGCAACATCTGAAAACCTCTCAACTTCCGTTCCCTGTGACTTCAACCACACCGTTTCCCATTGCCCGCATTCGTGCATAGTTCGATGCATCTGCTCTGCTTGGATTGTACCTTCCGTTATCAGCTTGTCAATCAGCAGCTGTGCCTTTTCCGTGTTGATGTAATACTTCTCATCCACCTTGTCTTCCAGATAATCCTTCATGGTCTTGGTAAGAGGAATAGGCTTGGGGAACTTGTACTGGTACTGGCCAAGGATGCTCACCATGAAGGTTCTCTCACGGTTCTGGGCAACTCCGTAGTCCTTCGCATTAAGGTCTTGCCACCAGTTTGAGTATCCCTTGCTTTCAAGGAACTCTATCCACTTACGGAAGTCCGGCATATTCTGCTCGGAATGAACTTGTGGTACGTTCTCCATCAGAAGCACTTGTGGAAGGTTCTCCACTTCATTAAGCAGCCGTTCTACTTCCCATAGCAGTCCAGACCGTGTGCCTGATTCCTTCTTCATCCCTTTCATCTTGCCAGCCACTGATAAATCCTGACACGGAAATGAATACGTCATTATGTAGCAGAACTTATCTGTGTCTGTGATTCCCAAGTCATCACCACTCACCTTTGTGATATCCATCGTGGGAAAACAGGTCCCATGAATTGCATTGTAGCTTGCTATTGCGTACTTATCGAATTCCACAACTCTGTGATGTTCAAAGTCTGCTCCTAAGTCCCTGAGAGCCATTGCTTGTGATCCCACACCGGCAAAAAGCTCTATCAGCCTGATAGGCTTATTGATTTTAAACTCCTCATGCGTGAAATCAAATATAGACATCTGGTCTTCACAGAAATAATTTTCAAATCCCATTCTTGATACTCAGAGTAAATCATGATTCTATGTGCGCACAACCTCTTCACTCCTTTCTCTTTATGTTTCAGACAGCTTTTCCCTTCCTCTTCAGGTATCTCTGTCTGTATTCTTCCTTGTGTTCCTGGTAATACTTCCTACTGTACTCTGACCGATCATGTGTCAGTCCCCATTTATGCAAATACTCGCTTCTCTCTTCCAAGTGTTCTTCACGGTATTTCTTCGCATATGCCAGCAGTTTCTCACGGTTCTTCTGGTAATACCGTCTGTGGTATGCTCTTTCGGCTTCCGTTGTCACATATTCCTTCATGCTACACCTCTCTGATCCTGATGCCGTGGAAGTAAAGCATCATCTTTCTTCGCAGAATATAGTCTCTTGCCTTAACACCCTTGGAATCCTCCACAATGGTCTCCCCATTTTCCTCATACACAAAGTCTGCCGTGTACACCACACCTTTCTCTATCACCTTTCCGGGCTTTGGAACACCCTTCCTGATGACGGTCTCTCTTTGTGTCGGCAGAAGAGGATACTCCACTTGCCTACGGAGATTGCTGATCTGGCCAGCCTTCTCCATAAGGAGCAGTTCCTGATGTCGGTGCATCTCTTTCTTGGAGTCATACACCTCACCGTCGAAGCTGCACTTCCTTGCGTTGTACTTATTCCTCATACTTCTCCTCCAGTATCCGATATATTTCACAGTTCTTATAAGCTTTGTCACAGAATATTCTTTTCTGCTTGTCCCTTTTATCCTTGGACACATAGCTTTGGATGATAACACTACCATCAGTTACTCCTTCGCATGATATCCGTCTGGCATCACTGGCTTTGTAGAATGGACATATTGCTGTTGCATCCTCATAACTCGATGATATCTTTGACATCCTTTTACTCTCCCTAAGCCCTCACCCTAAGCTTCTTGCCACCTTCTTTGACCCATTGCACGTTTGCAAATCTGGCAACTGTCCGCTCCCATTCATATCTAAATAAAAATGGCAAATTTTGCTCTTGTTTCAACCCTTCGTCCAGTCTCTCGATTGTAATTCCTTTAGGGCATTTGGCTTCACCATATGCAATTTGACGTAAGTATGCTGCAGTATATCCAGTCACGTCTTGCAGTTCCTTTATAGTGCCAATCTTCTCGATCCCATTCATGTTCATTTTGTACAATAGCAAACTACCCATCTATCCTCGCCCTTTCGTTTCCCATTAATTTTAATTGTTCTTTGATGTCCCTTGTTTCTTCCTCTCGCTTCTGTACCGTCTTGTAGGACGATATGAACTGGCTCATGATAACACTCTCCACACTCTTTAAATCTGTGGTAGCCCAGTTCCGTATGTTTGCCGGTGATCCGACTGCCTTCTGGACCATAGGTGGCAGCTTGGCATATTCTGCTTCAGCACCGTAATAACCGTTCCTGATAGCCTTACTCACCAGTGACCATGCTTCCAGTGCTTCCATGCTCTCGCCTTCGTTATAAGCCGTTTTGAGCCTTCCCAGAAGCTGACCTATCGATGGAGCAAATCCACTCTGGTCTGTGCCTATATAAGCCTTAAACGATGCCAGAACAGCATTTGCTTCGTAGTCCTTAAGCATCTCATGCCACATATTCACTGTTACGGTCTTGTCCTGTGGCTTGTAGTTCGGATAGGCAGCCTGAATCATCATCAGCAGTTTGATTACATCTTCTCTTGTCATCAGGCATTCCTCCATTCATCAAAGACAGATTTCTCTGAAGGTTTCTTTATATCTCTTTCCTTCACGGCATCAATAACCCACTTCTTTATGGCGAGATAATGACTCTTGTACTTATACCCTTTCATCTCGATTGCCTCATCCAGATATACGATAGCATTGATTGCCATCCGTTCTCCGTACTCATCAACAAGCTTCTGGTATTCGTCATCAGTAAGAAGCACATGATTAAAGTCACCATACCTTCTCTTTTTGGGCTTTACGGATGTATTCTTACTCTTCTCTATCTCTGACTCTATCTCTATCTCTTTCTCTATATCTATCTCTGTGTCACACGTTATAACACGGCTGTCACAGTTTGTCACAGTGCTGTCACCAAGTGACACAACACCGTCACAATGTGACGTTTTTATCTTTTTTCTGTGTTGTCGCATCCTCTCAGCATTGGCTGCTTCGCTTCCAACCATGGCAGCGCAAGTCTTTAAAAGGTACTCATCTTCGTTGATCTCTTCCAATATCCCTTGCTTCATGAGGAACTGCACTGTCACTCCTACATTTTCCTCATCTTCATCAATATCCAGAGCCAGTTCCGACACAAAATCATTCTCGACTCCGTCAAAGAACAGCACTCCATTGTTAGAAAGTGATCGCAGAAGCATCTTCAGATAGATGATAGTGTAGGTGTCTCCACCGGCAATTCTGCGCAATCTTTTTATTTCCTTCTGTCTGAAGAATCCTTCAGGCAACTTCAGCCAGAAGTATCTTTTTTCTTGTCCCACTCTTCTTTCTTCCTCTCTTCTAAATTCACACAAGCACCGGCACCTCTGGGCTTTCCTTCGCATTCAAAAAACTTCTGACAGTGAATGCACTCTCTGTCTTTTACCAGATCAGACATAATGCACCTCCCTCGCAAATCTTCTGTACGATTCCTCAAGCTGCATCTTCACGGCTGCCACCTCATCATCACTGCCCAACTCTGGATGAGCCTCTACAACCTTCCTTCTGGCTCGGCCGACTGATTCCAGTGTCGGAAGCTGAAGGTCTCTACCATGGATCAGGTACATGGGGAGGGACATCTTATCGATGTCCAGCCCAAGTTCATTCCCCATGTCTCTGAGTAAATGCAGAAGAAGGATGCTGTCACTGTTTCTCGCAGCCTTGTCAACCTCAAGGATTGCCTTTACCTTTTTGCTCAAATCTTTTATCCTCTGCATATCAATCTCTCCTTATCAATACCGTTTTTCCCTTTTTCCGCTGGTTCTGAAAGTGTCCGTTCTACAGACCATCCAGATTTGAGTCTGGCATATATAGTAGATGTACTTATTCCGGTAATATCAGACCATTCTGAAAGGCTATGGGAAACTCCATCAAATTCCAGCACTCTGTTGTTTGTCTTGTTATTTGCTTGCGATTTATACGATGCCCATCTACAATTTTCTGGTGTATACCAACCATTCACATCAATTCTGTCTAAAGTGAGCATATCATCGTATCCGTTTTCCATCGACCAACCGTAAAAAGAGTTGAAGTCTTTGTCCCATTCATCGCATACTCTAATTCCCCTGCCACCATATCGAGAGAAATTTATGCATTTGGGATTGGAGCATCTTTGCCTCATTGCTCTCCAAATGTCATAAAGTCTTGTATTCCTCTTCCCATGTTTTAAATGGTTTTTATTTCCCTTTGGTGCTGCCATAAAATTCCCTCACAATCATGTAAAAGGAAGCTCGTCGTCAATTCCGTCTGGGATGTTCATGAATCCGTCACCACTTGTATCTCTTCTTGTGGAAGCTGCCGGTGCTGACTCGGTCTGCTTACTCTCGCAGAACTCTTGCTGGATAATCTGCACATATGTAGTGCTTCTGTTGTTGCCGTCCTTGTCCTGATAGTTGTCTACCTGGATTCTGCCGTCCACTGCAATCTTCATGCCTTTGCGAAGGTACTTCTCAGCGAATTCTGCCGGTCTGCCTACCAGCTTGCAATTAATAAAGTCCGTTACCTTTTCTTTATCTTTGCCCACTGGTCTGTCTACTGCCAGTGTGTAGTTTCCGTATGCTACTGGCTGATTGCCCTGAGAGTATCTGATCTCAGGATCCTTAGTTAATCTTCCTACGATTACTGCTAAATTCATTTTTTATTCCTCCTTGTCATTTATAATTTCTCCCAAAGATTTCTACGAAGTTTTTGCTCTCCCCATATACTTCTTCGAATTTCTCTTGGGCATATTTCTTAAGTTTGTCATCCATGTTCTTGTTGAAATGAACTCCAGCATCTCCGGTGTGATGCCGTCTGCACAGATAGCAAACTAGTCCGTACTGATCAGACAGCTTTCTGTTTGCACTGCCATATATGATGTGGTGAAGTTCCAGATCATATATAGTGCCACATATCAGGCACTCCCTTTTGTTCTGGACGATACTCTTTGCCATATCACACCTCCTTCGGCTTCCATGCCTTCATCATTCTCTCCAGTTCTGCCGGTGGCAGAGTCTCTATCCCCAAGTCCTTCGCCTCTTGGACAGTTCCATCGATCAACACCGACATCTCTTTTGAGTCATATGTGTGGCTTCCCCGGAACACCTTGTAGAAGACAACCTCTGTGCCGTTCTCCACCTTGCAGCCACATGGAGAAGTATGTAGGAATTCTTGCTCCAGCATCTTCTCCACACTGATGTTGGTCTTCAGGATCACTGGCTTTCCTTCTTCCAGAAACTCTTGCTGGCCGTATCTGGCAATCAGGATGTTCTTGCATCTGGTCTTGGATATGCCAAGCTTGTCTGCGATCTTTCCGCAAAGAAGGTGAAAATAGGCATTACTATCTAAGCTTCTCTTCTTCCGATGCTTCTTAGCAGTGATGTCAAGGACATCCGATGTCTGCCCATAACCATTCAGTTCCTCGATAGGCTCTGTATCTATCTGGAAGGACAATATTAATTTACCAGTCATGATATCTTTGGATATTCCTACTATTTTCCCTGTAGTCTCCATTACTGCTTCTTCGTCCTTTCGAATGTGGCTACTGCATCTGAGAACATATTCTCTGTCATGTCATCAATGGAACTGATTCCGTACTTGGCAAGGACCGTCTTCTCGGTGATGCCGTACTCGGTACACTTCTTCTTGATGATGTCTACCTTGATCTTGGATATCTTCATGTTGCCAATCTCCTCGGCAGCTTTCTGTTGATCATTGGCTGCCTTTTCGCTCTCTTCCTCGGGCAAATCTTCTCCAGCATAGATGTACAAACCAAGACCGAACATGGCAATGTTCTTCGTCAGACATCTCATGATCGCTGTGTTGATATCGAACATGGTTGCTGGCTGCACTGTACTTTCGTACTTACCCTTTTTCACGGTGTATTCTTTGTCCTTCATTGCCTTGTTGGTGTTATCCATCACCGGCAGCCACATCTCATGAGTAACTCCGTCCACGGTCATCTCCGTCATTACCATGTATCCCAGATTCTCGTCATACAGATATGGTCTGCCATCAAACTGGCGAATCTGGTATGTAGCATCAGGATAAACCTTCTTCAGTTCAGCCCAGGCCCATGCCCAAGACAGATAGGTGAGACCGTTCTTCTTCGCTGTGTTGTTGTTTACATTGATTGCATTCAATGTCTTAAAAGCTTCACTCATCGATCTCTTCCTCCTTCTTCATGATGGTGTAGTTTGTATCTTCTTTGGGACCAAACCCAACAAGTGTGTCTATGAGTCTGGTCAGGTCTGTCACATCCTCGCTTTCGAAGAAAACAACCTCATCAGTGGAATATGTTCCACAATTCTTTTTCTGCTTGATTTTAAGCTGCCACATGATCTAGTCCTCCTTTTTCCAATTGCCACTGTAGAACCACTCTACAAGCATTTCTTTGAATTCTTTCTGCTCCTCTTCAGAGCCGTTTAAACATCTCTCCAGTGCATACTCATAAGCCTCATCCTCTGGTACAAATACCTGAGTGCCGTACTCATGATATCCCTTCTCCTTCAGCACCTCTTCTACTGGCTTCTCATTCCATACCCACTGGCTGTCAACTGTCATTCTGTTATCCAGCATCAGAACTCACCTCTCTTCTGCAATCTGATTGCTACGATCCTCAGATATAAAAGGGATAACAGTGCGACTGCCATCGGAATGATGAATATCTCGCTGTCTGCAAAGCCTACTGCAATGATCATTACTACAAATGCGATTCCCGCCTTAAGCCATTCGATTCTGGTTCTTCTGGATTTCATGATCTTCCTCCTACATTGATTCCTGTCATCTCTGTGAATTTGATTGGAGAGATGTAATAACACCATCTACCTTTATTCTTTACGGCATATCCGAATGGGAACTTGTCTTGCTGAAGTCCGATTCTCAGGAATTGTTCGCTGACTCCCATCAATTCGGATGCTTCTTTGACTGTTAATCTGTTCTCCTTCATCTCGCCCTCCTACTCGTCCTTTTTTTCTTCTTTGCGATTTTTTTCAGACATCTGGCAGACACCTTCCATGTAGCCTAAGACGAACTGCTTCTGTTCCTCAGGCATGGGCTTGATGTTCTGGATCAGATTTTCAAGACGATTCTTCATTTCTTTTTCGCTCATATTTTGCCTCCTTCGATTAGTGCGACTTATTGTCATTTATTGACTTTTTTCTCATTTTTTGTTATTCTGTTTTTAGTATTAGCGGAGGAATCACCATGTATAATTTTGAAGATATCCACTTGACCTCTGGGGAAAAACTCTCCTTGTTTTCATTCCACTTTCAAAAGCGTAAAAGGAAGGAACGCATTAAGCACTTCAGTACGCTTTACTATGACTTTGAATTCTTAAGCAGAAATCTCACGAATGAAGTTGATGCTAACAACAACCGCATACCAGACGATACTTATTCCATTTCTGATAAGTATTGCCGTTTCAAAATCTGGCGAAGAAAGCAAAGATTTAAAAGTCTTCCCAACTGGATCGCTATACTAATATCACTTGTTACCCTAATATTCAGTGTTGTCACAGAATTATGGCATTTAGGATAGCTGTGGCTGCAGAAGCTATTGCCCCAAGCAGCACACCTTTCCAAAAAGCTAATCGTTCTATCCTATAAAATATTTCAAAATACTCGAACTCCTTATCCGTTACTCCGTATGGTGATAAGGGGTTTGTTTTTTCTTCTTCAAAGGAGACTGAAATTCTTTCGATAAGGTATTTTGCCATTTCTTTGTCTCCGTCCTTCTCACCATTGATCTGGTCAGGTGCTTCTTGTAAATATCGATTAAGTAATCGAATCATCTGCTCTGCATCAAATTGTGTGATTTTTATCTCTCCCATCCTCTTCTCCTTTCCGTAAACCGTTTACCATTTTTGGTTTACAATTGGTGTGTTGTTTGTGTTTCTGTTGCCATTATATGTGCTTCTGTTGCATTTGTCAATACCTTTTTGTGCGTTTGTTGCATTTTTTTATTTACACATCACGAAATGTGTGATACAATACTATTAGAAAGGTTGGTGATAAACTTGAAAAACAGACTGATTGAAATTAGAAAAGCAGTAGGATACTCTCAGCAGAAGTTCGCTGATAAGCTGAATATAAAGAGAGGAACTATTGCAAATTATGAATGTGGTAGAAACGAACCTATAGATGCAGTAATATCTTTGATATGTAGGGAATTCAATGTCAACGAAAAATGGCTCAAAACTGGAGAAGGAGAGATGTTTCTGCCTGAAGACAGAGACGATATGTTATCCAGATTGACTGTAGATTTATTAACCGAAGAAGAGGACTCCTTCAAGAACAGATTTGTATCACTGCTCGCAAGGATGACCGATGAAGAATGGACCATGCTGGAAAACATGGTAGAGAAGCTGTCAAAAAAAGAGTAAGGCACGCTCACCTTACTCTTTTTGCTTTTTCAATATTCAGTTTTGTTTGGCGATCATTTCCTTTATCAGTTTGTAAAGATAACGCAGATAAATCTCATCCACCAAGTCCAACATTTTAAGGATTTCTTCTTTGTACTTCATATGATCACCATTGTGTACCCCCTATGTATTTGAAGATTGTTAATTGGCAATTTGGTTACTGACCCAAATATATCACGTTTTATTTGGTTCGTCAATAATATTTTTAACAATTTTTACACAAAACTAGTTGTAGAACCAATTCCTTTGTGATACAATAGACTCATAGGGAATCTTTGGGAAAGGAGGATTGTCATGAACACAAGAATCGAAAAAGCCAGAAAGGCATTGTCACTGACCAGAGCAGCCTTCGGAGAAAAGATGGGAGTCAGTGGTGATGTCATCAACAACCTTGAAAGAGGACGAGTCGAGGCAAAGGAACACATGGTGCTGCTGATCTGCGAAAGGTTCGGTGTGAATGAGGAATGGTTACGGACCGGCAAGGGTGAAATGTTCCTCAATGAAGACATCGAATCGGATATAGCCAGACTGACCGTAGACCTACTCACTGAGCCTTCTGATTCTTTCAAGAACAGACTCATATCAGCTTTATCCAGATTAACAGAGGAGCAATGGACGGTGCTTTCGGAGATAGCTGATTCTGTAGCGCAAAAGGAGTAAGGCATTCACCTCACTCCCACACAATTACATTTTATCCAACTTGGTTTTCATCTCATTAACAAGTATGTATAGATACCGTAGAAACCTCTCCTCCTCTATTCTTTGTACTGCTTTAATGATTTCGTCTTTGTAATTATGTTCCATTTACATCACCTCTTTGATAGTTGCGAAACCTCGTTTGATAAAACCAATTGTACCACTTGTATGGTGGGATTCATACAAGAAAATCTTGGCAGATATTTCGATATCTGTCTGTCACACGTTAACAATAGCACTTTTAGAGTCCT
>JAEIGA010019585.1_pt1 | contig 10316 bp, 5 predicted proteins | sample 9270691 | NCBI WGS metagenome assembly JAEIGA01 (sample SAMN17057246, study PRJNA624740) | gut metagenome | biome: biome; isolation source: fecal sample | host: Bos grunniens | place: China: Xizang | collected 2019
ATAATGGTTCCAGTATTACCCGTGAACCAGCGTTCCACGAGAACGCCTACGATCGTGGTAGTCGTCCAAGCAAGACCGATACCGAGAAAAATACCACCGATATAAAACTCAAGATACCCGGTTGCAATGGCATTGAACACGAAAGAAGCCGTTAAAGCGACAAAGCCGCCTGCAATCATTTTTCTTGCATCGAAGCGGAACAAGATTTTACCGAAATAGATGCTTAAAACCGCGGTAACAAGATTACGGATGGTATCACTTAACGTGAAAGCACCGCGCTCCAGCCCCATCTGCTCCGTAACCACCTTCAAATAGGTTGCACGGGAAAAAGAGCCGAATCCAAGACCTACCATAACCATCAAAAAGCCGGCTGCCACTACAACCCACGGGTAAATCTTTTGTAAAAGAACTTTATTCTTCGTCATAATAAATCCTTTCTGCAAGAGGAAAAGCCGCAACTTGTGCGGCTTTTTACTTACTCGGTCACACCCTCCAGGGTAATCAAATAATTTTCACGGTCCTTCTTAGCTGCAGAAAAAGCAAACTGAACCACGATCAGATTCACGGTGAGAATCACGGAGAAAATTACGAAAATCGTGGTATAGGAACCAAACAAATCACGGAAGAAGTCAACAACCAGAGAGCCTGCTGCATAACCGAAGGTATTCAGACCCAAATAATAACCCATAATCTTCGAATAATTCTTTCGTCCGAACATTTCCGCAACCAGCAAGGGAATCATAATGGTTTCGAGAGGAAGAGCAACAGAGGAAAGGATACTGTACAGCCAAGGAGCAACAACGGGACTTACAGACACAACACAAAGGCCAAGCAAGGAAATTACTGCGGCAACAGAGCAATAACCGAAGGTGAAACGGATGCCGAATTTATCAAAAGCAAAGCCTGCAAGAATCTTGGAGAAGGTCAATGCAATGGAGTGAGCGGACATAATAAACGCAAGGTTTGCAATCTGCATTTCCTCCATATGAGGTCTGGCATTTCCGTTGAAGGAATTCAGTACAAAGCCGGTAATGAATACACAAGCACCGGTAACATAGAAATACTTAGACTTTTTGATATGTTCCATATCAAAGCCGACCCAATTGGAGCCGCGCTTCTTTTTGGCAACGGAATTTTTACCAAGGGCTTCGATATTCATTTCTTCGGGAGAATTGCGAATCATCAGAACGGCAATGGTACCAACCACGAGAAGAATCACTGCGGTTACGTAGTAGCCGAGCTGCCAGCTGGCATTCAAGGGATCAGCCTTTTTCGCACCGTGATTGATCACCACGTTCAAAATCAGCTCTGCAACTGCACCGCCGAAGCCGTTTGCCGCAAGGATGATACCCATCACTTTGCCTTTATCGTTGGTAAACCATTTTTCAACCAGATTACCGACAATGGTGGTAGTCGTCCAAGCAAGACCCATACCGAAGAAAGCACTTGCAACGTACAAAAATGCACAAGTTGCACCAACAGACCACTCAATTCCAAGAAGAGAGGAAATCAGTACACCGTCGGAAAGGGCGGAAATTACACAGTAAAGGATCAAACTGATAAAGCCTGCTCCGATCAGTTTTCTTGCGCCGAACTTGGCAACAAGCGTACCAAAATAAATGTTCAGAATTGCCGTAGCGGCATAACGAATCGTCATACGGGGGGCATACAGCATAACGCTGCCGCCCAGACACTGCTGAATGATGGGATTCTTGTAATAGCTCTGCACGCTGGAGTTAAAGCCGAGAGCGGTGAACACCATCAAAAATCCGATGCCGAAAATAATCCAATGATACGTAAATTTGAATTTCTGTTTCGATTGATCCATAACGATCTCCTTTCAAAAACCATACCCCATTATTCTACTCTTTCACTATGAATAAAAGACCTTGCAATTATTGAAAAAATATGAACTTTTCTCCCAAATTCGACAAAAAAGAAGCCGAAAAATTCGACTTCTTTTTTTACAATTAAAACATAGTAAGCTGATTGGACTCGGGCAAAGAGGAAAGAACACCGTTATCGCGCAGGGTATCCAAAACTCCCTTACCGATGCCGCTTTTTTCCTTAAAGTCCTCGACGGAATAGATTCCGCCACCTTTTACCGCTTCCGCGATTTTAATAGCAGCATTTTCACCGAGACCGGGAATGGTAATAAAGGGCAGACGGATCTTGCCATCTTCGGGTAAAAAGAACTTCGCATCGGATTTAAAGAGATCAACGGGCAAAATTTCAATGCCGCGGGAATAAATCTCATAGGTGATCTGCATAACGTCGGAGGTTGCTTTTTCCTTCTGCGTCAGCTTTGCACCCGTGCTTTCCAAGCGGGCAAGTTCTTCCAGACAGCCTTTTGTTCCCTTCATCATCAGCGTCATATCCGTACCGTCAGGCGCTGCGGAAAAATAGGCGCAATAGAAGGCAACGGGGTGGTACACCTTGAACCAAGCCAAGCGAATTGCTGAAATAACGTAAGCCGCCGCGTGGGCTTTGGGGAACATATACTTGATCTTCTTGCAGGAAGAAATGTACCACTCGGGCACGTCGTGCTCTTTCATGGCTTCTTCCCACTCGGGAGTCAGTCCTTTTCCCTTTCGTACCTTTTCCATAATATCGAAGCTCATCTTCTTATCCATATTATGGTAGATCAGATACGTCATAATATTGTCACGGGTTCCGATTACCTCGGAAATGGTACAAACGCCATCCTTGATCAGATCCTGCGCATTGCCCAGCCATACGTCGGTACCGTGGGAAAGGCCGGAAATCTGCAAAAGGTCGGCAAAGGTTTTCGGCTTGGTATCCTTCAACATCTGTCGAACGAATTTCGTTCCGAATTCGGGCAGACAAAGGGTTCCCGTTTCCACACCGATCTCTGTCAGATCGCAGCCCAAAGCCTGAGAAGAATCGAAAAGGCTCATGACCTTTTCATCTCGCATGGGAACGGTGAGTACGTTGATGCCGGAAAACTTCTCCAGCATTTTATATTTTGTGGGTACATCGTGTCCGAGTATATCCAGCTTCAGCACCGTATCGTGCAGGTATGAAAACGCAAAGTGGGTGGTAATGGTTTCTGTTCCCTGCCCGTCTGCGGGATGCTGAACGGGGGTAAAATCGTACACTTCACGATCTCGGGGAATTACGATGATACCGCCGGGGTGCTGTCCCGTGGTTTTCTTTACGCCGGTACAGCCTGCAACCAGTTGATTTTCTGCGGCGTGGTTGATGGTCTTCCCTTTTTCCTCCAGATACTTTTTCACGTATCCGTAGGCATTTTTCTCAGCCAAAGTACCGATGGTACCTGCGCGGAACACGTTTCCTTCGCCGAACAGTTCTTCCGTGTATTTGTGGGCATCTGCCTGCACGTCACCGGAAAAGTTTAAGTCAATATCGGGAGATTTATCACCGAAGAAGCCCAAAAAGGTTTCAAAAGGAATATCGTGACCGTCGGAGGTCAGCGGAGTACCGCATTTGGGGCAATCCTTGGGTTCAAGGTCAAAACCTGAGCCGATGGAACCGTCGGTAATAAATTCGCTGTATTTACATTCGGGATTGGGACAGCGGTAATGAGGCACCAAGGGATTTACCTCGGAAATACTTGCCATCGTAGCAACGAACGAGGAACCTACGGAGCCACGGGAGCCTACCAAGTAGCCTTTATCCTCACTGTTTTTTACCAAACGCTTTGCAATAACGTAAAGCACGGAAAAGCCGTGTTTTTCAATAGAGGTCAATTCTTTATTCAAGCGTTCTTCCACGATTTCCGGCAGCGGATCTCCATACATATCCCGCGCCTTTTCATAACAAGCGCGATTCAGCTCCTCTACCGCACCCTCCAACGAAGGCGGATACGATCCCTTCGGGATGGGACGAACCTCTTCGATCATATCGCAGATCTTATTGGGATTTTCAACGACGATCTGATGGGCCACGTCGGGAGGCAGATAGTTAAACTCAGCAAGCATCTCCTCTGTTGTGCGCATATAAAGAGGCGTGGGAGAATCCGCGTCCTTAAACTTCATACCCGCAAGCAGAATGCGACGGTAAATCTCATCCTGAGGACGCATAAAATGAACGTCGCCCGTGGCAACAACCATTTTGTTTTTCTTTTTGGCAAGGTTCAAAATCGTACGGTTGATCTCCTGCAGTTTTTCAACGCCTGAAACTTTACCGTCACGAATGAGGTAAGCATCGTTTCCCGTGGGCTGAACCTCAAGATAGTCGTAAAACTCCGCGATACGAAGCAGATCACCGAAGCCTTTTCCCTCTACAATGGCACTGTAAAGTTCACCCTCGGAGCAAGCGGAGCCGATCAAAAGTCCCTCTCTATGCTCCTGCAGGACGGTCTTGGGAATTCTGGGACGACGGGCATAAAAATCCAGATAGGAGCGGGAAACCAATTTATACAGATTTTTCAGTCCCACCTGATTTTTAACGAGCAGGATAATATGGTGGGTTTTTAGTTTTTTGGGGTCGCAGGAATTGGACATACCCTGAAGCATTTCATCGATGCTGCGGATGCCCTCGCTATTCATTTTGGCAATCATCGCATCGAAGATTTTACCGAGCATTTCAGCATCCTGATCTGCTCTGTGGTGATTGAATTCCTCCAAACCGAAATATTCCTGCAACGTATCCAGCTTATGCTTCTTGAGTTCGGGATTGAGAAAGCGGGACAGCGCAAGGGTATCCAGATAGGGATTGGGCAGCGGAAGATCGTGATCCTCTGCAACTTTTTTGATAAAGCCCATATCGAAATTTGCATTGTGGGCAATCAAAAGACGGTCCCCTGCAAACTCCAGGAAAGACTTCACCGCTTCCACGGGGGCAGGCGCGTCCTTCACCATCTCATCGGTGATACCCGTAAGCTCAACGATGTTTGGCGGAATGGGTTCTCCGGGATTGGCAAACGTGGAAAAACGGTCCAAAACCTCACCGTTTTTATAGAGAACTGCACCGATTTCCGTAATGTTGCAGGAAAGGGGCGAAAGTCCCGTAGTTTCAATATCGAAAATAACAAACTCGGTATCTTCAAAATCTCCGTGAGCTTCACCGAACAAAGCTCTTGCCGTATCATCTACAAAATAGCCTTCCATTCCGTAGATGACCTTCATTCCCAAGGCTTCTGCGGTCAGCATTGCATCGGGGAAGCCTTGAAGGTTACCGTGGTCGGTAATGGCTACGGCACGGTGTCCCCAAGAATGCGCAAGTTTTACGATATCCTTGGTTTCGATGGTGGCATCCATCGTACTCATTTTGGTATGGAGATGCAGCTCGATTCGTTTTTCTTCTGCCGTATCCGTCAGCGGGATCTCGCTGATCTGGAACACGGCGCGAGGTTTTACGATCAATTCGTTTTCAAACTGATCGAACATCAAATTACCTACGACGAACAAGGGGGTACCCGGGGCTGCTTTCATCAAGGGTTTGACTTTATCAACGGAGCCTGAAACCTTAACGGTCACGGAAGAGGCACCGTCGGTAATATGTACTTTTACACGGAAACCGTCCTTGCCGCGCATTTCTTTGTTTTCCTGAGAAAGAAACTTACCGCAGAAGGATACGGGTCCGGGTGTAGAAGAAAAATCACGGATGGGGTGAAGGGTATCCAAATCTTCATCCTTCCATTTTCTTCCGAAAATTTCCTGCGGGTCTTTCAAATCAAAGGTGCAATATCCGGCTTTGACAATCAAATTTTCCCGATCAAAGGAAAATTCGGTATCATCCCCCATTGAGGTGGGATATTCTCCGTTTTCATCAAATTCGGCTTTTTGAAAGGACGAGCCTGAGCCGTAAGAAGGCGCAGAATTTCCTTCGGAAGGAGCGACAGGCTTTACTACGTCATCGAAGAGCATGGTAAAGGTCTGACGGCGATTATACTCGGAAATATCAAAAGCCTCTGCATGGAAGCGAACGGTTTTGCGAATACCGAATTCAGAGAAAATAATTTCTTCCAAAAGGCGTTCGCATTCTCCGCCGTGGGGCAGTTTGTCATACCCTGCCTTCATTTCAAAGGTGATGGTATCCCCTTCCATCTTCATTTCGCAATCATCGAAAAAGCCCTTGGCAAGCGTGGTATTACGGCCAAGCTCCAAAAGCAATTCTTCCTGATAAGAAGAATCAAAAAGATTTGCAGAATATTTGGGGAAAATAAAACAGCTGGTCAATTGATATGCCTGACAGATCGCCGCTTCCATTGCATAAAGGCGGAATTTGGGAACCAAGCGGGAAAGGTAGAAATCCACACGAATCTCTCTGGTTTCTTTATTCAAACGATATGTATAATCTTCCAAAAGGTCGAGAATTTCCAGTTCTTGCTCGCCGGGTTTATATTTGAAAAAAAGCTCAGTGAAGAGCTTTTTTGTAGGGTCTTTCATCATTTATTCAACCTCGGAAAGTTCTTTGATCTCATTCAGTAAGGTTTCAATTACAGAGTCCTCGGGAATTTTGCGAATCACTTCTCCCTTTTTGAAGAGGATCGCTTCACTTCTGCCGCCTGCGATGCCTACGTCGGCATCACGAGCCTCACCGGGACCGTTGACGATGCATCCCATAACTGCCACTTTGAGACTCTTTTTCGGTTTCAAAGCCAATGCGGAAAGGCGGTTTTCAAGTTCGGTAGCAATTCCTACCAGATCGATCTTCGTTCTGCCGCAAGTGGGGCAAGAGACGATATCAATGGTATTTTCCACAAGAGAGAGTGAGGAAAGAATGCGCCTTGCGGCAAAAACCTCTTCCGTTAAATCTCTTGTCGTCAGAGAAACGCGAATGGTATCTCCGATTCCGTCTGCCAAAAGAGAGCCGATTCCGACGGAGGACTTCACTAGACCCGACATCAAGGTGCCCGCTTCGGTCACGCCCAAATGCAAGGGGTAATCGGTTCGTTCGGAAAGAAGGCGGTTTGTGGCAATCATATTGGGAACGTTGCTGGATTTCACGGAAACAACGATTTGATCAAAATCGCATTCCTCCAGCATTCGCACCTTATCCAAGGCGCTTTCGCAAAGTGCCTCAGGAGTGGGGCCACCGTATTTTACCAAAAGATCTCTCTCAAGAGAGCCGGAATTGACACCCACGCGGATGGGAATCCCTTTTTCACGGCAGACGCTTGCAACTGCCAAAACGTTTGCCTTTTCCCCGATATTGCCGGGATTGATACGTATTTTATCGACACCTGCTTGAGCCGCTTCTACGGCAAGTCGGTAATCGAAATGAATATCGGCAACAAGAGGGATAGACGTATTTTCTTTCAGTCTTGCGATATTGCGAACCGCATCGTGATCGGGTACGGTAAAGCGAACGATATCACAGCCTGCATCCTCCAGAGAACGAATCTGAGCAAGGGTAGCCTCAAAATCCGTGGTAGGCGTACAAGTCATTGACTGAACCAAAATCGGTTCCCCACCGCCAATGAAGCGAGAGCCGATTTTAATTTTTTTGGTAATTTTACGAGCCAAATCAGCCCCTCCTTAAAACAGTTTTATAACGTCAAACACGGTAACCAGCAGCATAAATCCAAGCAGAACGATCATACCAACAAGGTGGACGATGCCTTCAAATTTCGGATTCAGCGGTCTGCGAAGTACACATTCAACAAGGGTGAAAAGAATTCTGCCACCGTCCAAAGCGGGCAAAGGCAAAAGATTCATGACACCGAGATTTAAGCTGATAAAGGAAAACAGATAAAAAATATTGACAAAGCTTGAGGTCGCAACCTCAGAAATGATAGAGACGGTACCAACGGGACCCGATACGCCTTTTAAGCCGTATTTTCCGCTGATCAATTCAATCAGCGTTTTATAGATCATTTTCACGGTTGCAACGGATTGGGTCACGGTTTGCTTACACAAAACGCCAAAGGAGGGTCTGACTCCTAAGAATTGAAAGTCAAGAATCGCGATCTCAATTCCTTCCTGCGTATCCGTAGCAAATTCAACGTCCTCCAGAACGATTTCCTCTTCGTCACGAATGACGGTAATATCCAAAGGCTTTGTTCCGTCCAGCATAATGGTATTGGCGGCATCGGAAAAATCCACCATCTTTTTTCCATTGATCTCAACGATTTCGTCACCGACTTGGAGCCAACGGTCAGACACGCTGTTTTCCATAAAATTGGCAACGATGCAAGAACCGACCTGCCCCGTCAAAGCCAGGTAAACAAACATTACCAAAACGCCTGACAATACGTTCATAAAAGAGCCTGCAAACAAAACGATCAGTTTCTGCCAGCGGGGTTTATTGACCAAGGCATTGGGGTCGGTATTCTCACCGTCTTCCCCTTCCATAGCGGTAAAGCCACCGATGGGAAGCAATCTGAGAGAATAAACAATATTCGTTTTCTTGGAGGTAAAGGAGAACAGTTTCGGCCCCATACCAACGGCAAATTCCAAAACCTTTACTTTACAGGCGCGAGCGGCAAGATAATGCCCCAGCTCGTGAAGAAAGATCATAATACCAAAAACGAAAATTGCAATCAAAATACCAGTAAAAACTTGCATACCATATCCTTTCAAAACAAAAAATAACACATTCTTATTTTTGTTTCAAGAACAGAAATCAATGCGCATAATTCTCCAAAACTTTGCGCTTAATTTGAAGATCAAGCTCCAGAATATCGTGAATGTCGGGAGATTCCAAGGGGGTGTGCAATTCCACTTCTTCCTCAACGATACGGAAAATATCCAAAAACGAAATCTTTTTATCCAAAAACAGACGAACACAAGATTCATTCGCTGCATTCAAAACGGTCGTATACGTACCGCCGAGAAGCGCTGCTTTTCTTGCGGTTTTGAGGAGAGTAAAGGTTTCCTCATCTGCCCCCTCAAACGTCAAGGTCATCGCTTTCGTAAAGTCAAGAGGCTTACAAAGTCCCTCGGTACGGTCCGGATACGTCAAGGCAAATTGAATGCAATGGCGCATATCGGGATGACCCATTTGCGCAATGGTAGAGCCATCCACAAACGTAGCCATTGAATGAACGATAGACTGACGGTGAACGGTAATCTCCACTTGATCGGCAGGCACGTCAAAAAGGCGGACCGCCTCGATTAGTTCAAGCCCCTTATTCAGTAGTGTAGCAGAATCAATGGATATTTTTTGTCCCATATTCCAAACGGGATGCGCCAACGCTTTTTCGGGAGTTACCGCCATAAGGTCTTCGCGCTTTTTTCCAAAAAAGGGACCGCCTGAAGCGGTAAGAACCAAATGCGCAAGGTATTTCCGATCGTTAAAACCACCGGAAAGGCATTGAAAAATAGCGGAGTGTTCGCTATCGACGGGAAGAATTTTCGCACCATTTTCCTTCGCGGTTTTTAAAATGATTTCTCCTGCGGCAACGATCGGCTCTTTGTTGGCCATGGCAATATCCTTGCCTGCACGAAGAAGCTCCATGGTCGGTAAAATACCGTTGGAGCCTAAAATCGAATTTTCTACAATATCTGCAGGACATTCCCTGCAAAGAGTTAAGATCCCCTCCTCGCCGGAGAGGATCTTAGTATCCGTATCAGCTACGGCTATCTTTAATTCCTTGGCTTTTTCCTCATCTCTGACAGCGCAGAACAAGGGATGAAACTCGCGAATTTGCTCCTCGAGAAGCGCGATATTACGATCCGCGCAGAGGCCTGTCAAGCGGTAGCCGCGTTCGCGTACCACCTCGATTGCCTGTGTTCCTACGGAACCCGTGGAGCCTAAAATACATACTTGCTTTTCCATAGTATCCTCAACGAATCAAGAAGGCGGAACCAAATGCTGCATATACAAGCAGCATAACACCGGCAATGGCAAGGGTAGAATCGAAGCGATCCAGTACACCGCCGTGACCGGGAAACAGTTTTCCGTAATCTTTAATTCCGAAATGACGTTTAATCGCTGAAGCAAACAAATCACCGAATTGACCCACTGCAGAAAACAGAGCGCCTAAAATTGCAAAGAATACAACGTTTGCAGATACGTCGAAGAAATTCCGAAGAACAAGGGCATATCCTGCAAAACCTATCATATTCGCAACTACACCGCCGATAGAACCCTCCACCGTCTTTTTCGGGGAAACCTCAGGTGCAAGCGGTGTTTTTCCAAAGAAGCGACCTGTAAAATAAGCAAAGGTATCGGAAATCCAAGCACCGAAAAACACAAGCAAATAGATGTATTTTCCTTCCTCATGACCGTGGTCTATGTAACGGATCTGGGAAATCGCAGTCAAACAAATTACCACGTACAGCACAAGCGCAATCAAGCTGTAAAGTTTTTCCGTGGGGAAACGGTTCTTATTCAGTATGGCAATGATCTGCTCCGTAAAGAAAAACAATGCAGAAAAAACAAAG
>JAEIGA010019586.1_pt1 | contig 10316 bp, 6 predicted proteins | sample 9270691 | NCBI WGS metagenome assembly JAEIGA01 (sample SAMN17057246, study PRJNA624740) | gut metagenome | biome: biome; isolation source: fecal sample | host: Bos grunniens | place: China: Xizang | collected 2019
GAAATGAAAAGTGCCTACATCGACTACTCGATGTCGGTCATCGTATCACGTGCACTACCCGATGTAAGAGACGGTTTTAAGCCTGTCCACCGTCGTGTATTGTTTGGTATGGACAAATTAGGCAACGGTTTTTCAGGAGACACCAAAAAGTCGGCACGTATAGTGGGTGAAGTAATGGGTAAATATCACCCTCACGGCGACTCATCGATCTACAATACAATGGTACGAATGGCCCAAGAATGGTCATTACGCTATCCATTGATTTTCGGACAAGGAAACTTCGGTTCAGTCGATGGCGACTCAGCCGCAGCAATGCGTTATACCGAAGTAAAACTCGAACGCATCGGCGAAGAGATGCTTCGCGACCTTGATGCCGACACTGTAGATTTCACACCAAACTTCGATAACACATTGCAAGAACCGACTGTGTTGCCTACAAGAATTCCTAACCTTCTTGTCAATGGCGCATCAGGTATCGCTGTCGGAATGGCAACAAATATGCCTCCTCACAACCTTACAGAATCTCTCGATGCCTCAATAGCATTGATTGATAATCCGGACCTTGAAGTGAGCGACTTAATGGAATATGTCAAAGCTCCTGACTTCCCAACCGGAGGCGAAATCTTTGGCTTGCAAGGTGTAAAAGATGCTTACGAAACAGGTCGTGGACGCGTTATCATCAGAGCTAAAGCCGAAATCGTCCCTGGCGACAGTCATGACCAAATAATCATCACTGAAATCCCATACGGTGTAATCAAAAACGAATTGGTAAAAAGCATTGCCGACCTCGTTGTCGAAAAGAAAATCGACGGCATTGCTGACATTACCGACCTTTCTGCACGAGGAAAAATGAACATTACAATTGACATCAAACGTGATGCCAACGCAAATGTAGTGCTCAACAAATTATACAAGATGACTCAGCTTCAGACATCTTTCAGTGTCAATAATGTGGCATTAGTCAATGGTCGTCCTCGCACACTCAATCTTAAAGAGTTGTTAAAGGCATTCATCGACCATCGCCATGAAGTTGTCATTCGTCGCACTCGCTTCGAACTCAAAAAAGCCCAAGAACGTGCCCACATCCTTAAAGGATTGATGGTGGCTTGTGACAATATCGATGAAGTCATCGCTATAATTCGCTCTTCCGAAACGGCAGAAGTCGCTCGCGAAAGATTGGCAACAAGATTCGATCTTGATGATATTCAGACACGCGCCATTGTCGAAATGCGTCTCCGTCAGCTCACAGGTCTGGAAATGGACAAGCTGCGCAACGAATACGACGAAATACTCAAACTTATCGACTATTTGAACGAAATTTTGAACAACGATGATGTATGCCGTAAGGTAATGAAAGACGAGTTGTTGGAAATTCGCAACAAATATGGTGACGAACGTCGCACTAAAATCAACATGTTCAGTGGCGAATTTAATGTTGAAGACTTCTATCCGGATGACGAAATGATTATCACAATTTCACATCTCGGCTACATCAAGCGCACTCCTCTCAGCGAGTTCCGCGCTCAAAATCGTGGTGGCGTTGGTGCCAAAGGCAGCGACACTCGCGACACAGACTTTATCGAGCACATCTACCCTGCTTCCAACCACAACTATATGCTATTCTTTACTCAAAAAGGACGTTGCTATTGGTTGAAAGTTTACGAAATTCCTGAAGGCAATAAAAATTCGAAAGGTCGTGCAATACAAAATCTTCTCAACATCGATGCTGATGATTGTGTAAATGCCTTTATCAGAGTTAAACATCTCGATGATGAAGAATTCACATCAAGCCACAATCTCATCTTCTGCACAAAGAAAGGTATCATCAAAAAGACTTCTCTTAAGGCATATTCACGTCCTCGCTCTAATGGTGTCAATGCAATTATCATACGCGAAGACGACCAAGTGATCCAAGTACGCCTAACCGACGGCAATGCCGAAGTTATCATCGCAAATAAAGCCGGTCGTGCTATCCGATTCCACGAAAGCAAAGTACGCGAAATGGGTAGAATGTCAACCGGTGTTCGTGCTATGACATTAGATGACGACAACGACGAAGTTGTAGGCATGATCACAATGACAGGCAAAGAAGACGAAACTGTGATGGTGGTTTCTGAAAATGGTTATGGCAAACGCTCTGCATTAGACGACTACAGAATAACAAATCGTGGCGGTAAAGGTGTCAAAACGCTTGCTATTACAGAAAAGACAGGCAACCTTGTGGCTATTAAGAATGTCACAGATGCCAACGACCTTGTCATCATCAATAAGAGTGGTATCACGCTACGCATGTCTGTAGCCAATATCCGTGTTATGGGTCGCGCTACACAAGGTGTTAAACTCATCGACCTTAACAAACGCGGAGACACTATTGCTTCTGTCTGCAAAGTAGATTCCGATCCTGAAGAGGTCAAAGAGTCAAATGAAACTGTCGAAAACAACCCTACTACGGATGTAAACACCAACACAACTAACACAGAATCTCAAAACGAACAATAAAACCTATAAATATAGAAAGAAATGAAAAAGATTTATGCTTTAGCACTCGGTCTTGCGACAGTATTCGCAGCCGGCGCACAAAACGATGCCAAATCACTTTATGAATCAGGCAAAAAAGCAGAAGATGCTTTCAATAAAGAAATTCCTTCTGCATTAGCAACCGGACAAATGTCGCCGGAAAACGCCTTTGCAATTGTAGAAGCTTACAACTTCTATGTTAAAGCGCTTCCTCTTGATTCAGTTCCAAACGAAAAAGGCAAAGTAAAACCTGTCGTTTCAAAAAAGATTGTAACTTCTTTTGTGAACCATACTAAAAACAGAAGCTTTGAAAATGCCGCTATTTTCCTCTATCAAGCAGGCAAACAATACCCTGAAGCATACCATGCATTTATGATTGCCGGCGACCTCCCTCGCAATCCATTGGTAGGAAAAGACGGAGCTGTTATCACAGACTCAATTCGTTCTAACAATTACTACAATGCCGGTCTTTGTGCATACTCTGCAAAAGCATACAAAGAATCAGCTGAAGCATTCAAAAAAGCTCGTTTAGCTGATCCTACAAATGTTGATAACTTCGTCTATGAAATAGCAAGCTACCAATATGCAGATTTTGAAGACCAAGCTTTAAAAGAAAGCACTATTTTCGAAGCAGCCAAAGAAGCTTACAAGTATCATGGCGCAAAAAATATCTTTATCTTCAACAACTACGTAAACAAATTCTTTAACAACGACGAAATCGAAGCAGCTAACGCTATCCTTTCTGAAGCAGAAAAGAACGAACCGGAAAACGGTAATGTTCAATTGCTTTTCGGTCTTCTCAAAAACAAAGAACAAAAATACGCTGAAGCTGCTGAACGCTTCAGAAAAGCCGGTGATTTATCAAATGTTTACGGAACTCTCCTTGACGCCAGCAAACAGTTGAACCTTCTTGGAAAAAATGCTCTTAACGAAATCGATTTCCAAGCAGAAAATGCTGCAGAACTAAAAGCTGAAGTTAAGAAGAACTATTTTGAAAAAGCTCTCGAAATAGCAAACAAGGCTAAAGCTCTTCCTGATGCCAACAACCAAATTAACAACATCATTGACGACATCAACTATAGCCTCGAAAACTATTTCAATTAATAGCATATTCTTCTCTTAACATAATAGGCAATCGTATCGTTTACCCGATACGATTGCTTTTTATCACAAAACAAGAACATTTCTCCTTTACTTATCGTTAGTTTTTAATAACCATTAGCATACTCAATATGAATCACAAAGCATTTATATACGTTTTGGCACTACTCTTCTCGCTGACAACTTTTGCTCAAAATAATAATGTCATTTCAGAAGAAAAATTGATTAAGGTCAAAGGCAATACATCAAAAGCAAGAGAATTAATCGGTCAAGCCATGACTGACTCTACAACGGCAAACAATGCTCGCACGTGGTTTGTTGCAGCAAATATTGAGATTGAATACTTTAAGGATGAATACCACAAGCTAACGATTAACCCTAACGATTCGCGTGTCGATAAAATCGCCATGGCACAATCACTGATTGATGCTTACAACTACTATTTAAAAGCATTACCATTGGACTCTGTCATCACAAAAAAAGGTAAAATCAAGACTAAATATTCCAAAGATATTCTTAAAAACATAAAAGATTTATATGTAGGACAGCATTTCTTATGGGCTGCATCTACTTTCAATCAAGAGAAGAAACGCTATCCGCAAGCATTCAATGCTTTCACAATACAAGGAGACATCCCGGGACTACAATTATTTTCTAAAGATTCTGATATCAGTTCAATCCCGGATTCAATCAGAGGCAATTCATATTTCAATGCCGGAATTTCTGCTTGGTCGGGAGGAGAGCCATTTATCGGCGCTAAGACATTTTGCAAGGCTCGCCAACACAAATATCTTAAACAAGACGTTTTCTCATACGAAATAGCATGCTATCAAGCCCTTGCACAAAAAGACACTGCATACATTGACCTGGCGCAGAAAGAAATGATAAATACAGCAAAAGCCGGATATGAGACTTTTGGCAACAGTGTCCCTCTATTCCTTCATCTCTACATAAGAGGTCTTTCTATGAACAACCAAGCAGACATCGCATTAGACCTACTTAGCCGAGAAATAGCCAAAACTCCTCAAGATGGCATTTTATATCGTCATCGTGCTTTCGTTTATGACAACATTCATGATGATGAAAATTCTGTCGCAGACTACATCAAAGCAGCTGAATTAACTCCTGACTACGAAACATTGATTGAAGCAAGTCGCAAAATAGGAATGGTCGGCATAAAGAAAATCAGAGAAGCCAACAACAATTCTGAGCCAATAGAAAACAAACGTCAGATTATCGATTGTTACTTCAACAAAGCTTTAGAATTTGCGACAAAAGCCAAAGCCATCAATCCCAACAACCCTGACTTGGACATTATAATAGAAAATATTACTTACAACATCGAAAGCAATAATTTCTGATAAAACAACTATCAAAGTTACTATATTTTAATAATGTACTTCTGCATTTTTCACAGAAGTACATTTTTTGTCTATTCTATTATGATAAAATCGACAATAATCTATTGTTACATAAAAATTTAACTAAAAACCAATTTTGAGTAAAAATGATATTTGAAATATAGATTTTTCTGACTAACTTTGCAATCTAAAACTCAATAAAAAATGGAAGACGTAAAAAAGATTAAATCAGCTCTCGTTTCAGTATTTCACAAAGATGGTCTCGACAGAATCATTAAACTACTAAACGACAATGGCGTTAAAATAATTTCAACAGGTGGTACACAATCTTTTATCGAAAGTCTCGGTGTCCCTTGTCAAGCAGTAGAAAGCCTTACCGGCTACCCTTCAATCCTTGGAGGCAGAGTTAAAACACTTCACCCAAAAGTATTTGGAGGAATTCTAAATCGTCGTGATCATGAAGGCGACAAAGCACAAATCGCTGAATATGAAATTCCTGAAATTGACCTTGTAATTGTTGACCTTTATCCTTTTGAAGCAACAGTTGCGAGTGGAGCAAGCGATGAAGACATCATCGAAAAAATCGATATAGGTGGAATTTCTCTAATTAGAGGAGCGGCCAAAAACTTCAACGACGTAATCATAGTTGCATCGAAAGCTCAATACGAACCATTACGAGAAATCCTTGAATCTCGTGGCGCGGAATCGACATTAGCTGAACGCAGATGGTTTGCTAAAGAAGCATTCGCAGTTTCATCGGCATACGATAGTGCTATTTTCTCATGGTTTGACAAAGATGAACCATCAGCACTACGTATCGGTGCCAACAATGCTATGCATCTCCGTTATGGCGAAAATCCTCACCAACAAGCCGGTTTCTATGGCGATTTTGATGCTATGTTCTCTAAACTTCATGGCAAAGAAATTTCATACAACAACCTTCTTGACATCGATGCTGCAGTCAATTTGATAAACGATTTCAACGAGCCAACATTTGCTATCCTTAAACACAACAACGCTTGTGGTCTTGCATCTCGCAACACTATCGAGGAAGCTTGGGATGCAGCATTGGCTTGCGACCCTGTTTCAGCATTTGGTGGTGTATTAATCACAAATGGCAACATCGACCGTGCTACTGCTGAAAAAATCAACACAATTTTCTTCGAAGTCATCATGGCTCCTTCATACGATGACGAAGCCCTTGAAATATTGAAGAGCAAGAAGAATCGCATCATCCTACTCGCTAAAGACTTGACTCTCCCTAATATCAAATATCGCACAGCACTCAACGGCATTCTCGCTCAAGAGGCAGACTCAAAGGTGGAAAGCATTGATGATTTCAAACAAGCTACAAACAAAGCTGTCACACAGGAGCAAGTCGAAGACTTGATTTTTGCTAATAAAATCGTTAAGCATAGCAAAAGCAATGCTATAGTTTTGGCAAAGAACAAGCAACTCTGTGCAAGTGGTATCGGTCAGACATCGCGCGTTGACTCTTTGAAACAAGCTATCACTAAAGCACAATCATTCGACTTTGATTTGAATGGTGCAGTTATGGCTTCAGATGCATTCTTCCCATTTGCCGACTGCATTGAGATTGCCCACAACGTAGGCATCGATGCTGTAATCCAACCCGGAGGATCTGTACGCGACCAAGACACTATCGATTACTGCAATGAGCATGACATCGCTATGGTCATCACAGGTTTCCGTCACTTCAAACACTAATAATTAAAACGAATAAAAAATGGGACTTTTTTCGTTCACACAAGAAATAGCAATGGACTTGGGGACAGCCAATTCCATAATTATATACAATGACCAAATTGTTGTAGATCAGCCTTCTGTGGTAGCTATCGAAAGCAAGACAGGCAAAGTTATGGCTGTCGGCAACGAAGCTCGACAAATGGAGGGAAAAGAACCTCCGGGCATCTACACCGTTCGTCCATTGCGCGACGGAGTAATTGCCGACTTTAATGCCGCAGAATTAATGATTCGTGGTATGGTCAACATGGTTTGGCCAAAACGTCGTTGGTTCTCTCCTACTCTGAGAATGGTTGTCTGCATCCCTTCCGGCTCAACAGAAGTCGAAATCCGTGCTGTGCGCGACTCAAGCGAACATGCAGGCGGACGCGATGTCTATATGATCTATGAGCCTATGGCAGCAGCTTTGGGTATCGGTATTGATGTCGAAGCTCCTCAAGGCAACATGATAGTCGATATTGGTGGTGGTACGACTGAAATTGCAGTCATCTCACTCGGTGGTATTGTGACCAACAAAAGTATTCGTATCGCCGGTAATGACTTGACTGCTGACATCGAGGAACACATGCAACGTGTTCACAATGTGCGCGTCAGCAGCGCTATGGCTGAACGTATCAAAATCAACGTCGGATCTGCATTGACAGAACTTGAGAACCCACCGGAAGATTTCATCGTCGATGGCCCTAACCTCATGACAGCCCTACCGATGAAGGTGCCTGTATCTTATCAAGAAATATCTCACTGCATCGAAAAATCGATAGCTAAAATTGAGAATGCTGTGCTTGCAGCATTGGCACAAACTCCTCCGGAGCTATATGCCGACATAGTTAAGAACGGCATCTATCTCGCCGGTGGTGGTGCTTTGCTTCGTGGTTTGGACAAGAGATTGACTGATAAAATCGGTATCAAGTTCCATGTCGCAGAAGATCCTTTACATGCAGTTGCGAATGGTACCGGAGTTGCCTTAAAGAACATTAATAAATTTTCATTCTTGATAAGGTAAGCCCGATCAGAAGTGCGTAATCTACTGAATTTTATACTTAAATATAACACATGGTTGATTTTTATCTTCTATGTGTTATTAAGTTGTATCCTATTGTTTAATGGTAGAAACATCTATCATCAATCAGTATATCTCACTTCTGCCAATAGCGTTTGCAGTTCTGTCTATGGCCTGACAAACAATATAACAGGATATTTCAACCTACGAGAAGTAAACGACAATTTGCAACAACAAAATGCTATGTTGCAGAATGAAATCTTAAATCTTCAAAATAGGTTGAAATATTATGCCACAATGATTGATACAGATTCTATTCAAATAAGCGATCTGCAAAATAACAGATTTAATTATGTCATCGCATCTGTAATCAACAACAGCGTTCATCGCCCAAGAAATTATTTCACAATTAACAAAGGTGGGAATGATGGTATTCGTCCGGGCATGGGTGTTGTCGATCAAAACGGCGTCGTAGGTATTGTCAATGTCGTAGGCAAAAACTCATCACGCATAATATCACTATTAAATACCACTCAACACTTCTCTGTTAAGATTAAAGGCACAAACTACATCGGTTCTTTGTCTTGGAAAGAAGGAAATCCGAACATTGCATACATTGAAGAAATGGCTCAGCACATGACGTTTCATGTTGGAGACACTATCGTGACAAGCGGATTCTCTACGACTTTCCCTGAGGGAATACCTGTCGGCACAGTATTGTCCCGAGTAAAAACTTCTGATGACAACTTTTTTACACTCAAAATCAAACTTGCATCTGATTTTCCTCAGTTAGGCATTGTTCGTGTTATTAAAGACAACTTTAAGTCTGAATTGGATTCTCTGCAAAATTTTGATGCAATTAACAATTAATAGACAAAAATAATGAGTCGCGAAATAATCCATTTTAGCATATTATTTATATCATTACTTCTCATTCAAGTATTGATCTGCAATCATATTGTCTTGTTTAACGTCGCCACGCCCATTATTTTTATCTATTTCATTGTCAGATTGCCTATGAATCTATCGACAAATTGGGTAATCACATTGTCATTTTTACTTGGACTTTTGGTCGATATTTTTTCTGACACGTTAGGCATGAATGCGTTGGCTTGCACGACCTTGGCAATGATGCGTCGCAGAATTTTTGCTTTATACAACAACAGAGATGACCGATTCAAAGATATAACACCTTGCATTTCGACATTAGGTATCATGACATTTTCAAAATACCTGATTACTATGTCATTATGCTATTGTGCTTTGATATTTCTTATTGAATATTTCTCTCTCAGCCACATCACAATCATGCTGATAAAAATAATCAGCAGTACAATTTTGTCTTTTATTATAATATTAGGTATTGATAGCTTAATGGCAAAACAATCGTGAGAAAAGATTATAGTCTTGAAAAGAGAAAATACATAATAGGCGGCTTCATCACACTTATTGTGATAATCTATATCATTCGCCTATTCAATTTGCAAGTCATAGACAACAATTTAAAAGAAATTGCCGATAGCAATGCTTTTTTACGTCGCACCATTTATCCGGCGAGAGGTTTGATTTATGACAGAAATGGCGAACTTATCGTATTTAATCAGCCTGCGTATGATGTAATGATTATTCCGAGAGACGTTGCAGAATTTGACACTATAGAATTCTGTAAGACACTCAACATCAGCATTAATCAGTTTCATAAATACTGGGCTGAGATGAAAGATAAACGAAAAAATCCCGGCTATTCTTCTTACACACCTCAAAAATTAATCTCTCACCTATCGCAAGAAGATTATGGTCGTCTGCAAGAGAAATTATATCTTTTTCCCGGTTTCTTTATACAGAAACGCACAATCCGACAATACAATTATCTTGCAGCAGCCAATGTTTTGGGTAATATCCGCGAAGTTTCTACTAAGGATATTGAAAATGACGGTTATTATCGCTCCGGCGACTACACCGGCGACTTAGGCGTAGAAAAGAGCTACGAAAAACATCTGCGTGGAGAAAAAGGTGTCGAAATTCTAATGAAAGATTCTCGTGGAAGAATCAAAGGCCGTTTTGATGAAGGACGACACGATAAATCTCCGACTTCAGGAAGAAATCTCACTCTTTCTATTGACATTAAACTCCAAGAATACGGAGAAAAATTAATGCAAGGCAAAAAGGGAGCCATCGTAGCTATCGAACCCTCTACCGGCGAAATTCTTGCATTGGTCTCAAGTCCAAGCTATGACCCTTCTTTACTCATTGGTAAAGAAAGAGGAAAAAACTATCGTGCGTTAGTAAACGATACAGAACGCCGTCCGCTATTTGATCGTGCCTTGCAAGCGACATATCCTCCGGGCTCAACATTCAAACCCTCTCAGGCTCTAATTTTTCTACAAGAAAAAATTGTGACCACAGGCACAGCCTTTCCTTGTTATGGAGGTTACGTAAACCGAGGTCTGAAAGTTGGGTGTCATGGTCATGCTTCGCCTATCACAGTTAAACCGGCTCTCGAGACGTCATGCAACGCCTACTTTTGCTGGGGATTTAAAAACATGATTGACAAGCGAGGCACTACCCCAAAC
>JAEIGA010019587.1_pt1 | contig 10316 bp, 9 predicted proteins | sample 9270691 | NCBI WGS metagenome assembly JAEIGA01 (sample SAMN17057246, study PRJNA624740) | gut metagenome | biome: biome; isolation source: fecal sample | host: Bos grunniens | place: China: Xizang | collected 2019
ATGTAACAGGCGACGGTGCTTTAACCCTAATTACAGATACGTACGAACAGAAGATATCGAAAGAAGGATAATAAGATTCAGTTCCTAGGCTTTTGTTAAAAGAAAAAAGAACCCGTCAACAGATAGCATAACTGTTGACGGGTCACTTTTTTATTTAATTCATATATTCCATTTGAATTATATCAAAAATTGACATTAACTCTTACACTTACTGCATATCACCTGATAATCAGCAAGAACTAAAATAAAACACTTGTTTATTTATCATTTCCACATTTTATGAAATAGCTATTCCACATTATGTGTTTCTATTATTCCACAGCATATGGAATTACTATTCCACACAATGCGCAACAGTTATAAATTCAAGAAGAAACTGCTAGTTATTCAATTGCATTGAGTTAGTTCTTCAAACAAAATTCAACAAATGAACAACCAGCGGTTCCGAATTATCAGAATATAGTTTGCTTAAAACAATAACGATTGAACGTATATCACAACAATACCTGCCACATATCCCTGTAAAGCTAGAAGAGATATGTTCTTAAGGTACCAGCCAAAGTTGATTTTCTCCAATCCCATTGCTACTACACCTGCTGCAGAACCAATGATAAGGATACTACCCCCTACTCCAGCACAATAAGTGAGCAACATCCAAAACAAACCATCTTGTGTAAAGGCTTGTATATAAATAGGATCTGTTGCAAGAGAAACAGCCTCTGGAGTTGCTATAGGATACATACCCATACAAGCTGCTACCAAAGGTACATTATCAATTACAGACGACAGAAGGCCAACAACAGATGCAATTGTAAACACCTCGTGTACATTCTTGTCAAGAAAATCGGCAACAGTTCCTAGTATGCCAACACTTTGCAAACAGGCAACAGACATCAGAATACCTAGGAAAAAGAGTATTGTCGGCATATCGATATGTTTGAGGACTTTAGAGACTCTTTGCTTTATTGACTCCTCGGTATTTTTCTTTCTGGCATATACTACCTCTGTAAGTGTCCACAATAATCCAAGTACAAACATCACGCCAACGTAAGGTGGAAGTCCGGTCAATGACTTGAAAACAGGAACCGAAAGAAGTCCCAATACACCAACGATGAAAATGCCCAAGCTAAATTTCTGTCCTATACCTTCTGGCAAGCATACATTCAATGGGCATGATGTCAACAACCTATCGTCCTCTGTTTTTCTTAATTTAAATGAAACAACAGTTAAAGGGACAAGCAAAGAAATTATACAAGGTAGAATAAGAGAGGATATCAAAGGCAATGTACTTACGTTCCCTCGCATCCACAACATGATGGTCGTTACATCTCCGATGGGAGACCATGCTCCACCACTGTTAGCTGCTATAATGATAATCCCTGAGAAAATCCATCTATCCGATGGTTTGTCGACCAATTTTCTTAAAATCATGACCATGATTATCGTGGTAGTCATATTATCCAAAACAGCCGACATGAAAAAAGCAATACCAGCCAAAAGCCATAGTAACGTAAGTTTTCTACGGGTTGTAATCCCTTTTGTGATGATACTAAAACCACCATGCGAATCAACAAGTTCAACGATTGTCATTGCACCAATGAGAAAAACAAGAGTCTCACAGGTACTTCCTAAATGGTCGGACAAATTGGAAGCCACATCAGCATCATCGGAGAGAAGTGCATACACCGCCCACATCAGACCAAACATAACCAATGCCGTTGCCGCTTTGTCTATCTTAATTTTTTGTTCGACAGCGATGCAGGCATAGCCCAAAACAAAGATTAGAATTAATAAGGTAATCATAATGGTTTGTATTTATCCAACCTAAAAAACGCAAAAGGCCTTGACTTTGTTTAACTACTGTCAAGGCCTTTTAAAACATCTCTATGTGTTCTTTCTATAACAACATCTAGAATCTATATTAAAGTTTAGTATTTGGTGTAATATCGTTATTGTCTTTATCTACTACGTCTTTAATCAAAGTACCATCCGGATTATAGAATAAATCGCGGTCGGCTTGTCCTGCTGTTTCAACTTCAATCAGGTAAAAAGTACGGTCGGGGCGTTCATATTTGTCCACATCATCCACCTGCCAGGTTGCATAAGTGCTTGCTTTGAAAGCATCTAGAACAGGTTGAGGCAACAGATTGAGATTCATTCCAAAATCCATTTCGGTCATAGCCCATTCGCCTTGCGAACTTATCCACATCGTTGTTTCCATTCCTTCCTGAAAGAAATCGGCTACGTAAAAGTCTTGTTTACGTTCCCATTCAGGAAAAATATTAGGATACTTTGCCTGGAAGGTATTGAGTACTGCTTGAGGAACATCAGAAGCAAGAACATCGTCTTCTTTTTCGCAAGCTGAGAACACTAACAAACTGCATACAGCTAAAAATAATCCAAATATATTTTTTCTCATGATTTAAACTTTTAATCGGTTATCAATTATCAATATCAATCACTTGGAGCTTCTTGTTGAATTCCAGTTCTACTCCGTTCGATAATTCTACGTCGTAGCCCTTACTGTCGGTCTTTTCAATTTGTCTGACATTCAAGTTCGGATAGTTTGCATTCAAGTAATTCAGGATTTCTTTTGGCAAGATATCTTTCGGCACTTGAGTTTGCTTGCAATCAACATTGGTCCAAACCCCTTTCTTATCGAATTCCAACTTATCGCCGTTAGTGAAAATCACATCATAGCTTTTACTTAAAAAATCGGTTTCCATCTTTGCCATAGCAACAGACTTACCATTAAAATATTTGTTGATGAACAACTGTGCCTGCTTTGGCATATCGGTAACTTGGATAGGCTTGTCGTTAGAAGACATTGCATAAAGGCTGAATCCAAATAAACAAACGAGTACTAATAAAACTTTTTTCATAACATTTAATTTTACTGGGTTTATATTTTTCTTATTGCAAAGATGAGATGGAAATCTGAAAAGAATCTGAACTTTTGAGATTTCAGTGATTTTTTTTGAAAAACTTTCATTCAACTGCTTTTATACAATAAACAGAACACTTGCTCACACGCAAATGTTCTGTTTATCCTGCCATGAATAGTTGTTTTAATGGCAATGTACCCAGAATTGATGCATGCCATCCTTAAACACATATTTAAGTTCTAACTTAAACTGACGACAAACAGCATTTGCAATGGCCAACCCCAAGCCTGTAGAGCCTTCTTTCTTATTTCCTTGGTAAAAACGCTCGAAAACACGTTTCTCATCCAAAGCAACCAAGGTTCCTGTGTTACTGAAACAAATAGATTCCTTATTAATTGTGATGCGAATAGACCCATCCTCCACATTGTGCACAAACGCGTTTTTAAGCAGGTTTGTCATTAGTACCGTAGCAAGAACTTCATTCATATCTGCACACAAACGGGCATTCTCCTCCAAACTTAAAGAAACTTCCTTGAAAGCATAAACTTCCTCAAAATCGGGAATCAAGCTATGTAATATATCGTTCAAACAAACCTTGGAAGTTTCTGAATATTGATGATTGTCTATCTTAGAGAGCAGTAACAAAGATTTATTCAGTTTGCTTACATACTCCAACGTTTCATAGGTTTTAATGATTTCTCCTAATTGTTGCTCTGTCAGCGTCTCATCTTCCATCAACATTTCTAGGCGGTTACGGCACACCGCCAAAGGAGTTTGAATTTCGTGCGAAGCATTGCCGATGAATTGCTTTTGTTGTTGGAATACCTCCTCACTGTGTTGGGCAAAGCGGACAACCGTATCATTGAGCTTTTGAAACTCAGACGTATGCGTAGGATTATATAAAGGCTTATGCGTCTGTCCTAAACGGTAGTCTCCTAACCAATGCAACAATACATAGAAAGGCTTCATGCTACGATAGAATACCCATATATTTATAATAAGAATGGTTACAAGAAGAATGACAAAAAGACCTATGAGCAAATAGAAAATAGATTCACGCAAATCCTGCTTTTCAATGGTTGGAGTAGAAACAGACAATTCGTAATATTGTCCCGCATCATTACGGAAGATTGTCGTCAGGATTCTAGCCGGTTCTGTTTCCTTCTTTTCTACAATATAAACCATGGTATCCTGATAGCGAATGCGATCTCTCGTCCGGACATACGCATCGGTCACTTCCCTTAAAAAATATTGGTTGTTAGAGCCACTATCTGATGATGGTAGTTCTTTACCTGCAAGCGAACGGATAATGATCAGTTCGGAATAATCTTCCAACGAATCATCTATTTCATCGTTTATCTCATCGACAATGGCAAAATAAAAACAAACGGCCCATCCGGATAGAACGACCACAATACCTGTCAATAAATGAATTAGCACCCGATAAAATAATTTCATATTCACTCCTCCCCTTTTTATTCCATCACTAACTTGTAACCGAAACCATACACCGCCTTAATTTCGATGGATGCCTGATGATTCTTCAGTTTCTTGCGCAGGTTTTTAATTTGAGCATAAATAAAATCAAAGTTATCTACCTGATCGATATGATCCCCCCAGACCGATTCGGCCAACGTATTCTTGTTAACCATTCTGTTAGGGCGATTCATAAAGTAATGCAAGATATCGTATTCCTTACGACTGAGTTCCAGTTGCTCAGTGTTAATCCATACTTGGAAAGAATCGGGAAGTAAGCGCACGTTTCCCATCACAATGGCATGTTCGCCATCGCGATGCTTACGCCGAAGCACACTTTTTACACGTGCATTCAACTCAGCCAAATGAAAAGGTTTAGGTAAATAATCGTCTGCTCCCAGCTCTAGTCCCAAAATTTTATCTTCCAAGGAATCTTTAGCCGAAATAACAATGACATTTTCTTTTTTACGCAAATCTTTAAGATGTTTCAACAAATTAAGTCCATTGCCTCCGGGTAGCATGATATCGAGTAAGATGCAATCGTAATCATACACCTCCACCTTTTCGATAGCAGTATCATAATCCGGGGCAACTTCCGTGATGTAACGCTCTTTCTCCAACGAGCGTTGAATCAGTTCGCGTAAAGCCGGTTCATCTTCAACAATCAGAATTTTCATATCTATTCTTTTTTTCTTACAGCAAAGAAAAGAATTAAAATCTGAATATTTTCTGAAAACCGGATATTTTCTTTTAAAATCAATTCATAATAAAGGCAAACAACAGGATTACCACAATCAAAATGGCAATCAAGGTCCATTTCACTCTATACTCTAGGATATTCATAACAAATTTTCTTTCAACAACACGCAGAAAGAAAATTTTGTTTTATCCTTATTCAGACTTATAATTCCTTTTTGCAAAAGAGACGTATTGCTCCCAATCGTAGGCCGTAATATCATGTTTTCCGGTACGGACATGATAAGCAACCACGCCGTCCATATCAGGAGCATCGGGAGCAGGATAATCGGCTTTAACTCCTTCTTTTCCAAAGAGTTTATAAACCGGTGCTACGTATAATGCAGAAAGCCACTCGCCTTTAGGGTCAGCCCACAGGTCTTCTGTTGCACTGGCTATATACAACGGACGCGGAGCAACCAATGCTACCAACCCATGTTGATCGGCCGGGAAGTTGACCTCTTTATGCATATATTTATCAAACTCGCGGGTAAACCAATGAGGGAAAGAAGTATTGATACGAGCAAAATTTTCTCCGATAACCCTACGAGATATCGCTGCACCACAACAGCCTGAATTGTTCGATACAACCATTGCGAAACGCGTATCATTGGCGCCAGCCCATAAAGCTGCTTTTCCTAAACGGGAATGTCCGATAACCGCAATTTTTGAAGCATCGACACTCGAATCGGTTGCTAAATAATCGTACATGCAACTCAATCCCCATGCCCATGCAGCAATGGCTCCCCAATCGCCACCTTTATTATACCAGGCACGAACGCCACCATCCTTGCATACATTTTCGGCTTCTTCAATTTTCGAATCTCTTCCATCGGGCTCGATAGCATCCCTCCATGCAGTTGCTACCCCAAAACCTTCTTTCAATATTTGTTCGTATGGCCATCGCGAACTTGCACGTTCGTCCAATGTGGCATCATTTCCCTTAAAATTAAGACCAGCAAACATAGGAACCGGATGTTTAGCATTCTTTGGAAGATGAATCAAAATATCAAACCAATGTTGTTCTGCCTTATCTAAATAGATTCGAACAACTTTACGGATACCCAAACCTTGGTATACGGTTTCTTCGCTCATCTTCTTGAAATGAAGTCCTTCCGGACGAGCCGGGATATGACCATACATCTCCTGTGCAAAGATTTCCAAGATTTCAGCACGGCGTTCATGGGTCCATTGACGAGCATTCTTTACCTTCTCTCCATTGTTCATCAACAAGGGATCAGGAAGTTCATAGGCCGGGATTTTATCTTCATCGTAATTGATTGCGATTTCTTGTGCCATCACATCTTGAAACGAGAGTGAGCAAAGAAGCCATACCAGCATCCATAAAGTTGTTCGGGTTTTCATAATTTCCAGTGTTTAGTCTTCTTTTATAAAATCGGAAGGATAGTTCACTTCATTGATGATTTTTCCACCGACAATGCGCTCCCAAGTTTTAAATGCACGTTTGCCTTCAGTCAGTTCGATGATACGTGCTCCATTTCCTTGAGGAATATCGTGGTATACGGTAGAACCACCTGTATATCGGCCATAACCAAGCAAAATGCCCCGCCAATTTACTACATAATCGTTCACGTGGTCGTGACCAACAAATACGCCCATCACATCGCCTGCTTGCAACATGGATGCACCTAAACCTGTATTGATTTTGGGAGCACAAGCAACCTCCTTGCGTGTTCCTACCAGGTATGCCTTTTCATCGAGAACGGCTTCGTGATACTCCGGAAGCGGGATGTGGAAGAATGCCAATGAAGGAAGAGGTTGACCACCGTTCTTTGCGGTAAGTTCCTTGCTAGTTTTTGTATACCAATCGATTTGGTCGAGTGCAATCCATCCGTAACCATCTACCACCTTTTTGGGCAGCGTGGAATAGCTATTGCTATCAAATACATACAACACGGCCGATTCCTTCTTTCCGTCTGCCGACTTTACAGGAAGGACAAAGTTGGTTACGCCTGTAATGCCTTGAACAGTAGATGTCAGATTATTAGGGATATCTTTTATCAAATCGAATAATTCTTGACGAGACATACCTTGTTCGTCGTCGTGATTCCCCCAAGTTACGGCAAAAGGTATTTTTCGGGTAATTACCGGTTCCAATGCCTTGAGCAATGATTCCTTAGCCGGTTTTCCAAAGATGATATCCCCTGTATAGATTACAAAATCAGGTTCCTCTGCATCCAACACTTCGTTCATTCGCTCTCCGGCTATATCCGAACGAGAATCGTTGTATATCCAATGTACGTCTGTAAACTGAACAATCTTGAAGGTTTTATCCGCACCAAATTTCAATTCGGGCTTTTGTGCATGAAGGAAACAGATACCTAACACTAACAAACCAAGTGTAAAAACAATTTTTCTCATATCTATCATTACTTTATTCTTTAAGGTATAAACAAGATTTCATCCGGGATGCTTTGCTCTTCCATATTTCGACTTTCGATGGTTACTTTCAAATCTTCGCCCATGTAGTTTTCATAATACGCGATGCGAAGTTCGTGATATCCCTTCGCCAAAGAAATTTTTCCCTTCGCGAATTCACTGGAAGAATGAGCCTTGCCATTGTCTACAACAAGCTGCCCGTCGATAAACAATTGTGCACCATCATCGCTCGATAACTTGAAGATGTAAATTTCTGTTTCGGGTATTTGTATATAGCTCTTGAACTCGTAACCAAAATGGTCTGCCGAAGGGGCATTCTTTACATTGAAATTCTTTTGAGTACCCTCCTGCACCTTCTTTCCTTCTTGAGGGAAGTCTTCCATCTTCTTATAACTACCTTCGTAATATGTATAGGAAACACCTTGTTTGGAAGGACTTACTTGCTTGGCCGACAAAGGAACTTGTTGCAAGTCTTCTCCGGTAAATCCCCATGGATATTGGTACTGCAATTCATTGCCGATTGGTGTAGAAATCCAAGTATCGAACTGACGCTTGTCTTCTGTAAGTTCGATGATACGTGCTCCACGAGTCAAATCACCATAAGCATTGAAACCTGATACACGTCCGTAAGCCAAGGCTATTTTATTTTGAAGTCCGATGTAATCATCATCGTGGTCGTGACCGACAAAGATGCCCATCACATCGCCTTTTTCCAAGCAAGAAACCAAGAATCCGCTATTGACATCCGGTGCACCTACCCCCGAACCTTCTTTACTACATCCGTACACATTGGCATTCTCTTCGTTGATGTTTCGATATTCAGGAACAGCGATATGGAAAAAAGCCAATGAAGGAATAGGCTGTCCACCATTCATACGTGTATATTCCTCACTTTGCTGGCGATACCACGCTATCTGATTCCATTGAATCCATGCATACGAACCTGTTTCTGCAATATCAGGATAATCGCCTGAATCCAAGCAATAAACCAAAGACTTTATTTGGTTGGAGCCATCCGATGCTCCGATAGGCAAGATGAAATTACCCACACCAGACAATTCTTGTGGTCCTTTTTCACCAACAAACAACGGGTCGGTCATCAACAAGTCATAGATAGAATCTCTATCCATTGCCTCCGGATCGTGGTTTCCCATCGTAACAGCATAAGGGATATTAGCTTTCTTCATCATATTCATGATGAGTTCCCACCCTTGCAAAGCAGGCTTTCGGGTCACGATATCCCCTGTCATGATAACCAAGTCGGGTTTTTCCTTAGCCAATACTGCCAAGATGGTATCAGGCACCGATTCACTCTTCACATCACCCGGATGAATATGGATGTCTGTCAACTGAGCTATTTTAAATTTACCGTTCTCATTGAAACGAAACTTAGGATTAACAGAAGTCGTTTTTTCGCCACAAGCACAAAGACAAAAAGCAGTCCATAAAACAAATAATAGCTTTTTCATAATTAGGATTCCATCATTAGATTTTAGTTCTACCACAAAATTATCGTTTATTTTCCTAAATTTCCACCCCGTATCAAGAAAAGTTATATAATTTTGTATCCGAATTGAAACTAAAACCTAAATCATGAAGAAAAGTCTATTAACCCTCGTTAGTTTAGCCCTTGTTTTAGTGTGCTTCACACAATGTACTCCAAAAGAAAATGAAATCGCTCTCCACCAATGGATGAAAAACATTTGTGGCAAGACTCAACTTTGCAAAATATCCATCCCGGCAACTCACGACAGTGGCGCATTGCTTGGAGGTGCAGCCTTGCAATGTCAAGACATCACCATCAAGGAACAATTAAACCAAGGAATCCGAGGTTTCGATATCCGCTTGCAAGCCGAGCCAAACAATAAATTAGGTGTATACCATAGCGTAGCATACCAAAATATCACTTGGGAAGACAACGTTCTACCCGATTTCATTGAGTTCTTGCAACAAAATCCAAGTGAAACTTTAGTAGTTTCGGTTAAGTGTGAAAACAACGATGCTGAAGGTTATTCTAAATTACTTGCAAACAGCTTGCTCGATGAAAAGAATGCTCCTTACTGGGTAAAAGACTTTCATGCAGGATTGACATTGGATGAATGTAGAGGAAAAATCGTCTTGTTACATCGCAACAAAGTAGCAACCGACAACTACCCTGGAGCACTCTGTGGAGTTTGGGAAGACAATGATACTTTCGAGATGGAACTCAAAGGGGCAAATGGCAAACAAGCATTGGCTACGATAGAAGACGTGTATTTCCACGAAAGTGCTGCATTGGCTTCGCACAAAGCGCACATAACTTTTGAAAACATGAAAACAGCCATGAACGAAGCCGATAATTCCATGAAATGGTTTATCAGCTTTGCCAGTGCTACAGCTCTTCCTAAGAATGGGCCAAAAGATTTTTCAAACGTAGTCAATGCATCATTGGTACAAAACATGCAAGAAATTCAAAAGAATTGTGGCATAGTTTTGATAGATTTCGCAGGTGACAAAGATGCCAAAACATTAATAAAGTTACTCATCGAAAGCAACGCACCATTGAACAAATAAAGAAATGAGAAGATACCTATATATATTACTCTGTTATATCCTACTTCCACATTTACTTTTTGCCCAGGATAAATTGAGCGTACAACCCATTGGGAGAATTCTGATGGATGCAGGTATCTTTGAAGGAAACGAAGCCGGATTAAACAATGGAATATCCATTCCTGATTTCCGAATAGGAGCCTTTGCTACATTCGGAAAATTCAGTGCATACATAGATGTCTGTTATGCCCGAGAAAAAGTACGCATGAAAGATGTATGCATCGAAGG
>JAEIGA010019588.1_pt1 | contig 10316 bp, 8 predicted proteins | sample 9270691 | NCBI WGS metagenome assembly JAEIGA01 (sample SAMN17057246, study PRJNA624740) | gut metagenome | biome: biome; isolation source: fecal sample | host: Bos grunniens | place: China: Xizang | collected 2019
TACACCTGCTTCTACAAGGTCAGGACGTTTGTTAGCAACAGGGTCGAGAGATTCGAAAACCTCTTTAACTGCTTGAAGATATTCAGGTTCGTTGGGGTTGCGTTTTACTGTCTTTTCATAAACTTCTGCAAGATGTGCGTTTTTGATTGCCATAAAATTTTCCTCCAATTAAATACTGTATGTATTTTTATTTTTTAAAGCTTAAATAATTCTCAGGGTTTGCACGGTTTCCGTTAAGGTGGATTTCAAAATGTAAATGTGCACCCGTTACTCTTCCTGTTGCGCCTATAAGTCCAACAGGGTCTCCTGCTTTAACTTTGTCTCCCTTTGAAACAAGACGTTTTGCAAAATGCATATATACTGTGGAAAAGCCGTATTCGTGTTCTATGATAACGTAATTTCCTCTTGATGAGGAATAACCAGACTCGACAACAACACCGTCTGCTGCGGCAACGGCTGTCTTGCCGTAACAGCTACCGTTTTTTGCAACAAGGTCTATCCCTGTGTGAAACTCGTATCCTCCCAAGTATCTGTATCCATAGTCGGATGAGATAATACCGTCATACGGCTTGATAAAATAAGCAAGTTCGCTGGATGCAAGCTGCATTGCAGGTGTAACCCCTATCTCGACAACCCTGTCTGCTGGTTCGCTTACAACGTTTTCAAGCACGAGGATGGAAGAAACCGTCTCGCCGTTTATGCTTTTGGATTCATAAACTCGCTTTACCGTTCCTTTTTCGCCCTCTGATAAAACCTTTTCGTAGGACTTATTTACTCCGTATGTATATTCGTATCTGGTTTCATATTCTGTTTCAGAAAACTCCTCGACCAGATAAACGTCTGAGATGCTGAGAGTGATTTTTTCGCCGTTTTCTGTTGTAACCTCAGGTGCGCCTAAGGTTGTGTTCAATCCTAATAAAGCCTTCGCATCTTCAAATGTGGAAAAGCTGCCTTTTTCGTATTTTCCTTGGGATACTTCAACGTCTGTCAATAAAGAAAAGTTTTCTCCCGACTTGTAATATCGCTTCGCTTTTTCAAGAAGCTGGTCTATGAGAACGGCTGCTTCGCTTTGGTTTTCAAGAATACATATTTCCTCATTTTCTATGGAAATGACGTACCCTGAAAAAAGATTGCTTTCAGCTTCAAAGCTGTCTTTGGATTTTGCGCCATCTGATGATACTGAAAAAACTACCATCAAAGCACAAACCAATAGTCCAAAAAAGGCTATAAGCTGAACTTTTCTGTTTTTCAACATACTTAATACCTCGTCTGTATTTTTGCTTGAGGCGAATATATTATACTATTTTTAAAACTCATTTTCAAGCATTTACACATAAGAATACTTTATAAAAAGCATTACTTCAAGTTATATTTACTACAAAAAAGTAAATTTTTTTGGTTTGAGGACCTTTTTTGAATTAAAAAAGCAAAAAGGGATTGAAAAAAAGGCGAAAAAAAGTATAATAAAAAATAACAGGAGGCGTGGGCAAATGAACAGTAACAAAAAATTAGCATTGTATCCCAAAGACACTTTTTATAAAAGAAATCGCTTTTTCTGCAATACCGCCGTGACGTTTATAGTTTCATTGTTTGTGTATGTTTCAAGCCGTTTTTCTGTTGCAGTGGCGGATTTTTCATCAAAGTATATAGGCGGTGCCGTGAGACTTGTACTTGCAGGTATTACGTCTATATTCCCTTTTTCCGTTGCTGAAGCATTTTTGCTGTTGCTTCTCCCTCTCGTTATCATTCTTTTGTTTTTTGTGCCTGACAGAGATGAAGGAAAATATATGACGAAAAATTCATACGTTTTGCTTGGGGTGTTGTTTTTGATAATGACGATTTATTTCACAGCTTTTGCGCCCTGCTATTTCAGGACGTCTATTGGAGACGAGCTTTCTCTTGACAGAGAAACCGTTTCAAAGGAAGACGTTTACAATGCATCCCTTATAGTTTCAGAAGAAATGAAAAAGCTTGAAGAAAGAATCGTTTTTGACCATACAGGAAAAACCCTTATGCCGTATTCCTATTCAACACTTGTTGGGAAGCTGAACGACGCATATGACTCGCTCACTGAAAAATATACTTTTGTAAGCGATTTTTATTCTTATCCCAAGCCACTCGCCATATCGGGGATCATGCCCTATACAAGAATATCAGGGTTTTATACCTTCTTTTCGGGTGAGGCAAACGTAAGCACCGCATACCCTGATTTTATGTTGCCCTTTACCGTGGCTCACGAGATGGCTCATCAAAGGGGAATAGCAAGAGAAGACGAAGCAAATTTCCTTGCTTTCCTGGTCTGCCTTGAAAGTGAAGACGATTATATAAAATACAGTGGATACGCTGAAATGACAAATTATCTTCTTGACGCCCTTTATTTGTCGGATGCGGAATTGTATAACGAGGCTTATGAAATCGTGCCTCGGCTCTTTAAGGGTGAATATTCTGCATATGTGGATTTCGTCAAAAGTACGGATAAACAGACAGTAGCAGACGTTACAAACGCTGTGAATAATACTATGCTCCAAAGCCAAGGGCAACAAGCTGGTTCGGATAGCTATGGGCTTGTAACGGAGCTTGCCGCCGCTTATTATAAAAAGCAAGTCAGCCAGAATCAGTAGTAAAATCGGATTGCAGGTAAACATTGGCTTTTGGAAAATAGCGAGAGCTGAATTGATTTGAAAAAGAGTTTTGGAGGTTTTGATGAAGCTTTACGCCCCAAGGTATTATACCGAATTCAAATGTATCGCAGATAAATGTACCCATAGCTGTTGCATCGGTTGGGAAATAGATATTGACGAAGATACTCTCTGTGTTTATGAAGGCTTGAAAGATGGATATTCCACACAGATACGAAACAGTATCTCATATGATGACGTTCCGCATTTTAATTTGTGTGTGGGAGAGAGATGCCCACACCTTGATGAACAGGGCTTGTGCCGTATAATCAAAAACGTGGGTGAGGAATTTTTGTGTGAAATATGCCGTGAGCATCCAAGGTTCTATAACGATACGGCTCGTGGGAAAGAAGTGGGGATCGGTGCTTCTTGCGAAGAAGCTGCAAGGATTATTCTGTCTTCTGATTCTTACGATGATATGGTTCAGATAGGCGATGTTCAAGGAGACCTGTGGGAAACGTTTGATGCGTTGCCACTTCGTGAACGGATTTTTTCCATATTGTCGGATAACACCCTGAAATATGAGGAAAAAATCAAGGCTATATATAGCCTTACAGATGTTAATCCCGCTGACATCGGGGATGATGAGTGGAGAGAGACGATAGGTTCTCTTGAGTATCTTGATGAAAAACACAAAAGGCTTTTTCTTGGGTATTCGTCTGAGGGTGTGTCAAGTGAAGACGTGGAGAAATACTTGCTGAGAGCATTGGCTTATTTTGTATACAGACATTGTGCTGAGGTTTGTGATGAAGATGATTTAAGATGTTCCATAGGCTTTTGCCTTTTTTGTCATCGGCTTTTTGCTTCGGTTATGGAGCGAGAGGGGGTTGTATCCCTTGAAGGAGCAACCAGGATGCTTCGCATTTTGTCTGAGGAGCTGGAGTATTCCGAGGACAATACAGAGAAAATAAAAATGCAGTTTTTGTGTTTGGATGAGTGATGAGAAAGCCTTCCCTTGACGGATAAATGAGACGTTCGTCAAGGGGAGATTTTTTTTGATTATTTACATCAAAAAAAGACCTTTTAATTTAAAGAAAGAAGATGCGGAAAACTTGACAAATTGGATATAATGTGTTATAGTAAAATTGAATATTTATGTTTAATAAAGTGAGGAGATGATGGAAAAGAACTATGGCAAAAGCTAAGAAAAGCAGATTGAAAATAATTCCCTTAGGCGGAGTTGACGGAATCGGAAGAAACATAACGGCTTTTGAATGTGGAGAAGATATAATTATCGTTGATTGTGGTATATCCTTCGCTGAGGAGGATACACCTGGTATAGATTTTATTATCCCTGATATATCGTATCTTGAGGGATGTATGGAAAAGGTGAGAGGAATATTCGTGACGCATGGGCACGAAGACCATATCGGAGCGATACCCTTTTTCCTGAAAAGGATAAACGTTCCCGTTTATGCCACAAGGCTCACCTTGGGAATACTTGAAAATAAGCTTATAGAACACGAGATGAGAGACGTTTGTGAGCTTGTGGAAGTGACCGCAGGTGACGTGGTGGAAGACGGAAACTTTGCAGTTGAGTTTATTCACGTTAACCATTCCATAGCTGACTCTTGTGCGCTCCATATCTATACACCTGCAGGTAATGCCCTTGTTACAGGGGATTTCAAAATCGACCTGACTCCCATTGACGGAGAGCCAATGGATCTTGCAAGACTTGCAGAAATAGGCAGCGAAGGGCTTGACGTCCTTCTTTGCGATTCCACCAACGTGGAGAGAAGCGGATTTACCCAATCGGAAAAAATCGTTGGTGCGTCCTTGGAACGCATTATGTTCAATACGGATAAAAGGGTAATAATTGCAACGTTTTCATCAAACGTCCATAGAGTTCAACAGATAATAGATGCGTCTGCCAAGTTTGGACGTAAGGTTGTTATGACAGGCAGAAGTATGCTTAACGTTATCAACGCCGCATCGAGACTTGGGTATATGAATATCCCTGAGGATATTTTTATAGACGTTTACGATATGAAACGATATAATATGAATCAGATAACCGTTATAACTACGGGAAGTCAGGGCGAACCAATGAGTGCGTTGTATCGAATGGCTTATGGAGACCACGCACAAATAAAGTTGGGTAAGGATGACCTTGTGGTGCTTTCGTCTTCGCCAATCCCTGGTAACGAAAAGCTTATTTGCAACATAACCAACGAGCTTTTGAAAAGGGGAGTAACGGTTTTTAACGATGACTTGGTATCTGACGTTCACGTGTCAGGTCACGCAAGTAGGGAAGAACTGAAAATAATGCATCGACTTACCCAGCCAAGATATTTTATTCCTATTCATGGCGAGTATAAGCATCTTATCCGTCATAAAGAATTGGCGATAGAGCTTGGTATGGACGAAGAAAACGTATTTATACCAGAGCAGGGACATATTATAGAGCTGTCTCCGTCGGGAATGAAAAAACGTGGCAACGTGCCAAACGGTGTTCTATACGTTGACGGAGCAGGATTTGGCGATTTGGGAAGCGGAGTTCTGAAGGAACGAATGAAGCTTTCAGAAGACGGAGTTGTAATTATTACGGCAACCTTGGATTCGGATTTCAATTCCATACTTTCAGGCCCTGAGACTATATCAAAGGGGTTTGCATACGTAGGCGAGGCTGAGGCAATAACAGAGAAGCTTAATAACCTTGCTGCTGAAGTCATCGAAAGATGCGTTGAAAAGGGATATTGTGATTTCGCAACTATAAAATCAAAGGTGAGAGCTGAAATTGCAGGATTTATATTCAAGCAAACGAAGCGCAGACCGATGGTAATCCCCATAATTATGTCGGTGGCATTATGATGAAAGAAAGAAAAACCGTTCTCGTCACAGGTGGTTCGGGTGGAATAGGTTCTGCTATCGTTTCTGCCTTTGGAAGAGAGGGGTATAACGTAGCTATAAATTATTACACAAACCGTGCAGGTGCAGAGAAAGCTGCTGAGGGAGTTACAGGCGGTGGAAAATACGGCTTGTACCAATGTGATGTTGGAGATATGACAGCTGTTCTCGAAATGAAAGAAAAGATAGAGAACGAGCTGGGGATGGTAGACGTTCTTATTTGTAATAGCGGAATAGATTATTTCGGACTTTTTCATCTGGCGAAGGAAGAAGAAGTGAAAAGATTGTACCAGACAAATCTTTTTGGTGCGGTTAATTGTGCGAGAGCGTTTCTTCCACCTATGATAAATAAAAAAAGCGGAAGCATTATTATGAATGCATCCATATGTGGAGAAATGGGATTTTCCTGCGAGGTTGACTATTCCGTAACAAAAGCGGGATTGATAGGACTGACTAAAGCTTTGTCCAGGGAGGTTGCACCAAGCGGAATAAGGGTGAATTGTGTTTCCCCTGGATTTATCGCAACACCAATGACGTCATATTTCTCCGAAGAGGCAAAGGCATCCATAAGAGAAGAAATCCCCCTTGGAAGAATAGGGGAGAGCGAGGATATATCTGAAGCATTTTTGTATCTTGCTTCGGATAAAGCGAGTTATATAACAGGCACAGTTCTCTCTGTGAACGGTGGCTGGTATTAAAGACAGGAGTATGAGGGATGAATAACATAAAAGAAGCTTTGATAAACAAATGCCTGGCTGCAAAAAAAGCAGGAAAAATTCTTGCGGTTTCAACAGGTGGAGAAAGAAATAATGCTCTTGTGTCCATGGCGGCTGCTCTTGAAGCAGATGAAAAACTGATCCTTGAAGCAAACGCAAAGGATATTGAAAAGGCTAAGGAAAACGGAATAAAAGAGGCTATGGTCGACAGACTTATGCTTAACTCTCAGAGACTTAAAGCTATAGCAGATGCGATGCGTAAGGTAGCCCAGCTTCCCGACCCATTGGGTGCAGGTGAGGTGTGGACAAGACCAAACGGACTTATGATAAAAAAAGTCAAAGTTCCGCTGGGAAATATAGCTATTATATATGAATCACGTCCTAACGTTACGGCAGATGCAGTATGTCTCTGTATAAAAAGCGGCAATACCGTATTCCTTCGTGGGGGAAAAGAAGCATTTTTCTCCAATACCGCTATAGTTTCTGCTTTGCGTAAGGGATTGGAAAATTCGGGATTTTCAGGCGATCTTATACAGACTCCAGACGATACGTCCAGAGAGACGGCAACAGCTCTTATGACGTTGACTGGATACGTGGATTTGCTTATCCCGCGTGGTGGTAAAAGCCTGATTCGTTCTGTAGTTGATAACGCAACGGTTCCTGTTATCGAGACAGGGGCAGGAAATTGCCACGTATACGTTGAAAAAACAGCAGATCTGGAGATGGCGGCAAAGATAGTCAAAAATGCAAAAATGCAACGTCCTTCAGTTTGTAATGCGGCAGAAAACCTTTTGGTTGACAGAGAGATAGCCGAGGAGTTTCTCCCGATTATAAAAAGAGTGCTTGAGGGAACAGAGCTTCGTGGCTGTGAGGAAACAAAGAAAATAATCGACGTAGCAGAAGCAACGGAAGAAGATTTCTTTACAGAGTATGACGATTATATAATGTCCCTTAAAGTTGTGGACGGATACAAGGAAGCAGTTGACCATATAAACGTACATAGTACAGGTCATAGCGAAGCGATTGTAACAAGAGATGTTGAAGCGGCGGACTATTTTACTGCGAATATTGATTCGGCTGCAGTTTATGTAAATGCTTCAACAAGATTTACAGATGGTGAAGAGTTTGGATTTGGCGCAGAAATCGGAATATCCACTCAACGACTTCACGCAAGAGGTCCAATGGGACTTGATGAAATGACAACTGTGAAATATATCGTAAACGGCAACGGACAAATCCGTGGGTGATGAGATGGCAGAGACAAGAAAGATGTACGTGCTTTTATTGAGGTCGAACAGCTTGCCGTCAGTGCTTATAAGATTTTTTACGAGAGCAGTATATACCCATGCTTCCTTGGGATTTTCTGAGGATTGTATGCAGTTGTACAGCTTTGCGAGAAAGTATGAAAATCTCCCATTGCCAGGATGTTTCACCAGCGAAAAAATTGATAGAGGGTTTATGGGTAAAGACCCAAAAACGCCCTGTGCGTTGTATTCAATAGATGTGTCTGGTGAGGTTTTTGAAAACTCGTATGATTTTGTGATGGAAATGTATTCAAGGAGACGTGAATATAAGTATAACTATTTAGGTCTCGTCCTTTGCGGAATCGGAATTGCGAAAACGAGAAGAAACAAATATTTTTGCTCAGAATTTGTAGCACATACTTTGAAAGAGATGGGTGCAGTTAACGTTGAAAAGCCTCCGTCTTTGTTCAGACCTGTGGACTTTCAGAAAATATCCCAGTTAAAGCTTGTGTATGAGGGCAATATCGGTGGTTTAAGAAATAAAATTTTAATAAAATCCAATTAATGGAGAGGACAGCTATGAAAAACGAAAAAAACATCGTAACAAGACTTGGCGGAAAAGAGATTACTTCTGATAATCTTCTTTCCGTAATGACTTTGGAGGAAAAACTCGGACAGATATTTATGCTGGATTTCCGCAGATGGAAAAACCGTGGAGAGTCAGCACAAAGTGACCATCAGGAATTTTCTCCAGAAGTAAAAGAAATGATTGCAAAATACGGCTTGGGTAACGTTATACTTTTTGCTGAAAACTTTGCAGACGTAGAGCAGATTGTAAAGTTCAATCACGAATTGAAAAACTCTGTTGTAAACGGAATCCCTATGCTTATCGGTGTGGATCAGGAAGGCGGTAGAGTAGTTCGTATGAATGACGGTTGCTCAATGCCAGGTAATATGTGCGTTGGTGCTACAGCAGATGCTGAAAACGGATATAAAAACGGCTACATAATCGGTAAAGAACTTAAAGCTGTTGGAATCAACTGCGACTTCGCTCCTGTTCTTGACGTAAACAATAACCCTGCAAACCCATCTTGTAACCTTCGTTCCTTCTCAGCAGACCATGCATATGCCGCACCATTCGGCGTGGAAATGGCAAAGGGACTTCAAGACGCAGGTGTTGCCGCTACAGGTAAGCACTTCCCAGGTCACGGAGATACAACCGTTGACTCTCATACAGGACTTCCTATAGTGTATAAAACCCTTGATGAGTTGATGAAGGCTGAGTTCATTCCCTTTATCGAAGCATCAAAATCGGGAATTTATATGTATATGACAGCTCATATGACTTTCCCTCTCGTTGCAAAGGAAAGCTATGTTTCCAAACAAACAGGTAAAGAAATGGTTGCTCCTGCAACACTTTCCAAAACCTTCCTTACAGACATTCTCAGAGACCAGCTTGGATATGAGGGCGTAGTTATAACCGACTCAATGCAGATGCAGGCTATTTCTACACATATCGGCTTGAATCCATCATTGATCAAGGCTATAAACGCAGGTGCAGATATTCTTCTTATGTTCATCACTTTGAGAAGCGTTGAGGATGAATATAAACTTGCAAACGTATTCAAAGACCTTGCAGCAGCAGTTGAAACAGGAGAACTTTCTCTCGACAGAATCAACGAATCTGCAAAACGTGTACTTGACCTTAAAATCAAAATGGGACTCTTTACAGAGGTTGATCCTTCACTCGAAGAAAAAATCGCATACGCAAAATCAGTTATTGGTTGTGCAGAACATAGAAAGATTGAAAGAGAAATCACTGCAAAGGGTATTACACTTATGGAAAACAACGGTGTACTTCCTCTTGACCTTTCTGGTGGAAAGAAGGTTCTTTATACTTGTGCATATGCAAATAAAACAACCTCTTTCGAATTTGCTGTGAAACGTCTTTTGGCAGAAGGAAAAATTCCAGAGTTCGAGTATGAGACTTATACATACAACGGCAAAAATGAAATCGATGATGAGTTGAAGGCAAAGGTTGATGCAACTGACTACGTTATAGTTGTTACTGAAACTGAAAACCCTGTTGCACTTGATAAGCCATACGTTTCATTCCCTGTATCTCTTTGCAAATATTGTAAAGAAACAGGTAAGAAGATTATCGTTATCAGCTCATTCCTTCCTTATGATGCACCTATCTATAAGGATGCAGATGCAGTTCTCGTTTGCTACTGTACAAAGGGTATGTCTAAAGAAGCAGCATCATCTCTTGATACAGTAAAGGCATATGGAGTAAACGTTGTAGTTGCTGTTGAATGTGCATTGGGCGGTATGAAACCAGAAGGAAAGCTTCCTGTTGATATTTTCGAAGTTAACCCTGACGGCTCATATAACTTTGATAATCTTGTTTATCCTTTGGGATATTCTAAAAAATAATTAATCTTTTGTGAGAGGAAATAACAATGAAAAAAAGATTGATTCTTTCACTCCTCTTGGCAGTTTCTTTGCTTTTCGCTTGTGGCTGTGAAATAAACCTTGTGAAATTACCCGAGTATTATGAGCTTAACGATGGTGATTCTGTTATTTCATTCACTAACGTTGTTGGTGAAAGAGACCTCAATACAAAGAAGCTTGAATTGAACAATGCTGTTCAAAGAATTGCGTATTCCTTTAAAAACGTTGAAGATGCGTATGCTGATGCTGAAAAGTATATCGATCATCTGATGGAAGAAGAAGGCTTTTACTATGCTGGTATGCTTAATATGGATGAAACCGAAGACGAAATTACCATCTATAAAACTTCTCCCAACGACTCAGAATTCGAAATCAGA